>OLGD01003459.1_pt1 | contig 14822 bp, 19 predicted proteins | sample 1605311 | NCBI WGS metagenome assembly OLGD01 (sample SAMEA3888917, study PRJEB22519) | human gut metagenome | biome: human gut; feature: human-associated habitat; material: faeces | place: Denmark | collected 2010 | reverse complement strand
GCGCCAGGAAGGCCCCACGGGCCGACGCAGCGCGACCTTTGCGAACTGCATTGCGTCCCCGAACCCCCGGGGGTTTTTCAACAGGCTGAAGCGGGGGCCGAAGGCCCCTGCTTTGTGCGCGCTGTGCGCGCCCGCCGCCCCCCCCGGAGGCCCCGGCGCTTTTCTCTAGGCTGGCGGCGCCAGCTGGCTAAACAGCAGCCGGCTGGTCTCCGCCCCCAGGATCCCGTCCTCCTCCAAGGGAGGGTTCGCCAGCCCTGCGGCGTTTATCTGCTGCTGGAATCCCAGCACGGCCGCCTTTGTGGCCTGGTCATATTGGCCGGTCAGCCTATCCTTAGCAAGGTAGCCAAGCTCTGCCAGGCGTTGCTGTACCGCCTCCAGGGATGCTTCAACCGTTTCCGCCTCCGCCACCCGCAGGGCAAACCGGACGGAACGCCAGTTCCCTTCCCCGTCCTGCCAGGAGAAGCAGTAGCAGCGCAATCCCCGGCCTTCCAGCGCCTCCGGATGTTCCTTGGCGTAGTCGCCGGCGTCCAAGAACAGCGTGGCATGATCTCCTTCCAACCGGGCCTCCACAGGCTGGCTAACCGCAGATAGGATGGAGCCGTCCTCCCCCATGGCCACATAGCTGACGCTGGGGTTTTGTATGGCCTCCGGCTCCTCCCCGTAGACCTCCAGCCCGCCGCCTGCGTAGACCAAGGGCGCGTCCTCCCAGGCTTCCGGATTGGTAAGGGTATAGTTCGGGGTATCGTCCTGTTCCAGGCCAAACTCCACCAGGCCTACGCCCATCCCCGTTACGCTGCCGTCTGCATGGATGTAGATCGCCGGACCGGCATCCTCCGTCTGGGCCGGCATATCGCCGCCGCTTACCGCAAAACCCTCCTGGGTACGCAATACAAAGCAGCATTCATACAGGGTCCCCTTCTGGGTATATTGAAGGCTGAAGCACCGAAAGGTATCGTAGGGACCAAGGCTGGAGCGCAGCAGGTCCCATTGACTAGGTTCCAGGGTGTAGGTATATTGCCGACCGCCTTTGACCTCCATCGAGGTCAAGGGGTCTTCCTGGAGCAAGGGGTTTCCAGCTCCATCCCGATACAAGATGCTGCCGTCCTCCCCCAGGAGGGTTTCCTGTAGCGTCAGGCCCTCCGCCTCCACCCCATCGTGTACCAGGATGGAGATGGTCGGCGGGGTGGTCCCCTCGTTGCCGAATACCAGGGGGATGGGCGTAATGTCGGCAAGCTCCTCTAGTGACAGGCCATGGGAAAAGGCGGGCTCCGCCTGGGTGACAGGGTGGCTGGCAAAGTTAGGTAGGTTTACCCCCACCACGCCCCCTTCGGGCTGGAGCACCAAGCCATATGCCTGAGCGTTCTCCCCTTCCCCATCGGAAATCCAGATGCTGGTGGGTCCGTCTGCGCCGCCGATGATGCCCACGGTGTTGTCCGCGGCGCTTTTCGGGTTGGTCAACAGGGTGGCGCACAGGAGCACCGCCACCAACAGCAGCAGGGCGATCAGCCAGAAGGCCGGCTTTTTATAGTGGAGGATCCGTTTGATCCGGCCTGCCACATCGCTTTCCCCAAAGGCCAAGGGCACGGCCAAGCCGCTGCGCTTGAGGCCCATCTCCAGCAGGCAATTGGCATAGGCCTGCCGCTGGGCTGGGCCCTGGTTTCGGAGCACCTGCTCGTCGCAAGCCCCTTCCATGTCCTTCACCATATAATGAAAGGCCAGCCATGCCAATGGATTGAACCAATGGACGCACAACACAACATAGGCCAGGGGCTTGACCAAATGGTCCTTGCGGGCGATGTGGGCCCGCTCGTGGGCCAGGATGTATTCCGTCCCGGATACATGGCCGGGCAGGTAGATCCGGGGCCGGAAAAAGCCCAACACCATAGGCTCCGGCACCATGTCGCCCCGGTATACGCCGCCTTCGCATACGGCGAAGCGCAGCCGGCTTTGCAGGCGCACATAGCTGAGGATTCCGTACCCCAATAGGGCGGTCATGCCCACCAGCCACAGGGCCTTGCCGGCAAAGCACCAGATCTGCAAGGGATTTACGCTGGCCGCCGCCGCAGGGGCGGACTGGGCCAACGCCGGATTGACCACGGAATTGAGGGCCGGAATGCCGCTGTGGATCTGGGGCAGGGCCTGCAGGGTGATGTCCGTGGGAATGGGCTGGGCGCTGGGCAGGAGGCTCAGCATACTTTCTACGCTAAACGGGCAGATAAGCCGGAATAAGGGCAATGCCCAAAGGCTGTATAGCAGCCACTTTGGCGCCCGGGGCAGGAGCAGCCGCAGGCATAGCAAGGCCAGGATCACATACCCGGCGGTCAGGGACATATTCAGCAGGGTGATAAAGGCCGCGTCGCTCATTCCGCCGCCTCCTCGATCATCCTCTTCAGGGCCTCCGCCTCCGCCCGGGTCAGCTTCCGCCCCCCCAGCAGCGTGGCCACAAACAGGGGGACGCTCCCCCCAAAGGCCCGCTCCATCAGCGCCTCGCTCTCCGCCCGCTGCACCGCCGCCCGCTTTACCAGAGCGGTCACCGTGGCGCTTTCATTGCGCACCAGGCCCTTATCCGCCAGCTTGCGCAGCATATTATAAGCCGTGGACTTCTTCCAGCCCAGCCGCTCCTCGCAGAGCTTGGCCAGCTTGGTGGAATTAACGGGCTCCAGCTCCCAGATCAGATCCATAAACCGGTATTCCGCTTCAAACAGCTTCAACTCCATGGGTTTCCCTCCCTTCAACTGGTTGGTTTGTAGGAATAAACCAAGTTTATCACAACAAACCTTCCCTGTCAACCGGTAAAGCCTGGACTCTGGCAAAGGGAACCGACAGAGTCTGCAAAAAGTCTAGCTTCATCAATAGAAGGTGCGCGCCCTATTAAAAGCAGGGGATATCCTCACATCCCTGGCTCGGCAAGCGTTCAACGGAAGAAGCGCCCTGGGGTGGCCTAGGGGCGTTACCCCCAGGCGACCAACGCCCGGGCCCAGCCTTACCCTGCTCTGGATTTATCCTTATTTTTATTGTAAAATCCATAAAAAGGAGGTGGGCGTTTGCGAGAATTGCTTATGCTGGGCACGATCATAGCCGTGGCGTTTTGCCTAGGCTATGTGCTTTATCAAAATGGGGTCCTGGTCATCAATGCAAAATCCGCCCAATTATATATGGAGTCGCCCCGTTTAGGAAAAAAGAAGAACTGCCTACAGGCCAAGTTTTCCGCTTGCAACGGCGTGATAAAAAGGGTGATTCGCCTCCCGCAAGGGGAAAAATACCGGTTTGCCTTTTCAACGAACCTGACAAGAGGAAGGGTTTGCATTGAAATCTATGGAAGTAAAAAAGAAGGCATTGTAACATTAAGCCCGGAACAGCCAAGCGCGCTGGTTTCCATGGGGACAAGGGCAACCTATTCCGTCGCTGTCAAATTTACAAAAGCCACGGGAGAATATAAGCTCGTCTGGGATGCGGTATCGCATCCCCCGGAGACGCCCATCCTATAGCGCCTTTTTTCGTCCTGGGGCCGTTCCTCTCTGGCCGCCGGAATGGTTGCCGTAGGCAAAACCGGCTTCCGGCGGTCCGATCCCCAAAGGCGCCGCCCCGATTACTTTTTTGGACCCATGAAGCCCCCGCTTGCCGGGGCTTCATGGGCCCCAAAGCCTTGCTCCTTGCTGTGCAAGGCTTTTTATGTGGCGTCCTGGGCGTGGGCCAAAAAGGGCGCCGCGGCAGCCTGCAAAATGACGCCGGCCATTCTTGCCAACTGAAAAGGGACGCCATAGGCGCCCCTTTTTTTTGATCTTTTGCTTTATTTTTCCTCCTTGGGGGCGGTTATCTTATTGAGCAGCACCACAAATGCCCAAATGGCGCAGATCACCACAAATACCCCCAGGATGCCCTTGCCCAGCAGGGGCAGCACATCCACAAAGCCCGCGGGATTAAAGTATAGATTGAACATACGCGCCCTCCTTTACATAGCCGCCAAGGCGTTTTCCACCAGGGTGATCACCAGGCCGCCGGCGATCACCGAGGCGATCTGGCCGCTGACGTTGGCGCCGGCCGCGTGCATGAGCAGGAAGTTGGCCTGATCCTCCTCCCGGCCCATCTTATGCACCACCCGGCTGGACATGGGGAACGCGGAAATGCCCGCCGCCCCCACCATGGGGTTGATCTTGGTCTTGCTAAACAGATTGAGGAACTTGGCGAAGAACACGCCGCCCACCGTATCGAATACGAAAGCCACAAGGCCCAGCAGCAGGATCACCAGGGTTTCCACGGTGACGAACATCTCCGCCTTCATCCGGAAGGATACGGAAATGCCCAGCACCAGGGTGATCAGGTTGGCCAGTTCGTTCTGGGCGCTGGTGGAAAGGCTGCCCAACACGCCGCACTCCCGGATCAGGTTGCCGAACATGAGGAAGCCGATCAGCTCCGCGCTCTTGGGGGCGATGGTGCCCGCCACAACGGTGACGAAAATGGGGAACAGGATCCGGGTGGTGCCGGAAACCGCGCTGGGGTTATAGGGCATGCGGATCTTGCGTTCCTTTTTGGTGGTGCAAAGCCGGATCACCGGCGGCTGCACGATGGGCACCAGGGCCATATAGCTATAGGCCGCCACCATGATGGCCCCCTGGTATTGGGACTTGAAGTAATTGGCCACATAGATGCTGGTGGGGCCGTCCGCCGCGCCGATGATGGCAATGCTGGCGGCATCCTGGAGCTTGAAGCCCACCAGCACCGCCATACCCAGGGTAAAAAAGATACCGAACTGGGCCGCCGCGCCAAAGAGCATCATCTTGGGGTTGGAGAGCAGGGGACCAAAGTCGATCATGGCGCCGATGCCGATGAACAGCAGCAGCGGGAACAGCTCCGTGGCGATGCCCGCCTCAAACAAGGTCTCGATGGCCTCCGTGTTGACGAAGGGCAGGTTCACCAAAATGGCGCCAAAACCCATGGGAAGCAACAGGGTGGGCTCCATCTCCCGCTTGATGGCGCACCAGATCAGCACGCTGCCGATCAGGATCATCAGGCCCTGCTGCCAGGTGAAATTGCCGATGTTGCCGAATAGCTCAACAAAAAGCTGCAACGAGGTTTCCTCCTTTATGTGTAAAATATTTTTACCATATGCTTCCTGCGCCGGCCTTGCCCACAGGCGGACGGCAGCCGGCCGCCCAATCCCAGCACAAGGCGATTTAATCAGCATTCACAAGGATTTATGGGGGTTTTTCCGGGAAAGTCACCCCCCTTCTACCTAAAAAAACCCAGTTTTACCTAAACCGGTTGCATCCATTATATTCGTTATTCTCCTTTTTGTAAACGTTTATTTTTTTAAGGCCCCCGCCGCACAAAAACCGCTTGGAAGCCGCGCTTTAATTCGTACATTTGTTCTGTTATTATTCAATTAGCAGGATGGCTGCCCGGGCGGCCATCCCATTCCCCGGAGGGCCGGCGGCGTCCGGCCTTCTATCGAGCAAAGAATTTGCCCCTTTTGGGCAAAAGAAAGGAGCAAGGATGGAACAAAATCAAATGGAACTGGTGAACATGCTCACGGAGCTGGTGGAGCAGGAACCCGCCTATGTGATCGGCCAGCGGATGATCGACCAGCTGGCCCAGCAGACCGGCATGGACGCCGGCGCTGCGACGGAGGCCCTGCTGTACGCCGGGCCTGCGGGCACCCAGGCCCTGTGCACCGCCGCGGCCCAGGGCCTCATGCGGCTGCGGGAGGGCGGCCAGGATGTGGAGGCATATCTGGCGGATCCGGCCTTTGTGGACCTGCTGCGGGATATGCCCCCTGCCGCCGCCCTCCGGCTCTATGACGCGGAGCGGGCCGCCCAGGCCGCCGCAGACCAGGCCCGGGAGCAGGGCGCCCGGGATATGCTGGAAAAGCTCATGGCTCGCCGCAGCCTGCCCGCCCCCATCCGGGGCAACATCCCTGCGGACGGTCAGCCGGACTATGCCAATATGTCCAGCGCGGCCTTCGCCCAGGTGAAAAAGCGTCTGGCCCAGGCTGCCAGCCAGGGCCTGCATCCCAGCCTCTAGCCCCACATTCCATTGGAAGGAAAGGAGAAGCGTATGACCAATACCACCATCAACACCCTACAGACCACCCAACTCAACAAAACCTTCTATGACCGCCAGCTGCTGGAAAGCGCCCGTACCCGCTTCGTCCACGCCAAGTTCGGCCAGATGCGCCCCATCCCCCGCAACAGCGGCAAGCGGGTGGAATTCCGCCGCTGGAACCTGTTTGACGCCAACGCCGCCATGAAAGCCCTGGAGGAAGGCGTCACCCCCAGCGGCCAGTCCCTCTCCCAGAGCAATGTGGAAGCCCTGGTCAGCCAATATGGCGCCTATGTGGAGGTTTCCGACCTGCTGGATATGACCGGCTACGACCAGGTCATCACCGAAAGCGCGGAGCTGCTGGGCGAGCAGCTGGGCACCGTGGTGGAGTGGGTCACCCGGGACGCCATGAACGCCGGCAACAACGTGCAGTGGGCCGGCGGCAAAACCAGCCGCGCCGCCCTGACCGCCAGCGACAAGCTGACCGTGGATGAGATCCGCAAGGCGGTCCGCACCCTCAAGCGGGCCAAGGCCCGCCCCTTCTGCGAGGATGAGCGCAAGCCCCACTTCATCTGCATCTGCTCCCCGGACGCCACCTATGACCTGCAAAACGACGCCCTCTGGCAGGACGTATCCAAATACTCCAACGCCGAGGCCATCTACAGCGGAGAGATCGGCCGCCTGTTCGGGGTGGTATTCGTGGAATCCACCGAGGCCAAGGTGTTCCGCCAGAGCGTGTGGAATAAGGTTTCGGAAGCTACCTCCTCCAGCGCTTCCTTCGTGCTGAAGAATGCCCCCACCGATGCGGAGGCCGCCTACCTTTCCCGGGAAGATAACCCCATCCGCATCGGGGATGCCAGCTACACCATCGCCGGCTTCGACCCGGCCACCAACACCGTCACCCTCAAGGAGACCGCCTCCCTGGCCGCAGATGCCATCGTCTACAGCGAGGACGCAGGCGCCCTGGATTCGCAGACCAAAACCGCCATGGACGTCCACTCCACCCTGATCTTCGGCAAAGACGCCTATGGGGTGGTGGACGTGGCGGGCAGCGGCGCCCTGCAGATCATCATCAAGCCCCACGGCAGCGCCGGCACCCAGGACCCCCTGGACCAGCGGGCTACCGTGGGCGCCAAGGTGGCGGCTTACACCGCGGTGATCCTCAACGAGCTGTGGCTGCTGCGGATCGAGCACGCGGTAAGCGCCTGATCCGCACATCCCCCTAGCGGGGCTGTTTTGGGGCCCTACGGCCCGTACGAGACCGGGAAGCAGGCCTCCCTGCTTCCCACCATGGAGGAAAGGAGACGCGCATATGCAATATTTCACCGATAAGGAATTGGACCGGCTGGCGGGCAAGCTGGGCCATACCCTCATGCAGGAGCCCAAGGTCCGCCTCATGATCGCAGGCTCCATGGAGGACATGCCCTGGGAAGGCGGCATCAACGGGTATTTCTTCCGGATCCAGCGGGGGGTGGCCGTGTCCGTGCCCCAGAGCCTGGCCCAGCTGATCCGCCAAAACGCCCAGGTGCAGTTGCTGGGCGAGGCCAGCGTCCGGCCCTATAAGGGCAACCGGGGCAAACGCCTTTCCAGCTAGGAGGGCTTTGCCATGACCCTCAACGACATCATCGTTTCCGCCCTGGCCCAGCTGGACCGGGGCCACGATGCCCAGACCCTGGACATCTGGCGGGATAAGTTCACCCGCTTTGCCAACGACGGGGTGACGGACCTGGCGGGGGCCTATCAGCCCCGGACCATAGAGGACTACGAAAGCGCCGACGGCCTGCTGGATACCCTTTCCCTCTCCCGCCCTTGCGTAAAGCTGCTTTCCGTGACCCGTTCCGGCAAGGCCGAGGCCGTTACCCCAGGCCCCCGTTCCGGCACGGTGCTCCTTCCCGGCGGCCCAGGTCAGGTGCAGGTAACCTACCGCTACCTGCCCGCCCCTATGCAGGCCCCCTCGGATGTGCCGGACCTGCCCGAATGGTGCCACGGCCTGATCGTGTGCTACGTGGTGGGCCGGGAGCGGGCCGCTGGGGACGTATCCCTTCAGCGGGGCGGCAACATCTACTTCCAAATGTACGAAGCGGGTAAGGCCAACCTGCGGCCCCATGTGGGGGAAGCGGACAGCTATTGCCTGCTGAACAGGTGGTGAACCCATGGCACGCAAGCTCTATAAGATCGATTCCTTTATTGGCATCGACCAGGACGAGGCGGAAAACGCCCTCAAACCTTCCTATAGCCCCGACGCCTGCAACATGGATACCGCCGGGGGCGACCTGGCCGTGGCCAAGGGCTATGTGCGCCACATCCCCCATCAGATCCCCGGGGTGGGCAAGCCCCACCGGCTGTTCCTCTTTCGCCGCGCCGGCCAGGATCAGCCCATCGTGGCCGCGGGCCGGGAGCTTTACGCCTATAAAAACAACGCCTGGATCCTGATCCATACCTTTGAAAAGGGCCTCGCCTCCAACAAGCTGGACTTCGTCCAGGCCCAGATCGACGGCGCGGATCATCTGCTCATCGCCAGCGGGGAGGACCCCATTGTGAAATACAACGGCAATTCCGCCCTTTCCTTCGGCTCCGAGCAGGGCCAATCCAACAAGCCGGTACAGTACCTGGCCATGTATCGGGACCGGCTCTTTGCCGCCGGGGATCCCGGCTATCCCAACCGGCTCTATTGGTCCCAGCTGCCGGGCAGCGGCCGCACCATTGAAAGCTGGGGGGATGTCACCGACACCGTCAACGTGTCCGGCGGCCACGCGGAGGTGGGCGACGCGGCGGGGGACCCCATCCTGGGGCTATTCGCCCTGTCCAACCAGCTGCTCATCTTCAAAAAGCGCAGCCTGTACCGGCTCATTGGAGATAAGCCGGGGAATTTCACCATCGAGCGGGTGGATGCGGACGTGGAGCAGGCAGCCCATACCGCCCTGGTGGCCCAGGGGGATGTGCTGTATTTCCTCACCGCCGGCGGCCTGTGCTGCTTCAACGGGGTAAACGCCGGGCTCCTTTCCGACGCCCGGCGCATCCATAAGACCCTCTCCGCCATGGACGCCGGCAACTGCCGGGGCGCCCTGGCCCGCAATAAGCTGTATTTCTCCCTGGCGGGCGCGGATGGAGACCTGCTGGTGGAATACGACCTGTTCCGCCGGGCCTATATGTTCCGCCGGGGGTTCTCCATCGGGGATATCGCCGCCTGGGACGGCCGCCTATACATGGTCAACGACGCCCGCTACCTGTATCGCTTCGACGAGGGGGATACCTACGACGGAGCGGATATCGAAGCCTGGTGGAATACCCCCCTTACCGACTTATACGACAAGGGGGGCGTAAAGGCCATGCGCAGCCTGTGCCTCCGGGGCCAAAGCCAGCAGGACGCCGCCCTTCTGGCGGAGGTATGCATCGACGGCGTGACCACCACCCACCGGCTGCTGCTGCCCCAGCATCCCTGGGAGGTGCTGGAGGTGCCCCTGTGCAACGAGGGCCGCACCTTCCGGCTGAGCTTTTCCAATGAAGCCGGCGGCCGCTTTACCCTGACGGGGGGCGTGGAGCTGGCCTTTGAAACATGGAGGCGAGTAGAATGACCGGCTTAGAGATGCGGGCGCTGTATTACGTCCTATTCCCCATCCGGGCCGAGGGGGAGGACCGGCAGCGGTACCTGGACAACATGAAGGCCAATGAAAACAACCTGAACCAAAACTTCACCATCCTGGCCCAAAAGCTACAGGAGCTGGAAGCCAGGCTTTCCATCCTAGAATAGATTCATCGAGGAGGTACCTTCATATGGCAAGAGCACAATATTACCAGGCGGGCTATACCCCGCCCGCAGGGGTCAACAGCGCCACCGGCGTAAAGGAATACCAGCGGATGCTGGGGGTGGACGTGGATGGTATCTGGGGCCCCAAGACCCAGGCCGCCTACGACCAATATCTGGCCGGCCAAAGCAGCCAATCCTCCGCCAGCAGCAGCTGGCGCTGGGGCGCCCCCGGCGCCCAGGACGCCGCCGGCCAGGGGGGCACGGACCTGTTTACCCGCTATTACCAGCCCATCCTGGGGCAGCTGCAGGTACCCACCATCAACCTGAATATCCCCAGCGCCGATGCGGTGCGGCAGCAGTGGCAGGACGCCCTCCGTCCCAGCCTGGACGCCGCCATCTCCCGCCGCCAGTCCGCCAGCCAGTCCATCCGGGCGGAGCTGGACGCGGACGCGGTATCCAGGGGCATGGGGAGCAGCACCTATGTATCCAGCCTGAAAGAGCGGGAAAGCGCCGAGGCGCAAGATGACATCGACGAGCTCCAAGCCCAATACGGCGCCACCCTGGCGGAGCGGATCGCCACCAGCCTGCAGGCCTATGAACAGATGCGCCTCAACGCCCAGCAATACAACCTGCAGGCCCAAGCAGCCGCCCAGCAGGCCGCCCTAAACCTGGCGGGCAACTGGTATTCCGACTATGTGGCCCAGCAGAACGCCCTGGCCCAGCTCCAGGCCAAATCCTCCCAGAGCACCAGCTCCAGCAGCCGGGGCTCCTCCGGCTCCAGCTCCAGTGCCAAGGCCTCCAGCAGCCTGTCCGCAGACGACTATCTCACCTACGTGGAAAACCTTTCCAGCGGCCAGCGCAAGCTCCTGTTCTCCAGCGGCCAGAGCTACTGGAAGGTGCGCCGGGAAGAGCTGGAAGCCGCCCTGGGCAGCAACGCCTACCAGACCCTGCGCCGCCGGTATCTGGGCCAGTAGGGGGACGCCATGGCCGCAACGGTTAAAAAAACCTTTGACATCGCCCTGGATATCGCCGCGTCCAGCAGCAACCGGGCCTTCACGGTGGTGGAGGGGGATACGGGCAACGTGCTGTGCATTGCCCTCACCGACGATGGAGAGCCGGTGGATCTGACCGGATGCCGGGTGATTGCCGTTTTTTCCAAGTCCAACGGGACTGCGGCCCAGGATAGCCAGCAGGCAGACGGGGGCGTACACCTGGAGGGCGCCCTGAACAATCAGGTGCGCATCGACCTGTTTCCCGGCTCCTTTGCCCCGGGCATGGTGGAGTGCGAGCTGCAGATCTATTCCGACGAGACGCTGAATACCCTGGTCACCACGGCGAAATTCAACTTCAACTGCCGGCCCGCCATGCTATCGGCGGACGCCATGGAATCCACCGGCCAGCTGCCCATGCTCCGGGCCCTGATAGAGCAGGTGGAAGCCCTAAAAACGGCCGCCAATTCCGCCGCCCAGCGGGCGGAAGACGCTGCCCAGGCCTGCGAAAGCCTGGTGGAGGGCCATGTGACCACCTTTACCATCCACCATTATGGGGATGACGCTGCCACAGTATAAAGAAAGGAGATTGATACCATGGCCGTTTATTTTGGCACCAACAAAGTCCTGGATAACGGCGTGGCCGGCACCAGCCTGGTGCTGGGCCATGCCGATACCCACGGCGCCAACGGCACGGACCCCATTACCCCGGAAAGCATCGGCGCGGCGCCTGCCCAGCATACCCATACCTATGCCGCCGTGCCCACCGTCCAGACCGTGACCATCCCCGTATCCGGCTGGACCAGCTACAGCTTCGGCTGCACCCAGACGGTTTCCGTAACGGGGATGCGGGGCTCCTCCCTGGTCATCGTGACGGCCCACCCCGATTCCTATGACCCCTATCTGGCCGCCAGGGTCAGATGCACCGTGCAGGGCTGGGGAGCCCTGACCTTTTCCAGCCGCCGGATCCCCACCGAGGATCTGCTGGTCAATGTGATGATATTGGGGTGAAGCCTATGATATTCAATTGGATCTATGGAACCGAGCTGGAGATGGAAGCTACCACCAAGACCTATTCCAACATCACGGAATATTCCATCTTCCATATGCCTCTTACCGTTTCCCCGGTGGCGGTGATCCTGCGCACCAGCGCCGGGGATGACGCGGAGCTTTGTACCTATTACCGGGCCGATCAAAACGGGAATTTTACCCTGCGGGTCAGCCAAGGGTCCTGTCCGGTTTCCAGCCGCATGTACGCGGAGCTGGAAGAAACCCTTATGCTCACCTGCAGCGGCGGTACCGCCGCCCTTCCCGCCACACTAGAATGTATCGCATTGGGGGTGAAACGATGAATCCCATCCATACCCAGGAACTCCATACCATGAAAGTGCATGTATTCCCCAGCGAGGAAGGCCGCCTAGCCGCCCAGGCGGAAGGTCTCATTGGCCAGGACGATCTGGTGCTCACGCCGGATACCGGCGAATCCCTGTTTGAGGACATGCAGGCAGCCACCACCGCCGCCAACGCCGCGGTAGCCCGGGCGGAGGCGCTTTCCCAGGAATTTGAGGACGCTCTGTCCGGCGGGATCCTGCAAGGCCCGCCCGGCCCCCAAGGCGCCCCCGGCGCGGACGGCGCGGACGGTGCGGACGGCCAGAACGGGGCTACCTTTACCCCCAGCCTGTCCGCCGAGGGCATCCTTTCCTGGACCAACGACCAGGGCCTGCAAAACCCTGCCGCCGTGTCCATCCGAGGGCCTGAAGGGCCGGCGGGGGCGACCGGAGCTGCCGGCGCGGACGGGGTCACCTTTACCCCCAGCCTATCCGCCGCGGGGGTCCTGTCCTTCTCCAATGACGGGGACCTGCCCAACCCCGACCCGGTAAACCTGACCGGCCCCCAAGGCGCCCCCGGCGCGGACGGCCAAAACGGCGCCACCTTTACCCCCAGCCTCTCCGCCGAGGGCGTCCTCTCCTGGACCAACGACCAGGGTCTGCAAAACCCTGCCGCCGTGTCCATCCGGGGCCCCCAGGGGCCGGCAGGGGCCCAGGGAGCCGCTGCGGTGCTATCCACCCACACCGGCACCCTGTTGTTCGGGCAGTGGGTAAACGCCCGGCAGGTCGTAGAGATACCGGAAATCACGCCCAATAGCCTGGTGGTGGTCTCCCCTACGCCGGAAAGCTTTTCCGTCTACTCCGCCGCCGGGACCCGGGCTTTCATCCTGGTGGAGGGCGCCGTGGGCTTTACCTACGACACGCTGCCCACGGCGGATATGACCGTAAACATTATGATCCTAAACGGAGGCGAGCAAGCATGATCTTCAATACCTGCTGCGTGCACCGAAGCGGTCTTGAGGCGCCGCCGGATCCAGCCCTCCGGGTCTACTGGATCCTGCCGGAGCCCAAACGGCTGCCGGACGATTACGAGTTGATCGATTTCGTCTTTGAGCTGGAAACCCTGGAGGACGCCTGGCTTTATTTACCCAACGGCCAATCCTACGCTCCCTTTGGCCACGATTGCACAGGCTGGTCCGATGGGGTGAACACCTTTGAGCAGGGGATTCCTTACGACATTACCGTCTTTCATATCCAGCAGGATTTTCGGGGGAAATCCTGCCTGGTCCTAACCGCGCAATGGGCTCCCACATAACCGACACCCGCCCGTTCCTTCAGCTAAGCGCTCCCTACTTGCAGGATGCGGGTGAAAACGAAGGCTGCATCCGCCGCTGTCAAAGGCTGCTGATTGCCCGGGGCTTCCCCTATGCCCAGCTGGATGAAGCCTTCCTGCCCCTGCCGGTGGATGGCGTATACGGCCCCTTGACCGCCTCTGGAATCTCCGCCTTCCAGGCAGCCAGGCGCCTTCCCGTCACCGGCGCCTGCGACCAGGCCACCTGGCTTGCCCTGGAGCGCCCTTCCAATTCCCCGCCCCGCCCCCTCCCCCTGCAGCTTTGCGCCTTCGTTCGCAGTCAAGTAGGCCATGGTTATGTGTGGGGCGGAAAGGGGGAGGATCTGACCCGCATGTCGGATCCGGAAGGTTGGATCCGCCGCAAGGAAACTTCCTCTCTCAATGCGCTCAGGGCCATTGTGTTCTTCCTGGAAGCCCAAAGCAACCGCCGCGGCCCTGTGCGGGCCTATGATGGAAGCGGCCTCATCCTGCGGTTTTTGCAGGATGCCGGCCTGACCCGGCAATCTATGGATTGCCGGGACCTGTTCCGCGCCTGCCTTCCTCGCTGCCGGTGCGACCTTTCGCCAGGGGACTTGGTCTTTCGCTGCAACGGCAGGGATGTCTTCCACGTTGGGGTCTATCTGGGGGATGACCTGGTATGTGAAGCCCGGGGCCGGGACGAAGGCGTTGTTATCCGCCCCATGGACGCTTCCGGCCGGGGCTATTGGAACCGCTACGGCGCCCTGCCCCTGTTGCAACCCCCAGCCGAGTTTCTCGCAGAAACATGCATAGAATAAGGAGGTACACTCATATGAATGAAAACGTGACGAGTTTATTGACCGGCGGGATCCCCGCCGCTATTGGCGCGATCCTGGGATACCTTTTTGGTCCCTGGGACGCGGTAATCATGGTGTTGCTGTGCGTGGTGAGCCTGGACTATATCACCGGGGTCGTCAGCGCGGCCGTGCGCAAATGTATGGACAGCAGCGTGGGCTTTGCAGGCCTTTTCAAAAAGGTCTTCATCTTCGTGCTGGTGGCCCTGGCCGCTTTGCTCGACAAGCTGGTACCTTCCACCAACGGCGCTGTACGCACGGCGGTGTGTATGTTCTACATTGCCAATGAGGGGCTCTCCATCCTGGAAAACGCCGGCAAGATCGGCCTGCCCATTCCCGAACCCCTGCAAAACGCCCTGCAAAAGCTCAAATCCAAGGAGGATTCCAACGCCTCCCGCTAAGCTTTCACCTGCCTGCGGCGTATCCCTGTTCGCCGCTCCGCCCGCGTCCTTTGGGTGCGGGCGGTTTTTTCAGGCGTTTGGCCTTGCAGGGGCTCCCCAAGGGCGGCGGTGGCCGGGCGGGGGGCGGCGGCGTTTGGCGGCCCGGGGGCTTTTG
>OLGD01003454.1_pt1 | contig 14836 bp, 18 predicted proteins | sample 1605311 | NCBI WGS metagenome assembly OLGD01 (sample SAMEA3888917, study PRJEB22519) | human gut metagenome | biome: human gut; feature: human-associated habitat; material: faeces | place: Denmark | collected 2010 | reverse complement strand
AAAGAACAAGTTCAGAAGCAATTTTCTTGCTTACGAACTTATTATACGAGGAGAACTGTCGTGAAAATTACTCAAGAGTATGTTATTTTATGTAGGAAGGCTAAGAAGATTAAGTATCACTCAAAGTTGACAGTGGTAGCTGTGATTCTGTATGACTTGGTACAGATGGGTGCAATTTCGCTGACGGACGGTACGTTGAAAGCAGACCAAAACTTCGACACTTTTTTAATGGAGGACTATGAACTCGATATATTTAACGAAATTAGAAGTAAGGGTTCCGCTAAATTCAGTCTCTATATTATGAAACATTATCTGAATTTAGATTCAAAGGTTATCTTTGAAAAGGTAAAGAAACGGTGCATAGAATTGAAGATGGATACGAGTTCAAGTATAATAGCTGTTGTTGAGGGGCTTCGTGCGGAGATATTGGAGGACGGCGATATAAGCGAGGAAACAGCTATACTCACGTTACTTCTCAAACAAGCGAATGTTATTGACTTTTATTTTTCGAAGCATGAAAAGAAAAAACTATTAGAGAGAGTAAAGGAACTAAAAAAAACAAAACATTACGAGTTTTACAAAACCCTACACCGGATTATTGCTATTTCTGACATTTTAACATGGTCGTAAAGAAGGAGTATTATGTCGAGAAGAAGAAGTGGAGAAGTTTTAGATAAAGCTGAAGATGTTACAATAGGGGAGCTTGCACGAATTACAGGCATTAGATACAGCTCACTCAAATTTTATACAGAAATAGGCTTACTAGATTATTATCAGAAGGATTCGGGGCTAACTAGGCGATATAATAAGGAACACTCAATTGCCAGGTTAAAAGAAATAGTTGAGTTAAAATCTGAAGGGAAAACAATTAAGGAAATAGCTACATATTTTGAAAAATTGGATTCTCAATAATTACATATGATGTGACAAACTATAAATAGTAAAGTGTTTTTGAAAAGTTTTTTGATTTATAAAAAAGGGTAACTTTAATAGAACATTTGAAGACAGAGTATTTCAGATGAAATAGATAAACGCTATGGAAGGTAGTAGCTAACGAAGTTTTTAAACGTTAAAGTCTACATCCTGCATCTCCAATGCATAGATGACTTTGATTAATTTCTTTGCTACATGTGTAATGGTTGCTCTGTGTTTTTTGCTTTCTGGTAAATATAGCTTCGTGGTTACTGTACAGACCGCAGCGAAACAGCTGTGCAAAAATAGAATCTCGAAAGCAGACCCTTGAAAAACGCCGGCACTTAATGAGCAGGATTGTTTTGTATCCTGCGAATTTAGTACCGCTGCGTTTTGAAGGAGCGGGAGCGGGTCTGCTTCGAGATCTATTTTCTGCACGGCGTCCGTTTCCCTCTGAACAGGAACGCTTCGTGAAACAACCCTAGCAAAAGAACTGATCTAATTGCTTTTCGGCGGGTGCTGTGTTATAATGAGCCGATCGGAAAATCAGGGTTTATGGAGAAAGACAAAATGAATGAAACCAAAGATGAAAATAGGGATGAAAACGGGGTGTCCATGGCAGGTCAATGCAAGCAGGATTCGCCAGGCAAGAAAAAATTTTTCAAAAGAAAATTCAGTGATACATGGCTGGCTTTCTACTTAATATCCGTGGCAGTGATACTGCTGGGGCAAATTCTGGGACAGTTACTATACGGTGTGGTGACAGGGGTTTTAGCCGTGTTTCTCCCATCCATATGGGAGTCGGATGTATGGTATACCTTTGGAATGTATATATGTTTTAGTGGTATCTGGGTGGTGGCATTTTTCTATATGGGACTCACCAAAAAGAACCGCCCCATATTGAAAACACTTTGGACGAACGCAAAGGGAAATACCATTGGGAAGCTGCTGCTTGGTATCGTGATAGGTTTTGGGCTGAATGGGGTCTGTGTTCTGGCGGCATGGCTGCATCGGGATATTACCCTTTCCTTTGCCGCCTTTGAGCCGCTTGCACTGATCGCTATATTTGCGGCGGTTTTTGTTCAGTCCTCGGCGGAGGAACTTGTGTGCAGGGGATTTATGTATCAGCGGTTTTTGAAAAGCTACGGGAAGCCGTCCATTGCCATTGTGGGCAACGCGCTGTTTTTTGGAGTGCTTCATCTGAGCAATGAAGGGGTTACCTTTTTGTCGTTGGTCAATATTTTTTTGTTTGGAATTTTATTTTCGTTTATAGTTTATTATATGGATAGTATCTGGTGCGCATTTGCGGTACATACGGCATGGAATTTTATGCAGAATATTCTCTTTGGGCTGCCCAACAGCGGCATAGTGGTGCCGTATTCCATGTTCAAGCTGGAAGCGGGCACAGCGGCCAACAGCTTTGCATATCATGTGGGCTTTGGCATTGAGGGAACGCTGCTGGCAAACGCAGTGCTTCTGGCGGCGGGTATTGCCATGTATTTCTGGGGCAAAAGAGTGAAAAAGAACGATTCCTCCCAAAGTGTATGTACTGCCGCCACAGAAAGAAAGAATTTCAACACTGTTGAATAACATTAAGAACCTTATGGAAAAAATGGGTTGGTCTGCAGAACAGTCCATGGATGTATTGAATATTTCTGAAAATGATCGAAAGACACTTTCGCAGTTGCTTAAATAAAATGCAATATGAGCCGGACAGTATCAAAATCAAATAGATATTGTCCGGCTTTGCTATTAGGAAATATCATGGGATTCTGTGTTTTGATTTTTGATCGACAATTATTCACCACCCACAAGGTTGGGTGTTTTAGAAGAATTGTGAAAAATGTTATTCTGATGATCCGGTTTTTAGCATGGAAATTTACGGTGAGATATAGTATAATTACATATAACTGTAGAGATAATTTTGGGAGTATATTTGAAGGTGAAAGGGCTAAAAAACTTATGTCAGGAAAAAAGAAGAAAAAAGGAGGAATTGTAAATTCTCTTTTGACGCTTGGAATTATTATTTGTCTTGGGGTATTTGCTTATTCGGCATTCCGGTTGTTTACAATCTATCAGGATTACAAAGTTGGGGAAGATGAATATGCAAAGCTTCAGGGACAGTATACAACCAGAGAAGTAAAGGTGCCCAAGACGCCGGTGAGCGAGTCTGTGGATGGAGAGTCCCCGAATCCGACAGAGGAAGTTGCATCAGCGGAAGCGGTATCGGGAGAGAATGCGGCGGAATATCTTCCTCTGGATGTGGATTTTCAGGCTTTGCAGACAATCAATCCGGATGTTGTAGGGTGGCTTGAGGTTGAGGCGCTGGATATCAGTTACCCAATTGTTCAGGGGAAGGATAATGCAGAATATCTTCACAAGACCTTTGAGAAACAGGATAACTTTGCCGGTTCTATTTTTATGGATTATGCGAACAGCGCGGATTTTAGCGACTGCCATACGATTATATACGGTCATAATATGAAAAACCAGTCGATGTTCGGAAAACTGAAGCTGATCAAGGAGAACGAAAAGTATAAGGCCAGCCGCTATTTCTGGATACTTACCCCCGAGGGAAAATACAGGTATGAGATCTTCAGCGCACATGTTACACCTGCAGATGGAGATACGTATACCTTATTCAGCGGACCGGATCAGCAGTTTCTGGATTACGTAGATAAGATGGCTTCAGAATCCCAGATTCCAAAGACAGACATTCCGTTTACTTTGGATGATAAGGTGGTGACACTTACTACCTGTACAAGTAATGAAACTCAGCGTTTTGTTGTTCAGGGAGTCCGTGTATCGGACAGATAGAAGAAGCAGATGCTTGTGAAACTCTCAGGAAGTTATCCTGACAGAGGAATTGGAGGAGGTGTTTTCGGTGAAGCAGATTCAGCAGCTGCAGCAATTGATTGATCAGTATGATAATCTGGTGTTTTTCGGCGGAGCAGGGGTGTCTACGGAAAGCGGAATTCCGGATTTCCGAAGTGTGGACGGATTATATAACCAGCAGTATGCTTACCCTCCGGAGACGATCATCAGCCACAGCTTTTTCCGGAAGAATCCGGAAGAGTTCTATCGTTTTTACAAAGATAAGATGCTGGCTTTGGAGGCGAAACCAAATGATGCACATAAAAAGCTTGCAGAACTGGAGCGGACAGGAAAACTGCGGGCCGTTGTGACCCAGAATATTGATGGTCTTCATCAGGCGGCAGGAAGTAAAGTGGTATATGAACTGCATGGAAGTGTGCATCGAAATTACTGTATGCAATGCCATAGGTTTTATGACGCGGAATATATGTATCATGCAGAAGGGATTCCTCGCTGTGAGACGTGCGGCGGAATCTTAAAACCGGATGTGGTCTTGTATGAGGAAGGTCTTGATATGGGGATCATGCAGCAGGCAATCTGTGCGATCTCCCAGGCAGAAGTTCTGATTGTCGGCGGTACTTCGCTGGTGGTATATCCGGCGGCGGGGCTGCTCCAATATTTTAAGGGGAAGGCTCTGGTTGTGATCAATAAAGGAGCGACCCCGATGGATCAGAAAGCAGATCTGCTGATTCAGGAACCAATCGGTGAAGTTTTCAGACAGATTGTAGTATAAAGTGAGGAAAAAGCGGCATGGAACGTTTGAATTATGAAATCGGCGATATTGTAAAATTAAAGAAACAACACCCCTGCGGAAGCAGTGAATGGGAGATTTTACGGGTTGGAGCAGACTTTCGGCTGAAGTGTATGGGCTGCGGGCATCAGATTATGGTGGCACGCAAGCTGGTTGAGAAAAACACCAAAGGACTGCGGCGGAAAGATTGACGATTTTTCTGTTTTATGGTATGATAAAGTTCCGCGATATACAAAGGACAAGCAGGTATTTGTAACTGTACAGGTACAAAGCAGTTACGCAAGTGTTATGTAACATAAGAGAGGAACAGAGGTAAACATATGAATAAAGTCATACTTATGGGAAGACTGACAAGAGATCCGGATATCAGATATTCTGCCGGAGAGAGTTCCACGGCTGTTGCACGGTATACATTGGCCGTAGACAGAAGATTTAAAAGAGACGGAGAAGCAACTGCAGATTTTATTAACTGTGTTGCATTTGGAAGAAGCGCAGAATTTGCTGAGAAGTATCTGCGTCAGGGAATTAAGATTGCAATCACCGGAAGAATCCAGACCGGAAGTTATACAAATCGTGAAGGTGTGAAGGTCTATACGACAGATGTTGTTGTGGAGGAACAGGAATTTGCAGAGAGTAAGAATGCAAGTGCAGAAAATTCCGCTTCCTATGGAGCAGGGAATTACGGCGGGAACTACGGCAGTGCGCCTGCATCCAGTGCACCGGCAAGTGCTCCGGTTTCCGCAGATGGTTTCATGAATATACCGGATGGTATTGATGAGGAGCTTCCCTTCAATTAATTGCAAAAGCGTGATTGCCAGAATACATCTTCCAACACGTTTTGGCAGAGTATAAGGATGAGCCTGTGAGGGTGCTGCGTATTTTCAACGACGCAGCACCCTATCTTTTTGCTTTTCATTTTGCAAAAAGGGTGTTATAATAGAGCATGTAGTATGCAAAAGTGCAACTTGAAACAGGAGATACCATGGGTAATAAAAACAAAATCAAACTGAATGGTCAACTGCGTTCTTATCTGAAGTGGCCTTTATTGTTGTCTCTTTTACTAATTGCCATGAATGTATCCATTTATGTCATTAACAGGCGTGCAGGTGCCGTGATGACAATTTTTGTGGCTGTCTATATTGCGATAGTTGTGATTTTGTATTATCACAATCGGCCGAGTCTGCTCAATGAGCTGATTACATTTGCCACGCAGTATGGTCAGGTGCAGAAGCGTCTGATCCGGGATCTGGCGGTGCCGTATGCATTGTTGGATGCACATGGCAGACTGTTGTGGGTGAATACAAAATTTTCTGAATTGACGGGGAAAGAAAAGCAGTATCATAAGTCGATTACCAGTATATTTTCTGAAATCACTCTGGATAAACTTCCAAAGCCTGGAGAGGAGACAGAGGTGAAACTTTCCTATGCAGAAAAAGATTTCAGAATCAGTCTGAAGAGTATTATTATTGATGATTTGCTGAATGATTCTGCGATTGTGGAGGTTGAAAATCAGGACAATTATCTGGTTGCAATGTTCCTGTTTGATGAGACGGAGCTGAATGAATATATTCGGAAATATGAAGCCGAGACGATGGTTACCGGACTTCTGTATCTGGATAACTACGATGAGGCGCTGGAAAGTGTAGAAGAGGTGAGACGTTCCCTTCTTGTTGCGCTGATTGACCGTAAGATCAACAAATACTTTCATGATATCGACGGGATGGTTAAAAAGATTGAGAAAGACAAATATTTTCTTGCCATGCGTACCCGTTCGCTGGAGGAACTGAAAGCCAACCGTTTCAATATTCTGGAAGAGGTCAAGACCGTCAATATCGGCAATGAGATGGCTGTCACAATCAGTATCGGAATCGGCGCAAATGCCGGATCTTATGCAAAGAATGCAGAATATGCAAGGATTGCCATCGATCTGGCGTTGGGACGCGGCGGTGATCAGGTGGTCGTGAAAGATGGAGAAAAGATTTCTTATTACGGCGGCAAGACGCAGGCAGTAGAGAAGAATACCCGGGTGAAGGCGCGGGTAAAGGCTCATGCACTGAAAGAATTTATGAGCACCAAGGAAAAAGTTGTAGTTATGGGCCATAAAATAACCGATGTGGATGCTTTCGGAGCAGCAGTGGGTATCTATCGTGCTGCGAAGGCATTGAATAAAAAAACACATATTGTGATCAATAATCCGACCTCATCGATTCGTCCTCTGATGGAAGCATTTCTGCAGAATCAGGACTATGACCAGCATATGTTTGTGACCAGTCATGAGGCGAAGGAAATTGTGGATGATAACACGATGGTCGTGGTTGTGGATGTCAATAAGCCGAGTTATACCGAGTGTGAAGAGTTATTGTATATGACAAAGACCATTGTGGTTTTGGATCATCACAGACAGGGCAGTGAAGTGATCCGAAATTCAGTGCTGTCCTATATTGAGCCATATGCGTCCTCCGCCTGTGAGATGGTTGCGGAGATTCTTCAGTATTTTGCGGACGGAGTCAGAATCCGGAATATTGAAGCGGACAGTATCTATGCGGGAATTATGATAGATACGGACAACTTTATGCAGAAAACCGGGGTACGTACTTTTGAGGCGGCGGCATTTTTAAGACGCTGCGGTGCGGATGTGTCCCGGGTGCGTAAGTTATTCCGGGAGAATATGGAAGATTATCGGGCGAAGGGTGAGACGATCAGTAATGCGGAACTGTTCCGCGGTTCTTTTGCAATTTCCGTATGCCCTTCGGATTATGTGGAGAGCCCCACAATTGTGGGAGCTCAGGCCGCCAATGAACTTCTGAATATCATCGGTGTGAAAGCATCATTTGTATTAACGGAATACAGGAATACCGTATACGTCAGCGCCCGGGCAATTGACGAAGTCAATGTGCAGATTATTATGGAGCGGCTTGGAGGCGGCGGACATCTGAATATTGCCGGGTGTCAGTTTGAAGAGATAGAAGTGCCGGAGGCAATTAAGATTTTGAAGGAAACATTGACAGAAATGCTGGATGGAGGAGAGATTTAGATGAAAGTGATCTTATTACAGGATGTAAAGAGTCTTGGAAAAAAAGGACAGGAAGTAAATGTAAGCGATGGTTATGCCAGAAATATGCTTCTTCCCAAAGGACTGGGCGTGGAAGCTACGGCAAAAAATAAGAATGACTTAAAACTGCAGAAGGCCCATGAGGAAAAGGTGGCAAAAGAAAACCTGGAGGCTGCTCAGGCATTCGGAAAAGAACTGGCAGCGAAAGAAGTGGTTGTAAAAATTAAAGTAGGAGAGGGCGGCCGGGTCTTCGGCAGCATCTCCGCAAAAGAAATCGCAGAGGCGGCAAAGGCTCAGCTCGGATATGAGATTGATAAGAAAAAGATGCAGCTTTCCAGTCCGATCAAAGAATTGGGCACAACGATGGTTCCGATCCGTCTTCACCCTAAGGTGACAGCGGAATTAAAGGTAATTGTAAGGGAAGCATAGGAGGAAGAGCCGGATGGAGGAAGCGCTCATTAAGAGAATACTGCCCCACAGTGTAGAGGCGGAACAATCCGTAATCGGCTCAATGTTGATGGGGCGTGAGGCTATCAGTGTGGCTTCAGAGATGCTTGGCAGCGATGATTTTTATCAGCATCAATATGGTGTGATTTTTGATGCTATGGTTGAATTGTTCAATGAAGGAAAACCGGTGGACCTGGTTACGCTTCAGAACCGTTTGAAAGAAAAGGATGTACCGCCGGAGATCAGCAGTATGGAGTTTGTAAGGGATCTGCTGGCGGCGGTTCCGACCTCTGCAAACATTAAATATTATGCTACGATTGTCAGCGAAAAAGCAGTTCTTCGCCGTTTGATTAAGCTTACGGAAGAGATTTCAAATGAATGTTATCTGAATAAAGAACCAGTAGAGTCTATCCTTGAGGATACGGAGAAGCGGATGTTCCAATTGCTGCAACAGAGAAATACCGGAGATTTTGTACCGATTCGCCAGGTTGTCATGAATACCCTTGAGAATATTGAGCGGGCGTCCAAGACGAAGGGAAATGTCACCGGACTTGCTACTGGGTTTACGGATCTGGATTATAAAACATCCGGTTTTCAGCCATCGGATTTGATTCTGGTTGCTGCCCGCCCATCTATGGGAAAAACAGCATTGGTATTGAATATTGCCCAATACATGGCATTTAAGCAGAATAAGCATGTGGCAATCTTTTCTTTGGAGATGTCCAAGGAGCAGTTGATGAACCGTCTCCTTTCTATGGAATCCAAAGTAGATTCACAGAGTATGCGTAACGGTAATCTGAAGGATGAGGACTGGGGAAAGCTGATTGAAAGTGCAGGAGTAATCGGAGATTCGAATTTGATGATTGATGATACACCGGGTATTTCCATTCGGGAACTGCGTTCAAAATGCAGAAAATTCAAGTTGGAATCCGGGCTTGACATCATCATGATTGATTATCTGCAGTTGATGTCCGGCAGTGGAAAATCAGATTCCAGGCAGCAGGAGATTTCGGATATTTCCCGTTCTCTAAAGGCAATTGCCCGTGAGCTGAACGTGCCGGTAGTTGCATTGTCTCAGTTGTCCCGCGCGGTTGAGTCACGTACGGATCACCGTCCGATGCTTTCGGACTTGCGTGAGTCGGGAGCGATTGAACAGGATGCCGATGTAGTAATGTTTATTTACAGAGATGATTATTACAATAAAGATTCTGAAAATAAAGGAATTGCAGAAGTCATCATAGCCAAACAACGTAACGGTCCCATTGGAACGGTAAATCTTGTGTGGCTGCCTGATTATACAAAATTTGCTAATTTGCAAAAGTAGGATGCGATCCCGATACAAGTTTGGCATAATTTGCTGAACCGTATCGGAATCGTATCTTTTTTTGAAGAAAGTGTCGTACGGTTTTTGTTGTGTTTCAGAGACGTAATGGTATAATAGTTGTAAAGTGACCAAATACCGATTTTTCTGTTATACGGTCACTACCGAACAGCCGGTGAGAGTCTTTCAGAAGCTATTTGGAAGAAAGAATCATAATGTACCGGTTATCGTAAAGAGCAAGAAAAGGGGTAGGATTTATGTCGAGGGACGTCTATTCGATGACTGAAGCCTCAAAACTGGCGGAGGAGCGCTCATCTGTCCTGCGTTACTGGGAGGACGAGCTTTGTCTGCATATTGCCAGAAACCAGAGGGGACATCGTTACTACACCGAGAAAGATATCCAGGTGTTGCTGGCTATTAAAGAACTGAAGAAAAAAAATCTGCAGCTAAAAGAGATTAAAGAAATTGTTCCTATGCTTTACGGCGATGTATTTTCAAAGGAAGAGGAGGAACGTAAGGCAGAATTTTACCGGATTCTGGAAAAGCTGATGCAGGAACTGCAGAAAAAAAGCAAGCAGGAGGAAAGGTATAAGAGGGTAGATGAGGCGATTCGCCAACATCAACTTGCCCGCCGCCAGGTTGCTGCAACCCAGGAGAATGGAAAACGAAAAAAACAAAAGAGTTGATGGGGATACATTCTGAAGTGAAACAGTAAAAGAGGCTATTACTTTACAGAATAGCCTCTTTTGACAGTTTAAAATTATGATGCTGGGGTCAAAAGGTATTTTGACCCCTATGATACACGGATTACTCCGCATTTCATGCTTCCGAAATCCTAAAAGCATTCGAAATCCGCCCTATTCCGGCTACTTTCTCATGTTTTACGGGTCTCAAATTATTCTGCTGAGATAGCACCTGTTGGGCAGGCATCTTCGCATGCGCCGCAGTCTACACAAGTATCAGCATCGATCACATATTTGTCATCTCCTGCAGAGATAGCTTCAACTGGACATTCTCCTTCGCATGTTCCGCAAGAAACACATTCATCACTAATTACACGTGGCATAATCCTTATCCTCCTTTAAGATTCATTAAGTTCAGTAGCTCTCTCAAGCTCTATGTTCATTCTAATATATCTTGTCTCAGAATACAAGTATAATTTTATGTACAATGTGTGAATGAATCTTGAAAAATTGTATAGCAATGGAAACATAAATGTGGTAAGATAAATGGAAGATAAATAAAAGAGGAGGGCAAAAGATGAGGATTTGTCAAAAATGCGGAGCAAAGTGCGAGGATCATGTGATGTTCTGTCATGAATGTGGATCTCCGTTGGGACAAAATAATGGAACAATGGGAGGCATGGAGAGTCCATATGATAATATGCAGAATAACTATGGCGGACAGCCGAATGGAAACATGGGATACGGTGGGAACATGTATCAGAGTATTACACCAAGGAGTATTCCGGTTGCCGTGATACTCTCAATTATAACATGTGGTATCTATGGGATTTACTGGATGATTAAGATGAATGATGAAATTAATCAGTTAGCTGGGGAGCCTCAGGCAACTTCCGGCGGTATGGTCTTTTTATTGTCCCTTATTACCTGTAATATCTATGGCTTGTACTGGATGTATAAGATGGGTGAGAGATGTGACAGAATTAAAGGGGGTTATGGAAATTCCGGTATTCTTTATCTGATTATCAGTTGTCTGGGATTGCAGATTGTTGGTTACTGCCTGATGCAGGACACAATTAATCATGCAGTCTAAAAAGCAGGTAAGAACCATATTGGTGGTTTTGAGTCTTGGGGTTGGATATCTCATTTGGCTGAAACTGACCGATCTGGCAATTCCCTGTATGTTTCGAAAAGTTACTGGGTGGTTATGTCCGGGATGCGGCATAACCACCTTGATTTTAGCATTGACCAGATTGGATTTCAAAGGTGCATTTCAGGCGAATCCTTTCTTATTTGTGACAGGACCATTGTTGCTTGCAGAATTAGGCTATTGCTTTTGGAGACAGAGGAAGAGAGAACAGCTCCCCAGGTGGAACCATGCTGCAGTGGTTATCTACGGAATTGCACTATGCATATTTGGCGTATTTCGGAATCTGGTTTAAAATTTTTTTTACACAGGTGAATGAGCCAGGAACTCATAGAACAGGTTCCTGGCTCAATTTTTTATTCTTTGAACCCATAGGTTTGAACAGAGAAACAAATCGAGACTTCTCAATGGAAAAATTTTTCTATATGATGCTGGCTGCGTCAGCAGACATGTCCGTTTAGAAATTATAACTTATCAGGTAATATTTCAGGAAAGGCAGGAGATTGGTATGAAGGTAGTATTAGTAAATGGAGGTCCGCATAAAACAGGCTGTACTTATTGTTCATTATGGTGCAGCCAGACATTTTTTGTCTGACTGCATTTACTGAATCACAAAGAAGGAAAAGGTGAAAAAAGTGTGAAAAATCTTATTTGGTGTTGACCGGTAGTAGCTACCGTAAATTATACTATATACATATGATACCACAAAGTGCACGGAAATCTATAGGTATTATAGGAAAAATGCTTGTTGAATCCAACACCATAAATCTTTTAAATAAGGAGTAGAACAGAAATGAAGAAATTGACAGTTATGATTCTTTCAGCAATATTATTTTTTTCTTTGACTGCCTGCAGCGGTGAAAAAGAAGATGCCAATCAGACGACACAGACTAAAACATCTTCCAACAAAATCGAAGAGAGCGAGAAAATTGTAGAAAATGAATCTTCCCAAACCGTAGATGAGGTTTCAGAGAATCCAGAACCTGTTTCCGATGAAGGAAGTATTTTGATTGCATATTTTTCTGTCCCGGAGGATGTGGATACGGATGGCGCAGATGCAATTGCCGGCGCCAGCATCGTAGTGAAGGATGGTGAGAAATTAGGAAATGTGCAGTATATTGCTCAGACAATTCAGGAGACGATTGGCGGTGACTTATTCCGTATTGAAACTGTACAGCAATATCCATTGGATCATGAGACACTGGTAAATCAGGCTTCTGATGAACAGGAAGCGGATGCCCGGCCGGAACTTGCTTCACATATTGAAAATCCAGAGCAGTATGACACGATCATCCTTGGTTATCCGAACTGGTGGGGGGATATGCCCCAGCCGCTTTATACATTTCTTGAAGAGTATGATTTTTCGGGAAAGACAATTATTCCATTTTGTCCTCATGGGGGCAGTGGTTTTTCCAGAACAGAAAGCACAATCCAGAAAATGCAGCCAAATGCGACGGTGAGCAGCAATAGCTATAAAGTTTCCAGAGAAGATGTTGTTGACAGCACAGAGGATGTAATTGCATGGACCAAGAGTCTTGGTTTGGGAAATTAAATAAAAGCGATGACAGAAACAAAAGGGAGTGATATCCTAAAAGTGAGAAGATGAATGCAATAGCAGGAGGTAAGAAATTTGTACAATCCACAGTTAGAAATATTTATCCGTGTAGCGGATGCCGGGTATGAGGGCAGAAGTGTTATTCGAATTGGGACATCCCCTATGACGCTAGAGCGTGTTTGAAAATTCATTCCCGCAATCTGCATCCCCCACTTTGCGGTCTATTTGTCCCAAATTCGGTCAGCGTAGCCCGCTACGCCTCCCTTATTTGAACCAAATATCCCACAAATTGTGGAATACATCTTGCGGAAAGCAATTTTCAAACACGCTCTAGGACAATTTTTGGTGGAATTATACGATTCCGTTTGGGATTCTCCATTCTCCCAGGCCCTCTGAAACAGTGAGAAAATTTTTGGAAGTAGTGAAACAGGTAGTGGAAGTTGGAAAATAAAGGAGGGGTTTGATGGCTGTTTTTCGATTAATTTTAATCGTGGTAGAAATAATTCGTGGGGATCTATGTATATTACTATATTCGAAGAACCATGGAATTTTATGGTATGGATGTGAGAAAAATTCCATTTAAAATATCAGCAGTAGTTTTAGCCGTGTTCATAGCATTGGCTTGCAGAAATATGTGGAGTATCAGGACTGTGATTATTCTTCATTTGCTGGCTTTTGCGCTGCTGTTTGATGTGATTGCCCTGTTTACAAAAGTAATCTGCCATAACCGACAGCCGGGAAAACTATATAGGTTCGGCAGAAGGCTGTATGGATGCGGCTTGCTTCCCATTGCAGCTGCCGCACTGTTGCTCATATATGGATTTTTCAATATGAACCATGTGCTCAAAACGGAATATCTTTTGGAGACAGAAAAAAATCTGGGCAATTATAAAGTTGTTCTGATCACAGATACACATTATGGTACGATACAGGATACAGAGGTATTGAAAAATAAGATTGAAGAAATCAATATGCAGAATCCGGATATTGTAGTGCTTGGGGGTGACATCGTAGAGGAGGGAACCTCAAAAGAACAGATGCAGGAGGTTTTCCAGGTATTAGGCGGAATTACAAATCATTATGGTATTTATTATGTATACGGAAATCATGACAGACAGCCATATACACAGAATCGGAGTTTTACAAACGAGGAATTGGAGCATGCCATAACCGAAAATGGAATTGTAATTCTGGAAGATGATTATGTAGAGATTCGTGATGATCTTGTGATTGCAGGGAGAGGGGATGCCGCATGGGGAAATGTTTCCGGAAGAGCATCCACAGAGGAGATATTGGACGGGATTGACCGGGAGAAATATATTATTCTGGCGGATCATCAGCCTGTGGAAACAGAAGAAAACAGTGAACAGGGTGTGGATCTGGAGATCTCCGGACATACGCATGCGGGACAGGTCTGGCCTGTTGGCATTTTGTCAGAACTGGCAGGAATATTGAATTATGGAGAACATCAAGAAGGTGCATGTAAAGTGATTGTATCTTCCGGATTTACCGGATGGGGATATCCAATCAGAACAGAAGAGCATTGTGAATATGTGGTGATCAATATAGAAAGCGCAGGAACAATGTAGTTTGCCGGTATCAGCAGGCGAACCAAGGCTCCCTGTACTGCTTTCATGTACTGAAAAATAAATCAATAGAGAGAATAGATCACATGAATAATTTTATTTTTGAATCGGCATATCTGTGAAGCAGGTGTTCTCAAATTTGCACGTTTTGCCGCGGAAGTCTGGGGAATTCCGGCAGAAGGAAAATCGCAGGAGGAACTGGCGAGAGCAGGAGTAGAAGCACTGGCAGATTTTATCAGAGAGATTGGTCTGCCAACCACACTCCGGGAGCTTGCGATTGATGAAGCCATGGATCTGAAAATGATTGCCGATTCCTGTAATCTTGTTTCCGGAAGCGATAAAGAAATGATACATGAAGAGATCCTTGAAATTTTCAGGGAATGTATCTGACAAAGTAGAAAGAGGATGAAAATCCATTCTGCGTCATTTTGCTGAAAGTGAACGAGACAGCACACTAGTGTACTGTCTGCATTATAATTAGCAAAATTATTCTTCCATAAAATGACAT
>OLGD01003450.1_pt1 | contig 14845 bp, 12 predicted proteins | sample 1605311 | NCBI WGS metagenome assembly OLGD01 (sample SAMEA3888917, study PRJEB22519) | human gut metagenome | biome: human gut; feature: human-associated habitat; material: faeces | place: Denmark | collected 2010 | reverse complement strand
CAAGCATTCCGGCAATGAGATATAATGCAGTGTTGTCGTTGCCGCCGTCTGTGTTGTTGCCTGGATTGTCAGATGATCCTACTTTCTCCCAGATAGCGTAGAGTGTGAAGCCTTTTGTTATATCACTTGGCACATTCTCTACCTTGCTGACATCTGATAAGTCTTTGAACTCTGCACCATTGAGTGAGAAAGTATCTCCAAGCTTGTATGAAGTTCCGTCTCCGTCAGGCCTTGTGTTCCATCCAGTGAGTTTGTAGCCGTCGTTGCTGAATGTTGAGTCCTTGAAGAGAGTTAATGCTCCATCAACGCTGCCGACCTGCACCATATTGTTTGTTGCAGTTGCAGTGTTACCGCTGTATATGATTGCATATTTTTCTGCTTCGAAGTTAGCATAGAAACTCATATCTGCTGAGACTTTCTTGAATTTGACTTCGTACTCAATAACAGGGTATGTTATAGTAGTTTCACCAACTTTGAATGCTCCTGTAGTCTTCTTCACTTTGTCAAGCATTACATTGCCGTCAGAGTCTTTCCACTGAGTCAGTTTGTATCCGTCTTTATCGGGATAGAGAATTTTGCTGAAGTCTTTCATAATATCTTCTGCTGTTTCAGCAGTAATGCCATTCCTGTCGTATGCAGTTCCCTTGTATGAGAATGCTACAAGTCCTGAAGCAATGGATTTGTCATCCATTGTAGAAACATCGCTGTAGTAGAAGATACCGTTGACTTCGCTGCCGTTGTAGAATGTGATTGTGTATTTGTATGGAACTACGATTGCAGTGAATGTATCTACATGTCCAGCAGATCCGAATGTTGAAGCTTTATCTGTGCTTGCAATGTAGTTGGTATATCCAACAAGTACTACAGTGTTTTCATAGACTGGAGAAACTTCAGGCATTGGAATTGTTGTTTTTGTAGTAGTAGTTCCAGAAGAAGCTTTTCCAGAAACAATCATTTTGTCAACATATTTGTTTCCGAAGTTTCCATCATTTGCACTTGCATCAAATACTGCATATGCTGTGTTATTGAATGAGTATGATGATCCGATGAAGACTGCGATTGGATCGTCAGCGTGTTCTCTATCTTTTACTAACTTCTCAATTCCATCAATCTGAGACTTTGTGAAGCTGAATGTTTTTATGTTGTTGAATGAATCACTCACATAGTCCTTATATGAAACATATGACCAGTACTTCACTCCGCTGGTAATTGTGCATTTATCAGCAGATAATTCTCCAAACGGAACATACACAACTTCAAACTGACCGTTTACCATGAAAATTACATAGTATCCATTCAGTTCAGTATCAAGTGTTAATTCAGCAGGAGCATTTCTTCCGCTGTCTAATAATTCAGCACCGTCATTCCATCCTGTTAACATATAGTAGTTGTCTTTAGTAACAGCATTTTTGTCTTTATCAAATCCAGAATTAAGTACTATTGCAGCATTCTTTATGCCATGAGTTTCATCTTTTTGCTGTAAGGCAGCAAAGACTTCAGCATATGTGTAGTCTTTGTTCTTTAATGCAAAGAGTGTAACATCTTTTCCGTCTTTGAATGCTTCAGAGTGAACGATTATCTTAGAGTACAGTCTGTCATTCAGATTGTAATTCACAGTAATTTCGCTGTTTGAAGCAATTAATCCGTTTGTAGGAAGATCATTGTCGCTTCCATATGTTACTTTTGAAGAGTACACTTCACTAGCTTTCACATTCAAACTTGCAGCAATACCAGTGTTGTTGAGCTGGGCATCATTTACAACAATTCCGTATGTGTTGATTCCAGTCACATTTTTGATATATTCAGCCAAGCCTGGAGACTCAACAAAGATTGTGTTTTTCTCAGTAACGCTGTATGTTTTGATAAAGTCTCCTACAAGAACATCATCCTGGTAAACATGAACAGGAACTTCAACATATCCTTCCATTAATTCCCATGTTGCAGTGAAGGTCATGTTCTTGTCAACGGCTTTGTCCCTATTTTCTACACAATATACAGATGCATAATCTGATGAACTTGCATCATAGCTCATATTTGTGTAGTTGCCGTCGTCAGATGCCCACTCAATAAGATCATATCCGTTTCTCTTAATCTTATCAAATATCTGAGTAATCAAGTACTCGATTGAAACTTTAGTTTGTTCACTGATTGTAACTGATGCAACTAAGTCTCCGTCAGCATTGATTTTCCAAGTTACAATTCCCTCCTTATCAGTAAGTTCTCCAATCTTCTCAGCAATATCTAAACTGTTTTCATCAGAGTTTAATTTGAAAATAACATCGTATGTTAAAGAAGCATTTCCATATGTTACTGATCCTATGGATTCTTGTCCATTGGGAACACTGGCTATAACCTGATATGTGTTGTTTTCCCATTGGGTCTTATTATTAAGATCTAAGAAGTCACCAGTTCCGCCAGCTTGATCTTTGGAACCAACAGTAGCAACAAATACATGCTTTCCTGCTTCTGTAAAGGTCATTGTAAATGGTTTAACAGAACTCATATCAGTTGCGTCAATCGATATTGTTACAGCACCGGGAGAAGCTGTTGTGAATGCAACGGCAACCCATGGGTTACGATTTTCCCCCCACTGTTCATTTTCGATGAAATCGGATAATTTTTTACCATGAACATCTCTAATCTTTTCAAAGCTTGTCTGATCGTCAATCATCCATACTTCGTTTATTGTAACACCGTCAGCTCCGGTGTCCATTGAGACTTCTGATATCTTTTTCTCAGTTTTATCATACAGCTGAGCTTTTACAGTGTACACTTGGTTCAACTGTTTGTTGGCACCAATTCCAAGTGCGTCACTGTCGCCATTAAATGTTCCAAGAGGGGCTGTAAAGTAGTATTCTTTCTTTGCCCCGTCATAGAGACCAAGTCCAGAATATCCGCCTTTTTTTGTCTTATCTTCTGATCCGTCGTTGTATTCAATATTGAATTTAACACCTAATTTTCCATCGACTGGTTTTCCATCAGCACCGACTTTGGCTACTTTGTCACTCACTGTATACACAGTAATTAAACAAGGAGCATAGTTACTCATCCCTGAGTCATCAGTTATCTTAAGCTGCTTTTTGAGTTGATCATAGATCGGCAGCTTATTTAATTCGTTAATATCTTTGACAATATAAACATCTTTAATCGTAATGTCTTCATTCGACGAATCACCACTTATCAAGGGCGCATCGCCGTTAGAGTTTGTCTGTCCCCCATCCACGAACAAGTTGCTTGAAGATGCGAGAGGGACAGCTAGCATCATAAGCGCAACTAAGACGCTCAGAGCCATTGTCAGTCTCTTTTCTGTTTTCATTCAATCACCATTTTTGCCTTCTCATCTCAAAGACTGAAAAAATCACAAAGTCAAAGTATCAGCAGAAAAAGAAAGAAAATTCAAAACTTACTCACTCGCAGACTTTTTGATTCCGAAAAACCAAAAACTCAATCAAAACTTGAAAATCAATAAGCAATCCAGTCATATCAAAACAAATAAACATCATAAAACAAACTCAAAACATCTCAATCAAAATCATCAATATCAATCACTCAAAATCGAATCAAGAAATCACTCAATTTAAACTTTCAAATCAGAAACAAAATAAAACTCAACAATCAAGTTTCAAAAAAAGTAAATCATCAATTCAAAATCTAAGCATAAATTTAAATTTCAAACAGAAATCAAAACAATCAAGAATTGAAAAGTCAAAAATTTGACACTTCAAACTTTTCAAAACTAAACCTGCTTACTTAATCATCTTAACAGTAAATGCGCAGGGGAATATGACTTAGCGATTGAGTTCCCCTGCGCTTATCTTCACCAATCGAATGCTTCATTCAATATGATTGAAGTAAGGAATGAAGTAGTGACTCAGCAATATGAGCACATTTCAAAATAAAATCACCAATTCAGGTAAACTTGGCTCAAACTTGGCTCATTTGACTATTCATACTACACACGACCTTTTCCTCTTCTTTAATTAATCTGCTCCATTCTTTTGGAACGGCAAGTTCTACACCTGGCAATACATCCATTAATGGTTGTGCATTCATCGAAAAAGAGCAGTCTGCAATACAAAATGACCTAGGACCTCTCCATTTTTCAAAAATAGGATCTTGAGGCACATTTTGTGCATTTGGTAATATGCCTAACTCATTATCCATATCCTTATGAATACTCGCTAAGGCAAAGATCTTGCTAATCACTGGACATCATACACTCATGCTTTTGCACAATCTCACATTCTTAATCTGAACTAATCTCATTTTCTATTCACAATCCATTCACCATTTCTGCGATTGCCTCTTCTTTCAAGAAGGCCCTCTTTTTGAAGGTCTAGCATGATGCGTTTAACATCGCTGATTGGTATCCCTGTGATCTCAGATATGTTGTTTTGTGTATCTAGTGGCAGTCTTTCTGAATAACGCAACGTTTAGAACATCGGATTTGCTCGCATAAACAATATTGATACGTGTGGGTGGCAGCTCTGACGGAATCAAGTTTACCCGCTTCGTTTTTAACCGTATCGAATTTAACACGGTTAAAATCCATGATTAAACTTCTACCACAGTAAATGGATAAGTTCCTAAAAATCATCAGATACGTAACGTCAAACAAACCTGAAATACTAAAGACATAATACAGCAGTGAAATGGCTAATCAAATCCAAAGAGTAGAGATAAACGCTATAGAAGCAAAGCGCTTTGCCAAAAGAGGAGAAACGGTCACTAATGTCAGGATAGATCACAACAGTACCGTAACTCAGGTTTCCAAAGTATCACCTAATAAGGTAAATGTAGACTTCAGATTTGCAGTAAACTATTCTGGAATAGGATTTATTGTAATGGAGGGGTCGGTCCTTCTTGAAGATGAAGATAACATTCTTGGAGACAAATGGATAGCAAACGGTGCTCTGCCTAAAGAAGAAGCAGCTACAGTTCATAATTCAGTAGTGTCTTATTGTGTACCGATTGCAATGTTTCTGACAAGGGATCTGCATCTGCCGTCTCCTGTACCGTTACCGCATATCAACATACAGGAAAACAAACCTCCGCAGATGCCGCCAAGGTCTTCAATCGGTCCTGAATTTGCATAATACTAACATTATGCCTTTACTTTTCTAAAACAAAAAAATATTGAAGAAGGGCCTTGTTCAGGCCTTTGCTTCTTCTGCTTCTACAGGTTCTGTTGCTTCCAGCAGCAGCTGGGAGATATCAACTACTCTGATTTTTGCACCGATCTTCTTGGCACCGGCCTGCAGGTTAACCACGCAGAATGGGCAGGTTGTAGCAAGAACATCAGCTCCGGTAGCAACTGCTTCTCTGACTCTTTCAGCTGCAATGTTGACAGCTGCATCATTGTAAGCACTCTTGAATCCGCCTCCTGCACCGCAGCACCTTGAACCCCTGCGGTTTCTCGGCATCTCAACGAATTCTACGCCGGGTATTTTCTGAATTACCTCTCTCGGCTCTTCATATACACCAGAATGACGTCCCAGATGGCATGGATCGTGATATGTGACTTTAACATTCAGTTCTTTTGTAAACTTAAGTTTCTTGTCGTTAATCAGATCGTTGACAAACTGGGAAAAGTGATACACCGGGAAGGTAGGATTTGAGAAATACTTTCCATAATCGGTTGTAGTAGTCTTGTAGCATCCGGCGCAGGTGGTAACCATTGCTTTGGCTCCTCTGTTTTCCACAGCCAGAAGGTTATGTTCTGCATGCTCGGTGGTCAGATCAATCTGTCCGGTCCTAAGTGCTGGTGAAGTGCAGCACCATTCATCTGCTCCGAGTGCATCAACCTTTACGCCTGCACGGTTTAATACAATTGCTCCAGCTCTTGCGATGTCCATGGCACGGTATGATCCAGTGCATCCAGCAAAGAATATAACTTCTGGATTTGCCGGTCTCGGAACCTCTTTCGGCCACCACTTGTCACGGGCTGAAGCCGGCTCACCATACGGATTGCGAGTAGCTTTGATCTTCTCAGCAAGTTTGGCATGAACTGGTAATGGCCCCTTTCCCTGATCTACAAGCCATTCACGTACTTTCTCCCAGAAATCACCAAATTCAATAGAAACATGACAAACGGTCTCACACTGAGCACAGCCAGTACAGCGGTATATGGCTTCTACGAACTCATCATCTACCTCCACTTTGCGTCTCAGCAAAGTGTCCATCGGAGAACGATTTGCAATCTGATTCAAATAATAGATCTTTCCCCTAGGAGTAATGGATTCCCAGGGTGTCTGTTCATAAGAAGGGCATACGCGTATGCAATATCCACATTGCAAGCAGGCGTAAAGCTCTCTTTTAATTTCAGGCATTTTTACCATTGATACACCTCAACTGAACATTATGGCCGCTCACCCTGAATAGGGCTGTATGAAGGCGGGTATGTTCCTGTGGCAGATATACATTTCGTTGACGTGCTGCGTTCTGGGCACCTCTATCCGCATTTTTAGCGGGTGTTTTCTATCTATTCCCGCCACAACCTAGATTAGACGACAACATGAGTTTTCAAGAGATCGCTGCCCTGATGACCATTGCGGTGCCGCTGCTTGCCGCTGCTGCAGTTTTCATCATAGGAAAAGGCAGAAAACTGCAAGGCCTGATTTACATCGCGGCAATCGCAGTCTCAATCTCGTCAGTGGCAATGGTTTTCGGCGGCCTGAACAGGTTCACCCTGTCGTTCCCGGAATTCTCCTGGATAATCATACTTGGACTGGAAATTCTGCTTGCCGGCATATTCCTGTATTATGCGTTTAAATTTAGAAGCATAATCATTGCCTTGGCGGCAGTTATCGAGATTATATTTTCAGCTTTGTCTCCCTGGAACACCGCTCCCCCTCTGGCCGTCGATTCCCTGAGCATGGTTCTGATTCTCATAACATCTCTGCTGGGATCTGTAATTTCCATTTACGCCATCCATTATATGAGGAACGATGAAAGAAAACGAGAGTTTTTCACAATCATTTTTGTCTTCATTGCCGCCATGAACGGGGCGGTCATGGCCAATGACAACTCATGGTTTATTCTCTTCTGGGGAGTTACCTCGCTCTGCTCATTTTTGCTTATTAAACATCCAGAGACAGAAGAATCACAGAAAGCCGCCAGATTGGCTCTTACAATTAATACTGCAGGAGGCGCCGCTCTGGCAGTCGGCATGTACCTGGCTGTTTCATATTACGGCGGAGATTCCCTGGAATCATTCACATCTGCATCTATGGCAGTTCCGGCAGTTTTTCTGGTAGCTGCAGCGATGACAAAATCAGCTCAGTTTCCAGTGCAGTCATGGCTTCCAGGTGCCATGGCGGCGCCAGTTCCGGTTTCTGCACTGCTTCACAGTTCCACCATGGTCAATTTAGGTGTCTATCTTTTATTGAGAATTTCACAAGTATTCGCTGATGCGCCGGCTCTCTCTGCCGGAGTGGCATTCATCGGTCTGATATCTTTCGTAGCTGCTGCGGTTCTGGCTGCAGCTCAGTCAAATGCCAAACGTCTGCTTGCATATTCGACCATTTCTAATTTAGGTCTCATCGTGATGTGCGCCGGCATTGCCCAGCCGCATGCCTTGATGGCAGCCATCATTCTTTTGATCTATCATGCACTGTCTAAAGCGCTGCTGTTCCTGACTGTGGGAGCTGTAAAAGAAAAAACGGGCAGCGAGGACATAGAAGACATGAGATCGCTGTCTAGCAAGTCATCATTCCTGACAGCCGCTCTGATTACAGGTATTGTCACCATCACGTTGCCGCCGTTCGGTATGTTTGCCTCTAAATGGATGATTATCGGAGCAGCCTCTGCAAATCCAGGTATAATTATACCCCTGGCAATCGGCCTGGGAATCACTTCGCTGTATTATTTCAAATGGGTAGGAGTGATTATTTCGCCTACTGATCCATCTGTAAGAGACAGACAGCCTGGAGAGTATAGATTTTCAATAGCAGTTCTTCTAATTTCCATAATTGCTCTTTCAGTCTCCATCATTCCTCTTGCTCAGGGCATCGCCAGGGCAGCTTCAGAAACCTTTGAACTTTCTCCAGACCTTTTCACGCTGGAGGTATCCGGAGGCTTGTTTCCTCTGGTAATTATTCTGCTTGTCTCCATCATCTCATTTCTGGCATTTTTCATACCGCCGAAGGGAAGACACATTAAAGGGTATGCCTGCGGAGAAACAGAAGAGTATCTGCCGACAGGAGAATACTATCTGAATGAAAGGCAGCGGGACCTCTTTAAAAAATTTGTATCTGCACTTTCTGTTTTCATATTCTTCCTAATGGTCGTTGTGGGGGTGCTCTGATTGAACGCACTTCTTGCACTGGCTGAAACAGCAATCATCATCCTTCTGGGAGGGTTGAGCTTGGGAGCTGCCAGGAAACTTTCTGCAAGAATGCAGAGAAGAATAGGCCCCAGCATTTTTCAGGCGTTTTATGATGCTTCAAAGCTGTTTTCCAAAGAGCTGTTTTATTCCAGGAGGCTGCCGGTAGTTTACGCAGTCTCTTCCATGGCGTTTCAGGTTGCAGCAGTATTCATTCTGATATACGGCGGAGACACAATGATGGCGTTCTTCGTGTCTGGTGCAGGCGCAGTATATCTGGCCGCAGGTGCTTTTGCATCTCCCTCTGTCTACTCATGGATAGGAGGAAGAAGGGAACTTTTGGCAATAGCAGCCTACGAACCCGTTTTATTTGTTTTAGCTTTATCAGCCAGCACTCATGCCCACAACATCATTCTTGTTTTTCCTTCAGTATTTCTTGCTGTAATCCCGGTGCTTTCCGTACTGTTGGAGAGATCGCCGTATGATGTGCCTGGAGCTCATCAGGAGATAGTTACCGGGCCTTATGCAGAGTATGCAGGTCCGATGCTCGGCATACTGAATATCGGGAAGTGGGCGCAGCTGGGCTTTGTGTATGTTTTGATCTCAATGCTAGTCTGGTCATCCAGCACAGCTTTGAGTCTGACATTAAAGATAATTCTGGTTGCTGCTGCAATATTCATTACGATTCTGATTGACAACGCGGCTGCCAGGGTCAGCAGGAAAACCATGATGATTACGCTTCCGGCGATAACACTTGGCTTGATGGCTCTGAACATCGCAGTTCTGCATCTGGCGGGGATAATATGAGTTTAAGAAAATCACCTTGGGTAATGCATTTTGATACGGGTTCCTGCAACGGCTGTGATATGGAGATCTGGGCTCTGCTCACTCCTTACTACGACATAGAAAGGTTCGGTGCTATCAATGCAGGCAATCCCAAGCATGCCGACGTGCTTCTGTTAACCGGACCAGTCAACAAAAAATCAGCTTCCAGGCTGAAGAATCTTTATGATCAGGTCCCGGAACCTAAGGTTGTTGTTGCTGTCGGAGACTGCGCATCGACCGGTGCACCTTTTCAGGACTGTTACAACACCTGCGGAGGAATTTCTACAGTTATTCCGGTTGATGTTTTCGTACAGGGATGTGCTGCCAGACCGGAAGCGATCATTGAAGGGTTCAGCAAAGCGGTCAGAATTCTTGAAGAAAAAAGGAATGGTAAATATGGGAGTGAAGGAGGAGATAAAACTGCAGGCACAGAGAATGAGAGGCTCCAAAGCCAGGCTGGCCGCGATAGTAGCTGAGGAAAACGGTGACGGAATGAGACTCACTTACATTTATGATCTGAACGGAAAACTGCGGGACTACCAGTATTTTCTTCTGCCTCATGAGCAGATAGATTCGATTTCAGACGTTTACACAGGTGCTCTGAACATGGAACGGGAGGTTGCCGACCTTTTCGGGCTGGAAATCAACGGAGCGCCGCCGAAACTGCTTCTGGCAGAAGAGTCAGAATATGCACCGCTGAGGAGTAACAAATGAGCCGCCCGATGATTATTCCATTTGGCCCGCAGCATCCTGCATTTTTAGAACCGATGAATCTTTCGCTCGAAGTCTCTGAAGAAAAAGTCTCCTCTGTAAAAGTCAACATCGGCTACAACCACCGCGGAATGGAGTATGCGCTTGCTTTGGATTACAAGAAAAGCCAGTATCTGGTGGAAAGAGTCTGCGGGATCTGCTCATTTCACCACTCTTCAGTGTACTGCCAGACTATGGAAGCGATCTTCGGGGTGGAAGCTCCGGAAAGAGCTCAGATAATCCGTACAATCTTCATGGAGTTTCAGAGGCTGACTTCGCATCTGCTTGCCCTGGGGCATGTGGCGGAAGCTGCCGGATACGAGAGCCTTTTCATGCGCTCCTTTGCGGTCAGAGAACATATTATGAGACTTTTGAACAGGCTGACCGGCAGCCGCGTGCATTATTCGGTTAATATTATCGGAGGAGTCAGGACAGACATCACTGCAGAAGGAGCCAAAGACATTCTGTCTGTAATTGATGAGATTAAATGGGAAATCAAAGCTCTGCGGGATGTATTCTTTAATGACCTGACTCTGGTGCACAGGCTTTCAGGCGCAGGAAAGCTTACTATCGACGAAGCAAGAGACTGGTGTGCTGTAGGTCCTGTAGCAAGAGCCTGCGGAATCAGAGAAGATGCACGGCTGGACGGCTTTGCCGCTTACGGAAAAATAAACTTTCAGCCCATTGTCCGGGATGAGGGGGATGCTTTTGCCAGAACCATAATACGAGCTGATGAGTGCATTCAGTCTTTGGATCTCATCGAACAGTGTCTCTCAATAATGAAAGAGGGAGAGACTGCAGTAACAGCCAAAAAACTGCCGGCAGGATCCTCATATTCCAGGGTTGAAGCTCCGCGGGGAGAGTTAATTTATTTTCTTCGATCTGAGGAGAAAAGGCTTTCAAGGCTCAAAATAAAAACTCCCGCCTCTGTCAATGTTCCTATTCTCGCAGCCATAATTAAAAATGCATCTTTGGCAGACGTGCCTGTGATCGCTGCCTCCATCGATCCCTGCATATGCTGTACTGACAGGTGATTATCATGATACTGACATCCCTTAGAAATCTGCTGTTTCGTCCTTTAACAGACAAGAAGGGCTACGTGCCTGAGGAAAACAGGGGAAGAGTCATGTGGGACATGGAAAAATGCATATTCTGCCGGCTGTGCGAGAGAAGCTGCCCCACTTCTGCAATTACTACGGTGAAAGATGAATCTCAGTCTGTGGAGAGATTCAAATGCATAGTCTGCGGAGAATGCGCCAGAATCTGTCCTACTAAAACAATTTCTATGTTTCCTGGTTATACGCCTCCCTCTAGGGTGCCTGTGACTCATACATTCAAAAAAGGATCTGAAAAATACTCATACGAAGAAATCCGCAAGTATTAACTCCCTGGAGCCGGAATTATTACAGTTAGTGGGACGATCAGAACTCTGGATAAATCATGGAATGAATTCATTCGGTTTTGGAGAGCCGATTAGATGCATGAATAGTCTGCAGACCGTGTACTGCAGCGATTCTTCAGACATGAGGGAAGCTGAAGATTCCTCTGTGCATCTCATTGTTACTTCTCCGCCTTATTTCAATGCAAAGGAATACTCTGAGACTCCGATATGCGGCGATTTAGGTAATACTGACTCCCTGGATGAATGGATACGAGGGACAAAAAGAGTATGGAGAGAATGCTACAGAGTTCTGAAGCCTGGACGGAAAGCTTTCATAAATATCATGAATCTGCCTGTAAAGACTGAAGGGGGAAGTTTCCGTACCCTCAATCTAGCCGGCAGAGTTATTGACGACTGTGAAGAAACAGGATTCATTTTTAAAAGAGATATTATCTGGCACAAAACCAACGGCGTAAGAGCGCCTTTCGGCACGTATCCTTATCCCGGCGGAATTCTCATCAACAACATGCACGAGTTCATCCTGGAATTTGAAAAACCGTCTTCAAAGTACGAGGCTTCAAGAAAGTATTCGCATATTCCCCGAGAAATAAAGGATGAATCTAAGCTTGACAAAAACTTCTGGCTGCAGATCAAGAATACTGATGTGTGGACTTTTGCGCCGCATGGCAGCGGAGGCAGAAGGACTCATCCCGCCCCTTTTCCTTTAGAGCTTCCTTCTAGACTTATCAAAGCGTTTACATTTAAAGGCGAGACTGTACTGGATCCGTTTTTAGGGTCAGGAACAACTCTTTTCTCAGCTGCATCTCTGGGCAGAAACGGAATCGGATATGAGATCAATCCTTCGATAGCAGCGCAGGCGGTGGTGTCGCTGGAAGCAGAGAATGTGAATTTTGAGCAGTCTGATTGACCGCCTGGTTCTGTAAAACTCAGTATCTGGATTCTACCGGGTATCCTGATGCAGTCCAGTTGTCAATACCGCCTTTCAGGGTGTAAACATTCTTGCGGCCTAAGTCAGAAAGATTCTGTGCTGCCCTTCCGCTTCTTATTCCGGCTTTGCAGTAAAGCACGACGACATTGTCTGAATCAATCTGTCTAGCAATCTTTTCAGGATGGGCAGAGGGCATAACCGTTGCCATTGGAATATGCGCTGATCGGTAATCAGACACATCTCTGACATCAATGAGGCTCCAGTCTCCTGATTCTACTTTATTAAAATTATCATTCAGCTCTTTGGGAGATATCGTTTTTGGAGTCATGAAACACCCATTCAGCTGAATGTTGAAACGGATTTTGCGCTTTCATTGCGAATGGGCAGGAGACATTATCTCTTCCTCTGTCTCCACATGAATCATTACAGATAATTCTGGAATTGCACTCTTCAGTTTTTCTTCGATGATGTCTGTAAGATGATGCGCCTCGGCCAGTGTGCATTTTCCGTTGACGCATAAATGAAATTCAGCATACACTGTGTTTCCGGTCTTTCTTGTCTTGAGGTCATGATACTCAATGTATCCTTCAATTTTTGAGAGAACATCCTCGATGATCTTTTCCTCTTCCGGGCAGTTGCAGTCCATAAGTTCCTGGGCAGTCTTCTTTAGAATGTCGTATGCCATTTTTACCAGGAGAATTGCCACAATCATTGCGATTATCGGATCAAGAATCATCCAGCCTGTAACGGAAGCAATTGCCAGTCCGAGAATTACCCCGCCGGAAGACACTACATCTGAAAAGAGATGCTTAGCGTCTCCTTCCAGAGCAATTGATCCAGATGTTCTGGAAGTTCTCAGCAGTACGAGGCCTAAAAGACCGTTTATCGCAGTTGCTGCCAGAGATACTACAAGTGCATAATTCAGATTCGAAGGCTCTGTCGGAGACAGCAGGCGCTGGGCTGCTTCCCAGAAGATGAGCACTGCCGCAATGAGTACCAGAACTCCCTCGATAAAACAGGAAATGTTTTCAGCTTTGTAGTGGCCGTACTTATGGTTCTCGTCTGCGGGTTTGAGAGCAATATGAACAGACACCAGCATCATGATTGATGCGGCAATGTTAACTATGGACTCAAGGGCATCAGACAGAAGCGCAACAGATCCTGAAATCCCGAATGCTACTGCCTTAATCAAAAAAACAACTATGCCGCCGGCTACAGCCAATCCTGCTGCATGCCTTTTGTCCATAAATGCGGTTATAATTTTCTTGCTTTTTAAGTTGACGGCGAGTGAAATCTTTTAATTAGCTGATCCATCTTCCACACGCAGGTGCTAGAATTGGTTGATTTTCAGCCTTTCAGAGGAATATTACCAGTCTTGGGTGAGAATGAAAGCATATGCCAGAGGGTTTCCCCGCCATATGATATAATCTCACCGGAAGAATTGAAAGAATTGCAGTCGCACGAATACAATATTACAAACATCACTTTAGGTGGAGAGAACGGTGATTATTCTGCAGCAGCAGAAAAGCTCGCTTCCTGGATTTCCAATGGAGCTATGGAGCAGGACAGAAACGAGTGTTATTATCTTTACCGCCAGAAGTTTAAAGACGGCGATCAATGGCTGCAGAGAAACGGAATAATCGGAATTCTCAAAACTGAAGACTACTCGGAAGGAAATGTAATTCCTCATGAGGAGACTTTCCCCAAGGTAAAGGAAGACCGCTTGAATCTCCTCAAAGCTACTGAGGCGCACTGCGAGTCAATTTTCGGTCTGTATGATGAGTCTGATGTAGATTTGGAATGTTTCCCTACTCAGAAACTATACTCTTGCGCAGACAACCTGGGAACAATTCACGAGATTCACAGGATCTCAAGCCGTGCTGCAGTCACAACTCTGCACCTGATGATGCGCCACAAGAAAATTTTGATAGCTGACGGCCACCACAGATACGAAACAGCTTACAAGTATTCACAAGATTATCCAGACGAATCAATGAAATCATACGTGCTGTGCACGCTTGTATCATCACAGGATTCTGGAATGTTTGTAAGGCCTACTCACAGACTAGTGATGAATCTGGAAGCAGATGAATCTGTGGTCATGTCTGCAATGAATGAGCAGTTTGAGACTAAAGAAGTTGCATCTCCTGAAGAAGTACTGAAAGAAATGGACTCAATTGATGTTCCTGTCTTTGGCGTAACTTTCCCGTCAGGCAAAACAGTTCTTGCAAAATATAACAAAGCTCCCAGCGATGACATGTGGAGCGTAGACACATATGTGTGTCAGGAAGTCATGTTCAAAAAAGTTCTGGAGCCTCTGGTTAACGGAGAGCTTGAACTTTCATTTGACCACGATCCTGAGTCTGCAGCAAAGAAAGTTTCAGACGGCGAAGCAAAACTGGCAGTTTTTGTAAAGGCTCCATCGCTTCAAAAAGTATGGGAGCTTGCAATGAAAGACCTGAAAATGCCTAAGAAGACTACATACTTCTGGCCAAAAATCTGGTCTGGGTTTGTTATTTACAAAATGAAAGAACTTCAGTAAACTGCGGGCAACCGCATTTTCTTCTTTCTTTTGATAAAAGCATCGAAAATATGCGTTTTCCTTTCTACCTTTACA
>OLGD01003446.1_pt1 | contig 14867 bp, 15 predicted proteins | sample 1605311 | NCBI WGS metagenome assembly OLGD01 (sample SAMEA3888917, study PRJEB22519) | human gut metagenome | biome: human gut; feature: human-associated habitat; material: faeces | place: Denmark | collected 2010 | reverse complement strand
ATGCACCCGACTTGGCCGGAACCATCCGCAAGTACATTGAAGAGAATGCCGGATTGAAGAAACAGATGGAAGACTTCATGAGGGAGAAAGAAGCTCAGATAAAGGAAAGACTGCTGAAAAATATGCAGGAAATCCACGGCATAAAAGTGATTAAGATTTGTGCTCCGATACCTGCAGAAAGCATTAAGAATATTGCATTCCAACTGCGTGGCGAGATTACAGAGAACCTATGCTTCGTTGCCGGAACCATCAATGAAGGAAAACCGATGCTGACAGTTATGTTGAGCGATAACCTCGTAGCCAGCGGATTGAAAGCCGGAAACTTGGTGAAGGAAGCTGCCAAACTGATTCAAGGCGGTGGCGGTGGCCAGCCTCACTTTGCAACAGCAGGTGGAAAGAACATTGACGGACTGAATGCGGCAATAGAAAAGGTGCTGGAGCTTGCCGGTATTTGATTTTGCTTTTCAGCTTCATACCTAATTAATATAGAAGCTCCGCTTTTGACAGATTACAGAGCATGCTCTGCAGTCTGTTGGAAGCGGAGTTTTTATTTATTGAAACGAATTAATTCCGCCAACGAATTATTAAATTATTTTTCTCCTACCGGAGAAAATAAAATGCCCGGTTACAGAGAACGTACCGAGATGACGGGATGCACGCCGGATGAATACCGAACCGCCAACTGATTCCCCGATGCGATTTATCGGCTACCACGGGAAATTATCCGGGTCGTTCTTCTCGTTTGAGCGTTGATTGCGGTTCAGGCCGGTAATAATCTCCATCTCGGAAGGCGAAAGCTCGAAGTCGAAAATGCGGATGTTCTCGTCCGTGTACGCATCGTTGTCGCAGCGGGGGATGGTGACCAGTCCGCGCTGCATGTGCCAACGCAGGATGACCTGTGCTGCGGATTTGCCGTGCCGGGCGGCAATCTCACCGATTGCGGAGTCGTCGAGCACGCCCGTAATGCCTTGTCCCAATGGTCCCCATGCTTCCACCTGAATGCCCTTGCGGAACGTATAGCCCACGACATCGTGCTGGGTCATGTACGGTCCAATCTCGATTTGATTGACAACCGGACGTATGCGTGCATATTCCAGCAGCTCGTCGAGATGGTGCGGGTTGAAGTTGCTCACGCCGATGCTGCGGATTTTCCCCTGCTCCACGTATTCCTCCAGTATCTGCCAAGTCTCCTTGATGTGTCCTTGTACGGGCCAATGGATGAGCACGAGGTCGATATAGTCCGTTCCAAGGTCGGCAAGACTCTTGTCGAGCGACTGCCGCACTGTGCCGCCGCGCATTTCCGTGGTGTTCACTTTTGTAGTGATGAACAGTTCCCGGCGGTCTATTCCGCTCCGGCGCATGCCTTCACCCACCTCTTTTTCGTTTCCGTAACCCTGTGCCGTGTCGATCAGGCGAACCCCGACCTTGATTGCATGGCATACTCTTTCTGCGGCATCATCCTTGACCAAAAACGTGCCGACTCCCAGTTGCGGCATTTCCATGCCGTTGTTCAGTTTTACAGTTGGTACTTTATTCATTTCCTGTGCGTTTGTTTGAATTGCCATCCCTAATGCAAGGGCTATGGCAAAGATTGTTTTTAATCTGTTTCTCATTCTATTTATTGTTTATTACATCGACGTATATCCTCCGCCCATCGCCCAAGCCTGCCCCCACGGCAAACCCAGAATGCTACTTTATTTTCAAAACGTATTTCCATCGTGAATCAAAGTTTTTCTGTATCAGACATATCACGGGTAATACTTACACTTTGACGGACATAGAGCGTATCATCATTTATAAGACGAACGGCAAGCCCGACAACGGAGGGGATGGTCGAAACATATCCTTTCGCCTGTTCGCCTTTAAAAGTCAATGTGTAATCATCCTTATCCCCATCCCGCAAATATCCCGGACGAAGTATCGTGTAATCCAGACCGCTGTCCTCCACAATATCCGCCGCTTGGCGATTGGGTATTTGGTCAGGATTGTTTTTCACATTGTCTTCATCGTCCATGTTCGCCGGAATTTCATCATAGATTCCCACGGCTCCCATAAAGATAAGGCGGCCCCCCCCGGCCTTCTTCATGATTGACACCGTGTTTTCAATGATAACGGGCAAATCGTCGCCCGATATGGCACAATACACCACATGGCAATCCGTCATCGCCTGCTGCAAATCATCAGTTTTCATGGCGTCACAATCGACGACATGGCATCGCTCACTTTCGTGGTAACAAGCCGAGGCATGACGGGATGCAAGCGTCAGATGACACTCTTTGTCATTACTCAGCTTCTCGACAAGAGCTTTCCCGAATGTTCCGGACGCTCCTAAAATCAGTATTCTTTTCATTCTTGAATTATTTTTGTTTTAACCAGTTGTTTCCGAATGAAGTCTGTTCGGTCTCCGCATGACCGCGTATGCCATATACCGGCAATCTGTCAAGCCGGGACTCCAGCTTGTCGAACTCTTCATATTGATACGGTGCAGATAGCACAGGTCCACGTGGTCGGTCCGCAAATTATTTAAGGAGCGTTCAAGGTGGCGGCGGACGGCAGCATAAACGGAGCCGCAATCTTCAACCGTCTCAGGCTGGATATGTAGTTTTGTGGCAATCACGACCTCATTGCGGAAGTCTTTGACCGCACGCCCGACAATTTTTTCGTTATGTCCGGGATAATAAAGCTCCTTCCCGTATCCTTCTGCCGTATCGAAGAAATTACATCCATAGCCGAACACTTCCCAAATGGCTTCTTCGGCATACCCCGCGTCCGGTACTTGACCGTACCCGTGGGAGAATCCCATGCAGCCCATGCCTATTTCACTGACACTTAAGCTGCGAATCTTTCCTGTTTTCATTGTTTTTGCTATTTATGACGCAAAATTACTGGCTTGCACTTAAAAAGGCCATGAGGAAATCCCGAAATAAAAGCCAGTTTTACTGATTATGAAAATAATTGGCTAATTTTGTACTTGAAATGATACAGAACTATGATATAAAGGTAAAAAACGTACACGACTACAATGAATTTGTAGGTGTAGAGGACTTGCATCCTCACGTCAGCGTAATCCACTACGATGAATTGCCGCCTATCCGGCATTGCCGCACGCTATGGAGCGTGTACGGGCTGTTTCTTCTGGACGATGATTCGGAGAGGCTCGGTTACGGGTCGGGAACATACGATTACTCCGTCGGAAGTATCGTATGCGTTTCTCCGTCCCAGATAGGAGGTGTGGCCGATGACGGCACAACCTTCCAGCGCAAGGGCTGGGCATTGCTGTTCGGTCCGGAACTGTTTCACGGTATGGATTACGAGAAAAAACTGCCCCGTATGGAGTTCTTTCATTATCACGTGAACAAGGCTCTGACCATTTCCGCCTCCGAGCAACAGGATTGCGAGACCCTTTTCCGGATGCTCCGGCAGGAATTGACGCAAACCAAGCGTAAGAATGTAACGGTAAAACTAATAGAATTGATACTCGCTTATTGCTCGTCTTTCTTCAATAGGCAGTATTTAATAGAGAGCGAAGCCAAATGCACTCACATTGTCAGCCGGTTGGAACAGCTGCTGGACGATTATTACACAACGGGAGAACAGTTTTCCAAAGGATTGCCTACGGTGCGGTTTTGTGCGAACTGCCTGTGTGTAGCCCCCAATTATCTCGGCGACCTGATTCGGCAGGAAACAGGTGATTCCGCAAACCACTTCATTGGACGCGATGTCATCCGTCGAGCCAAGAACTTGCTGATGTCAGGTAAATCGGTTACGGAAACGGCCTATGCACTCGGATTTGACTTTCCGTCGCATTTAAGCCGTCTTTTCAATAGGCTGGAAGGAAGAACGCCGTCTGTTTATCTCAAACAAACCTCAAAAAGAAAAGCGTAACGGACAGAAATGCTTCCGTTACGCTTCATCTTACAGACTTACCTCTTTTTGATACTTATTTCAATTTATCGTATTCCTCGTCAGTTACGGGTTCCAGCCACTCATTGGAAGCGTTCTCGCCTGCAATCTCGAATGCGAGGTGCGCGAACCAACCGTCGGCCGCCGCACCGTGCCAGTGCTTTGCGTTTGCGGGAATGTGGATGACCATGCCGGGCAGAATCTCCACAGCAGGTTTGCCCTCTTCCTGATACCAGCCGCGTCCGGCCACACCGACAAGCATCTGACCGCCGCCTTTCGTCGCTTTATGGATGTGCCAGTTATTGCGGCAACGAGGCTCGAATGTGACATTGGAGATGTTCACCTGCTCCTGCGAAACCGGTGCGAGGTAACTATTGCCAATGAAATACTTGGCATACGCCGTGTTGGGTTCGCCGATGGGGAAGATCATTTCACGTTGGAAGGCCGCCTTGGCATCCTCACCAGTCGTGTCTTCCGCCCACACATCTTTGGCCAGGCGGAATGCCGCCCATGCTTTCGGCCAACCCGCGTAAAAACCGATATGCGTGATGATTTCGGCGATTTCGGTGCGGGTGATGCCGTTGTTCTTCGCCGACTGCAAATGATATGTCAGCGAGTTGTCTGTAATACCCTGACTGATGAGCGATGTAATTGTAACCAGGCTGCGGTCACGAAGACCGAGCTTGTCGGTGCGGCTCCACACCTCGCCGAAAAGAACATCGTCGTTGAGTTGGGCGAACTTGGGAGCGAACTCGCCTAACTGGTCACGTCCGGCGGTCTGTACTATCTTTTCCTGTGCCATAAGATTGAATGTTAAAATGGTGAATACTGTAATTAAAATGATTCGGTTCATGATTCTTTATTGAATAAAGTTATTGATTCGGTTTGCAGGGTTGAGCGGCGTCTGGTCGGACAGCACCAACGACTTGACCATGTGCAGCGTTCCCTGCTTGTATTTCTGGAAATGTTCCGAAGCGATGTGCTTCTCGTATGCTTCACGGCTTGCATAGGTCTCAAGAATTGTCACCATACAGAGATTCTCCTTTTCCCCGACAGCGTACATCGTCAATACGCCCGGTTCGGTACGCAGGGAGACTTCACCCACTTCGGTTGCATATTTCATGTACTCGTCAAGGAATTGCGGGTAAACCTCGATTTTCGACAGGCGCACGATACCGTCGGCGGTCATCGGCTCTTTGGCGCACATTCCCGGCTGCTTGTCCAAGTTCAGACATTTGCCGATAATCTCTCCCGTGGCGATATAGGAATAGGTCGGAAACTCGAACAGCACGGGTTTCAACCGCGTATAGTCGAGTTTTCCGTTGTCGTCGAGTACGTCAGGGGCAGCGAAGGTGTTGGCAACGGAGCAGATGAAGTTGTCGAAACCTTTGGTTTCGTAGATGTCCACTACGTCGCATTCCATCGTCAGCGGCGAAGCGTCGATCACAGGCGTGCCGTTCTCTCCCCAATGGTATTCGAATACTTTCGATTTATCGACTGATGCGCCGCTCACGCTACCCACATAGTCAGCTTTCAGCAACATTTCACGACTGACAAGGTTGATAGAAAGTTTTTTGGAATCTTTTATACCTTGATTGGTATAATGGCTTTTGCTCATGCTCACGAGTATTCGGTCGTGACCGATGATACCCGTATGACCTACTACAAGCCAGTTCACCTTGCCCTCGACCTCTGCGCCAATGACCGTCATCGGTTTCGGATAGAGAGCAAGCAGGCTTCCGATATTCTTCTTTTCCATTTCCGTACTGTTTTGTTTGTTTCTCTCCTTTACCGGTTGCATATTGCACGACAACAAAAGGGAGAGAAACAAGATTGTCAATATCGATTTTCTAAAAAAAATTCTGTCCATAATTCCTCTATGATTATGAATGATAACCGGCAAGCATGTCTCGAAGAATTGCCATTTCATTCTCTTCCAACCGGAAAGCACATGAATCCGTTACCATTTCCGAAGCGGGGCTATCCTGCTTGATAAAACATTGTAGTAACTTCCGTGGCGTGATGTGATAACGGTCGGCAAGAAAACACACGACTTCATCGTTATACATTTCTTCTGGAATATCTGTTTGCTGGTTCATCATCCTTGATTGTTTTATAATGCAAAATTAACGACATCTTATAGGATACATGTGACAATATGCTGGTTGTTTGTACCCATTTTACAGATTTAATACATATTTCTTCGTTCATTTGCCCGGAAACAAGTATTTTTGCTCTTGAGTGTCAAAATAATGAGTATTATATGAGCAAGATATTAAAAGTACGGAATGTAAGCGACTACAGTCGTCATGTCGGAGCCGAGAGCCGACATCCTTTAGTCTGCGCCATTGACTTCACTGAAATATCGCCGATCCCCCACAGTCTGAACAATTACAGCGTGTACGGCATTTTCTTCCACGACAAGGCGGATATCACTTTGGAATACGGCTGCGGGAAGTACGATTATAAGAAAGGAACTGTTATCTGTGTGGCTCCCGGCCAGATAGGCGGCAAGGAAGACAACGGCGAACGGGTCGATCTGACGGGATGGGCATTGCTCTTTCATCCCGATCTGTTACATGGCACTCATTTGGAAAAGACAATCAAAGAGTGTTCGTTTTTCGATTACAGGGTCAATGAAGCCCTACACATGACCGAAGAAGAACATGATTTGTTCATTTCGCTTATGCAGCAGATACACGATGAAATAAACCGGAAACACGACTCGTTCCAAGATACAATCATCGTGGAATATATCGGTTTGATGCTGAATTTTTGTCGGCGTTTCTATAACCGCCAGTTCATGACACGGCAACTGGAGAACTCGGACACGCTGATGAAATTCGACAGCCTGTTGCGCGATTATTTCGAGGAAAATCGGCAATTATCGCTCGGTCTGCCCACTGTTCAGTATTGCGCCGACAAACTCTGCATGTCGTCCAATTACTTCGGAGATCTTGTAAAGAGAGCGACAGGAGAAACAGCGAGCAATTACATCCGTCAATATATCATTCAACAGGCGAAAAACGAACTTGCGGCCGGTAAAGGCATTGCACAGGTAGCATATGGATTGGGAATCGAATATCCCCAGCATCTCAGCCGGATGTTCAAGAAACAGACCGGAATGACACCATCAGATTATTACGAAAATCTGCGGAAAAATCGTATATAGATTTTACTCTTTATTTTACCCAATTGACCGCATCGTCCTTTTTCTGGTTGATAATTTTAGCATACACCTGTGTCTTTTTCACATCGGCATGACCGAGTAGTTTCGAGGTTGTATACAGGGCCATTCCAAGTGTCAGCATCATCGTGGCAAAAGTATGGCAGGCCGTGTGTACCAATGAGAACCGACACTTATACCAGTGAGAGCTGACGCTTATACCAGTGATGGCTGATGCAGATAGGTGCGTAAGGCGTTGCAGGTATAAGCGTGTCGTTTCGGACTATGAAGCGCAGGGGCAAAAAACGGATTATTTTCTTCTTCTCATATTTTTGTAAAAGAATAGAAAAACGCTTCCTTCGCCTGTCTACAAGAAGTCAGGAGTTTGTCAACAGGAAGTTAACTCCTTGTCGACAAACTCCGAACTTCTTGTAGACAAAGAATTGACATCTTGTAATCTTTTGATAATCAGCAGTGGAAATAGTCACTGAAATCAGTGAGTTTGTACTCAAATATCACCAGTACAAAAACACCTCTTCAGACTCCGTAGTATCGGATTCGTTAGAGGAAGATTTATAAAATAAGCACCGGAACACTTGACATCGCCTTTGGGATGTAGTATATTTGTATCGTCAGATTATAGATACTTCCATTTCAAATCAGAATAAACGGAGAGGCATTGCTTCTCCGTTTTTATTTGCTTCAAACAGATGATGCGTTTACGAAAAACAGACCGTTTGTTTGAGCAAAACGCACCATCTGTTCGAGGTAAACGCATCATCTGTTTGAAGTAAACACACCATCCGTTTGCAGAAAATAGAAATGGGAAAGCCGAAGCCCTCCCATTCCGTTAAACATCCATAAATTCTCTCTTGACAAAAAAGGCCGGATTAGTATACCTTCTTAGTTCTTCTCTATATAATTATATTGCGACAGGCGTTCTATATGATAGACCTTACATCCCTCCGGAACAGCTACCGGACAAATCTCAGTAACATCCTCCCAAAGATCCCATTGTGCAGTTTCTAAAGAAGTTCTGGTGGTTTCAGGAAAAGCGCCGGAACGATAAAGATGTTTCTCTTCATTATAAGTAAACAACAAACCTGCCCGTTCAGTCTCACCCTCAAGAACCGGTACTCTCTCATACTGTCCTATCATAGGAGCAATCGTAGAGTCATCCGGACGGACACGCAATACTCCACCTTCCCACATTTCATATTCATTATCCGGTAATAACTCATAACTTCCTCCCAGTTTTACGGTAAAAGTACTCACAAAAGCATTCGTGATTTCAGCTTTTTGTTCTTCCGTAACTTCTCCGGTAACTGCTATACCTTCTTTCACTTTATACAAAACCAACTTCACACGCTCATCTACCGTCACCTGCAACGATGCTGAGTTGCCACTACCGTCCCTTACTATTATTACAACCTGCCCCTCTGTTTTAGGAGTTACCTGCATACGTTGATAACCATTCTCACTCTTTACAAAAACAGCAGTCGCTATGGCATTGTCTCCATTTATTATAGAATAGTTATTGTCACCACCATCCACACCGACAACCATACCATCAGGTTTAGTCAGATACAGTTTAACGGAACCGATCAGGTTATCACATGTTCCTATCTGGTAAATAGGCGCATCACCCGTAAAGAAGACCATATCACGGTAATCATCCTCGCATGCAGTACCCACAAACAAGAGTGAAATCAACATTAGAATAGAGTAGATGTATTTCATTGTTTCAGTTTATTTAGTTCGATTTCATATAATAGAAATACATGGTTTAGTTAATTACTGCATGGAAGCTGATATTTTTTTTATTTTCAATACCTTTATAATATCTGTTCCTTCGGATAGTTCACCAAATACAAAGTACCCGTGGCGCGCGTAAAAGCCGTGTACAACCAACGGAAATAATCCGGTGTCAGATACTCATCCGTCATATACCCCTGATCGAGAAATACATTCTTCCACTGTCCACCCTGCGCTTTATGACAGGTGACGGCATAGGCATATTTCACTTGCAAAGCATTATAGTGCGGGTCTGCCTTCATCTTCTTCATCCGTTCGCGCTTCATGGAAATATCAGCATAATCTTCGAGAACGGCATAGAACAAGCGGTCATTGTCCGCTTTAGGCAGAGCAGGCGCATCCGTGTGCAGAGTGTCCAGAAGCAGATTGACTTCCAGTTCAAAGTCCCCGTAGTCGGGAAAAGCAAGCAGGACTTCGGCAAAACGAAAACCATACAGTTCGCGCGTCCGGCGCATCCGGCGGAGAACGGCAATCTCACCGTTGGCAATGAAATCCATCTCCTTGCTTTTCTCCGTCCAATAATAATTATTCTTTGCCACCATCAACAAGTCACCCGTATTCAGCTCATCCTCCCGCCAGAGGATTTGCGCGCGTATACCCTTATTATATATATTCGCCCGCTTGTTCGAACGGCAGACTACGATGGTTTCATCCATCCCGTCACGGTCATAACAAGTGCTCAGCGTGTCTATCAGTTCGTCACCCGGCACCACTTTTATATCGGCAAAGCCTGACACCTTTATCTTGGGCAGACTCTCACAAGCATCCTCTGCTATGAGCTGGCGCAAGCAGGTAGCATTCCATAAGATACCGGAATCCTGAACCTGGCGTACCACCTGTGTCAAATCCACTTCTATCACTTCCAGCCCGTAGCCTTTCAGTGCCTCGGCAAACAGCGCCGGACTTTGCTCCTCCCCCACCGGAGGAAGCTGTGCGGTATCCCCCATCAGTATCAGACGGCAACCGGTGCCGGAATAAACAAACTGTATCAGGTCGTCCAGCAAACGCCCCGTCCCGAACACAGCACCGGACAAGCCTTCGTTCGAAATCATCGAAGCCTCGTCCACTATATATAAGGTGTGTGTGGTCAAATTATCATTCACCGAAAAGTTACTCATCTCGTTGGAGAAAGATTGCTGACGGTAAATCTTTTTGTGAATGGTAAAAGCCGGATGCCCCGCGTAAGCGGAAAATACCTTTGCCGCCCGCCCCGTAGGAGCCAGCAGAACAGACTTCTGTTGCAGCTTGTCCAACGTCCGTACCAACGCTCCCACCAGTGAGGTTTTTCCCGTACCGGCATACCCCCGCAGCACAAAAACCGCGTCATTACGGGGAGATAACAAGAAGGTAGCTAATGATTTTAGTACTATTTCTTGTTCAAAAGTTGGTTCATAAGGAAAAATTTCCTTAATTTGCGTTTCTAAATAGTTATTTATCATTTTTGTAATAGAAAAAAGTTACAGGAACTATCGCCATTAGAATTATTTATTTTATTTTTGCGGTACGAATATAACAACTAAAAAACATATTTATCATGAAAACAGTATTTAATGTCGTTTTAGGCTTGTGTGCAGTGGTATTGATTTACATCTGCTATACCAGCATTATGGGTCCTATTAATTTTGAAAAGGCTAAAAAGCACAGAGAGAAGGCAGTTATTGCCCGTTTAATGGACATCCGTAAAGCACAGCAGGAGTATCGTAACCTTAACCACCAACAGTACACGGCCAGTTTCGACACCCTGATTTACTTTGTTAAAAACCAAAAATTACCTTTCATCTACAAAGAAGGTGAATTGAATGACAAGCAGCTGGAAGACGGTATGACCGAAAGAAAAGCTATCGCTATCATCAACAAGGCTAAGAAAACAGGTAAGTATGATGAAGTAAAGAAAGCCGGTCTGGAAAACTTCAAACGCGATACAATGTGGGTTGCCGTACTGGATACTGTGTTCCCCAAAGGCTTCAATCCCGACTCTATGAGATATGTACCTTACGGTAACGGCGCACAGTTCGAAATGGCTATCAAGAACGATACAGCTAAATCAGGTGCTCCTTTCTGTCTGCTTGAAGTGAAGACTCCGTACGAGACTTATTTGAACGGTCTGGATAAGCAGGAAATTGCTAACATGAAAGACGTACAGACTAAGTTGGGCAAATACTGCGGTCTGATGATCGGTAGCTTGGAAACAGCTAACAACAACGCAGGTAACTGGGAATAATCCCCCATCCTCACAATGTATGATAGAAACGATTGACTTTAGTAAATCGGAACAATATACGTTATCCATCCGCCTCAGTGCGGATGGATTTTCTTTTTCTGTATTCAACCCTCTGGGAGAAGGTGAACTCTCTTTCTTCGACCGGAAAGTGGAAGAGTCACTCTCCCTCACAGCCAATCTGAAACAGACTTTCCGTGAAGTAGAATGGTTGAACCATCCTTACCGGCGTGTGAACGTACTCATAGCAGGCAAGCGTTTCACCCTCGTACCGCTTGAGTTCTTCGAAGACGAACAAACGGAAATGCTTTTTTATCATAATCATCCGAAGCGGGAAAACGAAACTGTGCTATACAACATTTTACGGAAAAACAATACCGTTGTATTGTTCAGCATGGATAAAAGCGCCCGTTCCTTCTTGTGCGAACAGTATCCTGATGTGAGGTTTTATTCACAGGCAAGTTCATTCATCGAATATTTCTCCAGCAAAAGCCACCTGGGCAACAGCCGGAAGATGTATGTACACCTGCGGAAAGATGCCGCCGACCTGTATTGCTACGACCGCAACCACCTGTTGCTTGCCAACTCTTTCGAATGCAAACAGACACCGGACCGTATCTATTACCTATTATATATATGGAAACAACTAGGCTTTGAACAGGAACGCGACGAACTGCACCTCACCGGTGACTTGTCCGACAAGGAAGTCCTGCTCAGCGAACTACGGAAATTCATCCGGCAGGTATTCGTCATGAACCCTGCCACAAACCTCGATCTACAAGCCATAACAGTATGCGAGTAATCAGCGGAATATATAAAAGAAGAAGGTTCGACGTGCCCCACACCTTCAAGGCACGCCCCACAACGGATTTTGCCAAAGAGAATCTGTTCAATGTACTTTCCAACTACCTGGATTTTGAAGACGGTGTATCTGCCCTCGACCTCTTTGCAGGTACAGGCAGTATCAGCATAGAATTAGTGTCACGCGGCTGCGACCGGGTAATCAGCATTGAAAAAGACCGGGATCACCACGCCTTTATCTGCAAGATTATGCAGGAAGTAAAGACCGATAAATGCATCCCCATCCGCGGCGATGTATTCAAGTTCATCAAGGGAGGACGCGAACAGTTCGACTTCATTTTTGCCGATCCGCCTTATGAATTGAAAGGACTGGAAACGATTCCCGACCTCATTTTCGAGAACAACCTGCTGAAAGAAGACGGCCTGTTCGTTTTGGAACACGGGAAGAAAGACAATTTCGAAGATCATCCGAACTTTGTGGAAAGACGGGTATACGGCAGCGTGAACTTCTCGCTCTTCAAATTATAAAAGCGGCGCCATCAAGCGCACCACACTCTCGGCAGCCTTTCGCCACCAAGGGCGTTTCACCCAGTTTTTAAGGAATATCTGCACGCTGTCCCGTTGGTCTTGAAGAAAGACTTCACGCATCTGCAATGCCGTTTCCGTGTCATAGATAAAGGCGTTCACCTCAAAATTGTGCTCGAAGCTGCGGAAATCGACATTGGTAGAACCGACGGTGGAAAGTTCATCATCCGACACCATCAGCTTGGAATGCAGAAAACCGATCTTATAAAAATAGACCTTCACACCAGCCTGCAATACGTCTGCCAGGTAAGAGCAAGAGCCTAAATGCGTAAGGCGGTTATCAGCACGCAAAGGCAACATCAAGCGGACATCCACGCCCGCCAATGCCGCTGTTTGCATGGCCGCCAACACCTGTTCGGTAGGCAGAAAGTAAGGGGTCTGTATATAGAAGTATTTCTTTGCACCGGATATCGCCATACTCAACCCCTGCATAATCTCTTTCCAGGGACCGATGGGATCACTTGTCACAATCTGCACCAGGGAAGTGCCCAAAGATTCCACTTTGGGGAAGTAGCGGGAAGCGCTAATCAGCGTGCGGTCTACAAAATACCAGTCGAGCAGGAAAGCCGTCTGCAAGCCATGCACCGCCTTACCCTCAAGCAGAAGATGTGTATCGCGCCAGATGCCCCATGAGAAACCTCGCATATAACGTTCCGCCAGATTCATTCCTCCTACGAAACCTACACGACCGTCTATGACCACTATCTTACGGTGATTACGGTAGTTCACTTTACTGGTGAACAATGGGAAGCGTACTTTCAGGAAGCTGCGCACTTCGATGCCGGCCGCACGCATTTCGTCATAAAAGCGATTGGGGACATGCCAGCAGCCTACATCATCATAAATGACACGCACTTCAACGCCCATCCGGACTTTTTCTATCAAGACATCGCGCACCATGCGCCCGATAGCATCATCTTCAAAGATATAGAATTCAATATGAATATGATTCTGAGCTTTTTCCAGCTCACGCAACAAGGATTGCAACATGGAGACACCGCTGGTGTAAGTTTCCACACGGTTGCCGTCGAAGGGAAGTGCTTGATTGGTATTACGGAATAAAGAAATCAACCGACTATAAGCCATAGGTAAGGTGGAGGCATCCTGTGCCAGATATTCTACCATCGGTTTATTGAGCAGGCGGTTATAAATCTTGTTCCCTATCACCCGCTCGCGCCTTTGGCTACGTCCAAAGAAGAAATAGAAGACCAACCCCACAACAGGCAGGAACATCAGCACCAATATCCACGCAAGCGTCTTCACCGGATTACGATTGTCGAGGATAATAACGACAATAGTTCCGATGATAGCACCAAAATAAATGATATCAAAAGCAACGGTGGCTACTTGGTTCAATATATAATTCCAATCAATCACAGAAGCAAATATAGAGAAAATTAAAGAATTCCTATTTTTTTATAAGGAAAAAGAGATTGACTTTAAAGTATTTACATATATTTGCAAAATATACACTAATACTATGAAATATGAAAAGACAACTGCTTATCGCCCTTCTATTGGGTTTATCCGCCACTATCTGTTACTCACAAGTAAAGATTAACGCACAAGCCGGAACCGGACTGACCGGCATCACCAAGAACGAGAATTACAATGCGAACTTTGGCTACCGCTTCGGTTTTGGGGTCGAATTCCCGATTAACCGAACATGGTCGTTACAAACAGGGCTCCATTTTTTAAGAAAAAATTACTCTGTTGATGACTCTTCTCTAATACAGAATTCGGCAGAAGGAGGAGGAACTTACTTATTCTATGAAAAAATAAAATCCAAGATAAATGCCACTTACGTTCAACTACCTATAAAGATTGCAGCATATTTACCTCTAAACACAAACTGCGGATTGCAGTTCAGCACTGGTACATACATAGCTTATGGCATCGCAGGTAAGACTAAGACTGAGATATGGCGACATTCTAAACTGGATGATGGGGAATTTATTACACAAGATTACAGTGCAGAGTACACGAGTAGCTGGCGAGATACCTTCGATAAGAACTATGGATCGAAAAAATTAGATATCGGATTGAGCATAGGAGCCGATTTCAAGTATAAATTCCTCTTCATCGGTGTCGGTGCAGAATATGGTTTTCTTCCTATAAGCAAGAAGTTTCCCAAAGATTTGTTTGGAGGTCAATTTAATGAAAACCAGCCCGTTGTATCTCCCCATAACATAGGAATAGAATTCCATGTTGGCTTTTGCTTCGATACAGGAAAACGTTAAAACAGAAGAGGTTGTGTCAAAACTTTGGCACAACCTTTTTTATGCACAAAGCCCAGACTTTCGCAAGCCCGGGCTTTGTTATTACCCAAAGTTTTTGTATCTTTAGGCATAAAGTATTTCGTTATGGCAAAGTTACATT
>OLGD01003442.1_pt1 | contig 14892 bp, 8 predicted proteins | sample 1605311 | NCBI WGS metagenome assembly OLGD01 (sample SAMEA3888917, study PRJEB22519) | human gut metagenome | biome: human gut; feature: human-associated habitat; material: faeces | place: Denmark | collected 2010 | reverse complement strand
AACTCCTGGCACAGGTACCGGTAATGTCGGTACAGCAGGTGGCACGACAGGCGGCACAACCGGTGGAACTGCCGGAACTACCGGTGGAACTACAACCGGAACTACCAGTGGCACTACAACCGGAACTACCGGTGGCACAACAGACGGAACCACAACCGGTACAACCGATGGTACAACGACAGATAACAATTCTCAGAATACGACATCTAAAGATAAAGATACTGCAACATCTGAGGATGAACAGACACCAAAGTCTCTGGTAGATCTGGATGATGAAGACACTCCAAAAGGAAATATCGATGCGAAAGACAAGACGAGCAAAACTCCGATCGCAGCAGGGATCGGCATTATCGTTGTTGCGGTAGCAGCTCTCGCAGGACTGATCGTATTCTTGAAAAAACGTGCAAAATAAAAAAAGCGCGGCACTAAAGGAGAAGTCTTTTTTGAAGAGAACGAAGAAAAAGAAAAGCCCGGTGGCTGCATTTTGCAGTGCACTGGGCACTGTTTTACTGACAGTACTGATTCTTGCCTGTATTCCGCTGACGCTTCCGAAAGCTTTTGGTTTTCAGATATACACCGTGATCAGTGGGAGCATGGAACCGGCGATCCCGACGGGAAGCCTGGTCTATGTCCGGTATGAAGAACCAGACACGATCGTCAAAGATGATGTCATTGCTTTTTACAGCAACAATGCAGACGGCTCGATCATCACCCACCGTGTAGTATCCAACAGCCCGGCGATGGGACAGTTTATCACCAAAGGGGATGCCAATGAGGAAAAAGATATGAATCCGATCCATTACAACAACTACATCGGAAAAGTAAAGCTTTCTGTGCCGGTTGTCGGCGGCATCGCCCAGGCTGCAACCGGCACTGCCGGAAAGATTGCCGCTGCATCTATGATCGGTCTTGCTGTGATTCTTGAAATCGTTGCTGCCATGCTTGACAGACGCGATGACGAAGACGAATAAGAGAAAACGTTTTTCATTTTAACTTGCTAAAGTGTGAAACATTTGCTAAAATAATATCAGATTGTATTGTCAGAAGAAGATGGGGGAATTTCACAATTCTCCCATTTGTCATATATTGAAAAGAATGGAGAGGTGAATGGATTGTTATCCAACCAGATTTTACAGAGAACAATCAATGAAATAGGGGATATCATCGAGTGTAACTGTTCCATCTGGAACACAGACGGAGTGATGCTTGCAGCTGTAGGTAAGGAGAAGCCTGCAGTAAAAAAAGCTGTCTGCTCATTTTTAAAAGAGCTGGAGGTTACCGGCGTATCGGAGGAGCACCTGGATGAATGCTATGGTCTGTTTCCGGTTTATGATGATGATGATCTGACTTATATTTTCGTGATCGAGCACAATAATGAGATTGATGTGCATACCAGCGGACGCTTAAGTGTCTGCCAGCTGGAGAGCCTTTTAAGATCCGGAAGCGAACGTCTTGACCGTAACCGTTTTATCCAGAACCTGCTCCTGGATAACCTGCTTCTCGTAGATATCTACAATCAGGCGAAAAAGCTTGGTATTACAGTTGAGCAACGCAGAGTCGTCTATCTGATCGAACCGAAGAATCCGGATGACACGATCGTCCTGGATATGATCCGTGGGATTTATTCCTCGGGAACCGGTGATTTTGTTACTGCCGTAGATGAGGGACATATTATTCTGATCAAGTCCCTTGACAGTACGGATGATTATGATACGATCCGTTCGACTGCCGATATGCTGGTGAATGCGATCAACACCGAAGCTATGGTCAATGTCCGGCTTTCCTTCGGAACCATCATTCCCGAACTCAAAGAGGTCTCACAGTCTTACAAAGAAGCAGGCATGGCTCTGGATGTGGGACGTATCTTCTATCCGGAACGCAATATTTTATCCTACCGCGAACTCGGTATCGGACGGCTGATCCACCAGCTTCCCGTTTCCTTATGCGAGATGTTCCTGGAAGAAGTATTTGCCGGAAATACCGTTGATCAGTTTGACGAAGAAACCTTATCCACAGTTGATAAATTTTTTGAAAATAGCCTGAATATTTCGGAGACAGCGAGACAGCTTTTCGTCCACCGGAATACGCTCGTCTACCGGCTGGAGAAGATCCAGAAGCAGACCGGGCTGGATGTCAGAGTCTTTGAGGACGCCCTGACATTTAAGATTGCTCTGATGGTCGCAGACCACATGAAATTCATAGAAAACAGAAAATAGGAGGACATGATATGGTGAAATTATACGAAGGCGGTGCCTATCTTTTACACGGTACTGAGGTAATTGCAGATGCACCCGATGCACTTGCTGCCGTAAAAAGCAAGACAGGGATTGAGACAACAAAAGAAGCTGCTGCAAAAGAGACAATGGCTTATGGGATCTTAAGTGCGCATAATACTTCCGGTAATATGCAGCAGCTTCAGATCAAATTTGACAAGCTGACTTCGCACGACATTACCTTTGTCGGAATCATCCAGACTGCAAGAGCATCCGGACTGGAGAAATTCCCGATCCCTTATGTTCTGACCAACTGCCATAACTCTCTGTGTGCAGTCGGCGGTACGATCAATGAAGATGACCACATGTTTGGACTGACCTGTGCGAAGAAGTACGGCGGTGTCTATGTTCCGCCTCATCAGGCAGTTATCCATCAGTTTGCCCGTGAAATGCTCGCAGGCGGCGGCAAGATGATCCTTGGTTCTGACAGCCACACCCGTTATGGTGCACTCGGTACCATGGCAATGGGAGAGGGCGGACCGGAGCTTGTAAAACAGCTTCTGAACAAGACTTATGATATCAAGATGCCGGGCGTTGTCGGAATCTATCTGGACGGCAAACCGGTGAAAGGTGTCGGACCGCAGGACGTTGCCCTTGCGATCATCGGCGCAACCTTCGGCAATGGCTATGTCAATAACAAGGTCATGGAATTTGTCGGACCTGGCGTTGGCAAATTAAGTGCAGACTTCCGTATCGGAATCGATGTTATGACGACAGAGACAACCTGCCTTTCTTCTATCTGGAGAACCGATGACAAGATCAAAGAGTTCTACGATATCCACGGAAGAAGTGATGACTTCAGGGAACTAAATCCTGGCGCAGTCGCTTACTATGACGGTCTTGTATACGTGAACTTGAGTGAGATCAAGCCTATGATCGCCATGCCGTTCCATCCGTCCAATGTCTACACCATCGAGGATGTCAATGCCAACCTTGCAGATGTTCTCCACGATGTAGAGCAGCGCGCGCTGGTAAGCCTGGACGGTGCTGTGGATTACTCTCTTCAGGACAAAATCGTAAATGGTAAGCTTTATGTCGATCAGGGTATCATCGCAGGCTGTGCCGGTGGCGGTTTTGAAAATATCTGTGCTGCCGCAGACATCATCCGTGGCAAATACATCGGATCAGATGAATTTACCTTCAGTGTTTACCCGGCAAGTACACCGATCTACATGGAGCTTGTGAAAAATGGTGCGGTTGCTGACCTGATGGAAGCCGGTACGATCGTGAAGACAGCCTTCTGCGGACCGTGCTTCGGTGCAGGGGATACTCCGGCAAACAATGCATTTTCCATCCGTCACTCTACTCGTAACTTCCCGAACCGTGAAGGAAGCAAGCTGCAGAGTGGACAGATCGCATCTGTTGCCCTTATGGATGCACGTTCCATTGCCGCAACTGCTGCAAACAAAGGTTTCCTTACTCCGGCAACAGATTTTGATATTGAATACAAGAACCCGACCTACCACTTTGATTCCAGAATTTACGCCAACCGTGTATTTGACAGCCACGGCGTTGCTGATCCTTCGGTTGAGATCAAATTCGGACCGAACATCAAAGACTGGCCGGCAATGAGCGCTCTTCCTGAGAATCTGATCCTGAAGGTCGTATCTGAGATCCACGATCCGGTTACAACGACAGACGAACTGATCCCGTCCGGCGAGACTTCTTCTTATCGTTCCAACCCGCTTGGACTTGCTGAATTTGCACTTTCCAGAAAGGATCCTGCCTATGTAGGACGCGCGAAAGAGATCCAGAAAGCCCAGAAAGCGATTGAAGCAGGTACTTGTCCACTGGATGTACTGGATGAATTAAAACCGGTGATGGCAGCAATCCAGAAGTCTTATCCGGAAGTCGGCAAAGGAAATATCGGTGTCGGAAGTACCATTTTCGCGGTCAAACCTGGTGATGGTTCTGCCCGTGAGCAGGCTGCTTCCTGCCAGAAGGTCCTCGGCGGCTGGGCGAATATCGCGAATGAGTACGCAACCAAACGTTACCGCTCGAACCTGATCAACTGGGGCATGCTTCCGTTTATTACCGAAGAGGAACACACAAAGCTTTCTTTCAGGAACGGTGACTATCTCTTCGTGCCGGATATCCGCAAAGCAGTAGAAGATAAAGCTTCCACGATCAAGGCTTATGTCGTAGGCGATGATCTGAAGGAGATCGATCTGAAGCTCGGTGATCTGACGGATGCAGAACGTGAGATCATCCTCAAAGGATGTCTGATCAATTATTACAGAGGTTAATTTTTCTCAGACAATGATATGATTTAAAAGGGACGGAAATTTTTCTGTCCCTTTTTGCAACACTTCCGACTTTTTTATACTCTTATATACAAAGAACCTGTTATGAGAGGAGGGACCTTATGATCGATGCAATTGCATTTAAAGAATTATATAAGACGGTTTATCAGGATCTGTATCGTTTTGCGCTCTGCATGATGCATCATCCGCAGGATGCAGAAGACGCCGTCAGTGAAGCCGTTCTTTCCGCCTATGAGAACATACATAAATTACGCAAAGAATCAGCATTCCGTTCCTGGATCTTTCAGATTCTGGCAAATGTGTGCCGCCGGAAGTTAAAGAGCCGTGAACGGACCGAGACCGAGCTGAAAGAAGATCATGCTTCTGCCACATACTGTGACGGACTCCGCACAGATGTGGAACGTGCTTTTCTTATTCTCGATGAAGACGATCAGCTGATCATCGGCTTATCCGTCTATGGCGGTTACAACAGTAAAGAGATTGGAAAAATGCTAAGGCTGAACCCGAATACAGTCCGCTCCCGCAGAAAGCGTGCCCTCGAAAAGATGAGCTGGCTTCTGAAAGAGTAGGATAAAAGAGTAATAGGAGGTGTTTCATATGACAGATCACGAAAAAGAAATACTGGATAAAATAAAACAATCTACGGAAAAAACTCCTGTTCCGGAAAGCCTTGCACCGGATCAGATTATGAAAATGCTGGAAGAGCATAACAGCACTCAGGCTTCCGGACATATCCCGAAAAAGCATGGATTTTCCCGCGGCCACCGGATGCGCGGAGGACTTATCGCTGCCGCACTGGTACTGGTTGTCGGCATTGGCGCCCACATCCGCCAGCAGAATCTTTCTTCAGACTCAGCCACTTTTTCCACAAAAGGCAGTTCTTCAATCGGTACATCCTCCGGTAAGCTTGCCTCTTCCGATACTTTAGAGACGGCAACCGATTATGATGAAGTCTACACATACCTGCAATCTTATCAGGATGAGTTGGATTCTTCATCTGTTACCGGTTCAACCGACGGCGGAATTGTCATGTATTCAAAGGAAACAGCCGACAGTGATGCACGCACCGATAGTTCCAGCTCCTCTTCGGATTCTTCAACAGTCTCTGCACGTGCTGTGGATACTTCATTTTCCGATACCAACGTCCGCACAGAGGGTGTCGGTGAAGCAGACATTGTAAAAACGGATGGAAGTTATCTTTATACACTGAAAGCAAACTCACAGGAAATTTCCATTGTAGATATCCGGTCTGATCAGATGAAGGTTATTTCCGGTATTTCGCTGAATGAGAATTTTCAGGCATCCGAATTTTACCTGAGTGACCAGAAGCTTTTTGTCCTTGGCAACATGCAGAACACGCAGGTTGATTCTGACAGTAAAACCTTGTACCGCGGCAACTGTACCCGTATCCAGACTTATGATCTGGCAGATATCAACAATCCGAAATCCATCGGAACCGTGGATCAGAGTGGTTACTACCGCACTTCACGTTTTAAAGACGGATATCTGTATGTATTCAGCGACTATTATATTTACGATACGATCACCAAAAAAGATTATCCTTCCTATGTTCCGCTTGTTGGTGACAATCTTCTGAAGCAGTCGGATATCTATCTCCCGACGAACCATGCAGCAGACCAGTACCTTGTTGTCAGCTCCGTTTCCGCTTCCAGTCCGGATAAGGCAGCAGACCAGAAAGCAGTCATGTCTGAGAATGGCGAAGTCTATGTGAGTGAGAACAACATTTATATTTACGAATATGCGAACAGCAGTATCCTCGCAGATAATCTTGCGGCAAAGAATCAGACGATCCTCCGTAAGCTGTCTTACAATAAAGGAAAACTTTCCGGCTCTGCCCAGGGCAAAGTAAAAGGATATCTGAACGACTCCTTCAGCATTGATGAGTATGACAATACGTTGCGGCTGGTGACAACGGTTACGCATAATGTCGGAAGCTCTTCACAGTCCAATTCAGTCTATGTGCTGGATGCAGATTTGAAAACAATCGGTAAGATCGAGGATCTTGCCAAAAATGAACAGGTCTATTCCGCAAGATTTTTGGGCGATACCGGTTACTTTGTAACTTATGAACAGACAGATCCTTTATTCTCCGTAGACTTTTCCGATCCGGAGAATCCGAAGATCCTTGGCAAGCTGAAAATTCCCGGCTTTTCGGAATACCTGCATTTTTACAGTGATAACCTGCTTCTTGGCATCGGTATGGATACCGATGAAAATGGCATTACAAACGGGGTAAAGATCTCCATGTTTGATATCAGTGATCCTTCGGATGTGAAGGAAGTCAGCAAATACACACTGGATCAGTACTATTACTCGGATGTTTTTTCTGACTACCGTGCAGCACTGGTTGATCCGGAAAAGAATCTGATCGGCTTTCCGCTTTCCGGATCTGCCAACCAGTATGTGATCCTTTCTTACGATAAAGATCAGGGCTTCCAGGTACAGATGCAGGAGGAAGTCAACGGTAATTCTTACCTTGGAACCCGCGGTGTGTATGCAAACGAAAAGTTCTATGTGATCAATGGAAATGCAATTGAAGCATATCGGATGGGAGACTATGTGAAGATAGATGATCTGCTGCTATAGTGCAGCTTTGCAGAAGGAACTGCCGCTCCGCATACTTTGTACACCATTCCACATCACCTTATACACCAAAATCGTATATACAAAAACAGGTGCCCACTGGGATATATCACTAAGATATACTTACGTGGACACCTGTTTTATATTTTCATTTACCTGTTATTCCACACCGTTAAAGCAGTAGGTACATACCTGGCATGCATCAATCCCGATTGATTTGATCAGATCATCCAGTCTGTGATAACGAAGTGAAGTGAAATTCTGTCTCTTACGGATTTCCTCCAGCATTGCTGCATACCGGTCACTGTTCGGATCCGCATATTCACCCAGTACATTGACATCATTGTCGCCTTCCCACTCACGGATGATCCTTCTTGTGATCAGATCCAGGTCTGATTTGGAACGGGAGAAGTTCAAATATTTGCATCCGTACAAAAGCGGTGGACATGCCGGGCGGACATGCACTTCTTTTGCGCCACTCTGATACAGGAACTCTGTCGTCTCACGGAGCTGTGTGCCACGCACGATAGAATCATCGATCAGCAGCAGGCTCCTGTCTTCGATCAGACTATGTACCGGGATCAGTTTCATTCTGGCGATCAGATTACGCTGACTCTGTGTTGTCGGCATGAAGGATCTTGGCCAGGTCGGAGTATATTTGATAAATGGTCTTGCATACGGAATACCTGATTCATTTGCATAGCCTATCGCATGAGCGATACCCGAATCCGGAACTCCTGCAACAATATCCACGTCGATCGAATGGTCATCTCTCTGTGCTAAAAGCTTTCCACAGTTGTAACGCATTTCTTCTACACCAACCCCTTCATAAGAAGAAGTAGGATATCCATAGTATACCCACAGGAACGAACAGATTCTCATCTTTTCACATGCAGGACTTACAGTCTCCACAGATTCCGGTGTCACATAGACGATTTCCCCAGGTCCCAGCTCTTTGTAATCTGTGTATCCAAGGTTGATATATGCAAAGCTTTCAAAGGAAACGCAGTATGCATTCTCTTTCTTTCCAATCACAACCGGTGTACGTCCGAGAAGGTCTCTGGCTGCATAAATTCCATTCTCTGTCAGAAGCAGAAGCGTCATCGAGCCTTCAACTACTGACTGCACATAACGGATTCCCTCAACAAACGAATCCTTTTTACAGATCAATGCCGCAACCAGCTCTGTAGAATTGATCTGTCCATTGGTCATAGACTGAAAATGTGTATGTCCATTTTCATAAAGATTCCGAATCAGCTGATCCGCATTATTGATCTTACCTACTGTCGTAATTCCAAAGCACCCCAGATGCGACTGGATCAGAATTGGCTGTGGATCATAATCTGAAATACATCCAATTCCAATATTTCCCTTCATTGTATCAACATCTTTTTCAAATTTTGTACGGAACGGCGAATTTTCAATATTATGAATTGCTCTCTTCCAGCCATCACTTCCGTAAGTAGCCATACCTCCGCGGCGGGTTCCAAGATGCGAATGATAATCTGTTCCATAAAAAAGATCCAGATTACATGCTTCTTTTGATGCAACGCCAAAAAATCCTCCCATATCTGTAGGTCTCCTTTCTTTATCCCAATGCCATAGCCTGTATTTTTCATCTATTTTTTAGTGTATCATGCATTTATGGGCGGAAACAATAGCAAAACCCCGAATATATTGCAAATGGCTATAACTATTTCTAATCGTATTTATAATTGTTTGAATTTTCTGATATATATGTTACAATTTTAATTCTTTCTAATTTTATAAAAATTATTTTAAAATTATATTGACAAATAAGTATTTGGGTGTTATTATTAAGTCAATCCAAAAGAAAAGAAGTTCCTGACGAGAAAGGGAATTTCAAAAAGATATTTTTTTTATCTGTTACATAGTTTCATATATACTCGCCAAGAGTATAAGATGAAGAACCAGATCAGAAAAGGGTAACAAGAATAATTGTTATTTGAAGGTTAAAAAGTTTTAAAAAAGCAACTATACATTTTGGTTATGAGCGTTTTGTAAGCGGAGTGTATAGAGAACAATTTTTAAAATTGATAATTTATAATAATAAGAGAAAATTGATATCTGACTTCTGAACAGAAAAAAGTATAAGAGAAAAAGAATATCCGGATAAAATTTTGGAACGAGAACGAAAGGAAGGAGGCTTTGACCGTTGGATATTTCATCATCTAAAACTCAATATGTTAATGGTATGGCAAATGTAAATTCCTGTGAGATGAGCCTTAACCATAGATTATAATCCGGTAAGAGAAAAGTTAATGATAAAAAAGGTCGGAGTAGTAGATAAACCGGAAGCGATTATAAGATATAAAAAGATTCAGCATTTGTTGACATATTGAAGTAAATACCACAGTAATTCAAGATCAGAAAATGTGTAAAGAAACATTCATTGATAAGTAAATTTAACAGTGACGAGAAAGCTGATAAATACCAAAATTGGATTACCTGATTATATAAAATAACGAACGATCAGAATTGATCAAAATCGATTCATATGATTTCATTTTTATAAATTTTATAAAATCTGAATATCATATGAAATGCTCAAAGAACTTACAGGAATAAGAATTACTTAATTCCTCCGATATAAAAATAAAAATTACAATTGAATATTCCGGGACAGCCATTCAAAAGATGGCTGTCTCCTTTTTTTCTGTTACCAGCTCCCAATTTGTGAATTTTTTGTAATATTTTTTTAACATTTCTGAAAAATATCAGCCGTAATTTTTGACATTGACAACGCTCTATGATACACTTAGTAAGTAAAATTATAAGACTTTTGTTTTCCGTTTCTGGTACAAAAGTCAGACTTACTGAGGAAAAGTAAAATAATTAATAATAATCATATGAGGTGAGAAACGTTGGATAAATATGAATATCGCGCAAAGACAGAGCAGATGCTTGCGTATGCCGAACAGAAGTCTTAGAAAGCGATGTCGATTGCAGATACGATCGACTGGCGTAAAGTAAAAAATACCGCCATGCTCTCTACCGTAAGCGAAATCTATGAAAATGCGGGGGAACTTGGTAAAGCACGTGATACCTTATTTATTGCGTATGATAAAGCACCTTCCAGCAGAAAGGTTGTATACCGCCTGGGAATTATTTCTCTGAAACTGGGACATTTCGATGAAGCAGCTGATTGCTACGAAGAATTTGTCAAGCTTGCTCCGAAAGATCCAAACCAGTACATTCTCCGGTATAAGATCTTAAAAGCACAGAAAGCGCCAGTCAAAGAACAGATTGAAGCTCTTGAAGATTTCAAGCATTCTGAATACGTTGAAAAATGGGCATATGAACTTGCCAGATTATACGCTGAAGCTGGTATGACTTCCGAATGTCTTGATGAATGTGATGATCTGATTCTCTGGTTCAGCGAAGGTACTTATGTATACCAGGCAATGGAACTTAAAATGAAATACAAACCGCTGACTCCACTTCAGCAGGAAAAATACGATCATCGAAATGATGGTATCGGCCGTAAGGATTCTTCCAAGAGAAAACCTTCCTTCCGAAAATCCAAAGAACGTCCGGCACCGAATCCACGAATTGCAGACAAGGTCCGCAAAGATGTACATGTCACAGACAGTATTGATCTTCCGGATCTTCCAGAGCCAATGGCCCGGACACATGCTTCCGAACCAGAAGCTGAGTCACAGCCAAAAACCCGGATTCGAAGCACTTCCGATATTTCCACAACCATTTCCGGTGCTTCCCTTTCAGATGCCCTGAAAGCCGGTGTTGCCGTTGCAAGTGGTGCAGTTGCTCCTGAATCTGCTTCAGACGATTCACAGATGACCGGTAAGATGAAGATTGAAGAAATTCTTGCCAACTGGGAAGCAACTCAGCGTGAAAATGCAAAGATTCTTGAAAAGAGCCAGGAGGAAGCTGAGAAAGAAAAAGCCCTGCGCGAGAAAAAGAAAGAAGAAGAAGAGGAAGTTCTTGGAGCTACAAAACCAATCCTTTCTGATGATATCCGCAAACTGATGGAACAGCTTGAAAATGGTGAAGAGCCTGAAATCACCGATGAAGATGCTGAAGATTTCGTTGATGATGAAGAGGATGAAGCGACTGAAAGCCCGGAAGATTCATCCAAAGAAGCTTCAGACACTGACGAGGAAGATCCGGAAGAAAATGATTTTGAAGAAATCGTTGACTCCGAAGAAGATGATGAATCGGATGCGGTTTACGATGAAGAAGCTGAATACGAGGATGAGGATGATTCCGAGTATGACGATGACGAAGAATACGAGGATGAAGACGAAGATGACTACCAGATCGATGATGAATTAGATGAAGATCATAAAGAGGACTTTGATTTTGAAAAAGAATCTGCTCTCGATATCGATGATCATGATTCTGACGAAGATGATAGTGATTTTGCAGACCTTGATTCCTTTGAAGATGAAGAAGAATTAGATAGCAGTGATGATTATCTTGATCTTGAATTTGACGAGAAACCGGCTCCTGAGCCAGAGAAAGAAACTTCAAAATCAGCGCAAACTCCTGATATTGACGAAGTTCTTGAAATCGAAGAACCGTCAGAAGATGAAATCACTGAACGCATGGGTAAATTCGATACCGGATTCGTTGTACAGGGTCGTTACGATCTGAGTGCAACAAGTGAGATCGGACTGAAGCTTGGACTTACTGAAGAGCAGAAACAGCTGTTCTCTTACTTTGTACCGATCCGTGGTGTCAGTGAACAGCTTGTTGAAATCCTTGATAACGACAAACGTTGCCGTAACCGTTATGGAACTTCCCGCACAGGCAACATCCTGATCCTTGGCCGCAAGGGAAGCGGAAAAACAGTCCTCGCAGTTGATATTGTAAAAGCAATCCAGAAACAGCGCAGACTCAAACAGGGTAAAGTTGCAATCGTAACCGGTGATTCTCTGAACAAAAAGGACATCGGAAGTATCATCGATAAGCTGAACGGTGGCGCACTGATCATCGAAAAAGCTTCCAAGATGAATGACAGAACCATCCGCGAACTGAATGACATGATGGATGAACAGACCGGCGAACTTCTCTTTCTTCTGGAAGACCAGAAGAAACCGCTGGAAAGAATGTTTGCATCCCATCGCGAATTCAAACGTAAATTTACTTCCAGACTGGAGCTTCCGGTATTCATCAATGATGAACTGGTTACATTCGGTCAGACCTATGCTAAGGAAAATGGATACCGTATCGATGAAATGGGAATCCTTGCATTATACAGCCGGATCGATATGATGCAGAGAGAAGATCATGCGGTTACTGTTGCAGAAGTAAAAGAGATCATGGATGAAGCAATTTCACATTCCCAGAAAGCAAATGTAAAACATCTTGTGAAACGGGTATTTGGAAGAAGCACTGATAATTCAGACCACATCATCCTGAAAGAAGAAGATTTTAAAGCATAAGATTTCTACAAAGAACGCGCTTCCGGCGCGTTCTTTTGTTGTATACGCAGACAAAACCGATAACTATAAAGAAAGAGTTTTAGACATCTTACATAAGAAATGTATAAGTTGTCCAAAACTCTTTCTTTTTATCGCTATTTCTAGTATAATATTCCTAAATATCTTTGATAGAAGGTGAATGGGATGGCAGTAAAAAAAACAACAGCACAACAGACCAACACGACCAGCAAGACGGCCGTAAAAAAATCTACTGTAAAAAAACCGGCAGCTGCTAAAACTGCTGCTAAAAAGTCTACAGCTAAAAAGTCTGTAAAAACTGTAACAACAGATAAACCCGCTGATTATAGAATCGGCGAATTAGATCAATATTTATTCGGACAGGGAACCCATTATGAAATCTATAAAAAAATGGGTGCACATTTTGTAAAAGATGGAAAAAAAACCGGCGTATATTTCGCAGTATGGGCTCCACACGCCAGATCAGTTGCCGTAGTCGGTGAATTCAACGGCTGGAGTGAAGATGCAAACGTTATGAAGCGTCAGGAACCACTTGGAATCTATACCGCATTTGTTCCGGAAGCACAGCTCGGACAGCTTTACAAGTACTGTATCGAGACACAGACCGGAGATAAGCTTTACAAAGCTGATCCATTTGCGAACAGTGCAGAGTTGAGACCGGGAACAGCCTCAAGGATTGCTGATATCTCCCATTTAAAATGGAGTGACAGTGTCTGGATGAAGCACCGGGCAGAATGGGATTTCCATTCCTCACCGATTTCCATTTATGAAGCACATATCGGTTCCTGGATGCGCCATCCGGGACGTGAAGATGAGGGGTTCTACAGCTACCGTGAATTTGCGCATGCAGCTACAGACTACATAAAAAAGATGGGGTATACTCATATCGAACTGATGGGAATTTCAGAATACCCATTTGACGGCTCCTGGGGATATCAGGTGACCGGATATTATGCTCCGACCTCCCGTTATGGTACGCCGGAAGATTTCGCATATATGATCAATTATTTCCATAAGAATAAGATTGGCGTAATCCTTGACTGGGTACCGGCACATTTTCCACGCGATGCACACGGACTCGCTGATTTTGACGGCACAGCTACCTTTGAATATGCAGATCCTAAGAAAGGGGAACATCCGGACTGGGGAACCAAGATCTTCGATTATGGTAAAGCAGAAGTTAAGAACTTCCTGATCGCCAACGCACTGTTCTGGATCGAACATTATCACATCGATGGTCTCCGCGTAGATGCTGTTGCTTCGATGCTGTATCTTGATTACGGTAAAGAAGACGGTCAGTGGATCGCCAACAAATACGGCAGCAATGAGAATCTGGAAGCAATCGAATTTTTCAAGCATCTGAATTCCGTTACTACCGGACGTAACCCTGGCGCACTGATGATCGCAGAAGAATCCACCGCATGGCCAAAAGTAACAGGCAAACCGGAAGATGATGGTCTTGGATTCAGCCTGAAGTGGAACATGGGATGGATGCATGACTTTACCGAATACATGAAGCTGGATCCATATTTCCGCAAAGGCGACCACTACGGTATGACATTTGCCTTAACCTATGCATACAGCGAGAATTATATTCTTGTATTATCACATGATGAAGTGGTACATCTAAAATGCTGTATGCTCAATAAGATGCCTGGTCTAGGATTTGAGAAATTCGCCAACCTGAAGGTCGGTTATGCTTTCATGATGGGACATCCTGGAAAGAAACTTCTCTTCATGGGACAGGATTTCGGTCAGTTCCATGAATGGGATGAAAAAGTCTCCCTCGACTGGTACCTTACGAAAGAGCCGTTCCATGCCGACCTCCAAAATTATGTGAAAGGGCTTTTGACGCTCTACCACAAATATCCGGCGCTCTACCGCCTGGACGAGGAGTATGACGGCTTCCAGTGGATCAACGCCAACGACGGAGACCGCAGTATTTTCAGCTTTATCCGCCGCGATGAAACACAGAAAAAGAATCTTCTCTTCATCTGCAACTTCACCCCGGTAGACCGCGACGATTACCGCGTCGGTGTTCCGAAACGCGGCACCTACACGCTGCTGCTTGACCAGGAACACGGCTACTACAAGCGCGGCGATAAGATCAGCCATTACCGCTCCATCAAGAGCGAATGTGACGGACAGCCATACTCCTTCGCGTACCCGCTTCCGGCGTATGGAACTGCGGTGTTCCGGTTCTCATAAAATAATGTTCCTATGAAGTCAAAAAACCTGCCGCAGACAGACTGTTTATATGGGGGATACAGTCTGCCTGCGGCAGGTTTTATTTATACGGGTTCT
>OLGD01003439.1_pt1 | contig 14900 bp, 22 predicted proteins | sample 1605311 | NCBI WGS metagenome assembly OLGD01 (sample SAMEA3888917, study PRJEB22519) | human gut metagenome | biome: human gut; feature: human-associated habitat; material: faeces | place: Denmark | collected 2010 | reverse complement strand
TTTCTCAAGGCCGGGCGCCTGTGGTGCGCGGATTATTGGGAAGCCGGCGGAGACCTGTGTGAAATGCAGGTCAAACGGGTATTGGGAGAACGGCGCTACCGTTTCTTCGTATGGGACACGCTCCCCAAAAATATGTTTCGCGTTGTCTCTCGGGATTATCCCACCCTGAAGTTTTGCTTGACCGCGCTTATCAAGGACGACAATTCCGTACTATGGGACAACGAATTGACCCTGCGCGAGTACATGATCGCAAATGGGCAGTACATGGGAAGCTACCGCCGGAATGAAACCGATGCTTTCGCCCAAATAAGAGAAGGGATGGGTTTTCAGCCATGACCTTTTTAGAGTGCTGCCAAACTGTACGCGAACATGGGCTGCGTATGATCCGCCCGCGGGAGCATACTCCCGGATTGTATGACATACGCGAGCCCTTTGAAGCGGGGGCCGGCTGGGTCTGGCTGGACGCGACCACTGCGAATGTCGTCTGCCAGATCTTCGACGCCCTCTCACCGGACCGCCAAGAGACATTCAAGACCCTGCCGGCATCCGTGATCCTGAAGTTCTGCTGGAGGATCGCAAATGGCATATAGCCTTTATCTGATCCGCAACACCAGAGATACCGATCACCTGTACTATGCCGAGCACGGCGAAATAGGCGGGGTCCCGGATGCCGTCGGCTATGACGAGCCGCTTCACGCCATGAAATTCCGCACTTATGAGGAGGCGCAGGCATACATCGACACCAGCTCCCGGAGTGGACAAGAGACTGCCATCGTCCGGCGGAGCTTACCGCCTCGCATTTTACCTGGCTCGGCTGTGGAATTACGGCTATGCTCCGAAGCGGCAAGCCGATCCCGGACCGCCTGCTGGCGCCGACGCCCGGCCGGCTTCGTCTCTGGAGATGCTAAAGGAGGAAAAACAAATGAGTCAAACACTGAGAAACAAGATGCTCGCCCGGATGGAGGAAGTCCGGGCACAGGTGGCCGAGCGTGATGAGCTCATTGAGATCATCGCCATCGCCCTGCTCACCCGCAAGAATGTCTTTATCCTGGGCGATACCGGCCAGGCCAAAAGCGCCGTTATCAACCTGTTCCGCGCCGGCATCACCGGCGCCAACCAGTTTGAGCGGCTGATGTCCAAGCAGACCGATGAAGAGGCATTGTTCGGGCGTCTGGACCTCTCCAGCCTCATCCCCGGCGGCGTGCCGGAGGAGGTGCTGGAGCAGGATCAGCACTATCAGGAGCTGCGCCGGAAGCTGGAGACAGCGCTTCAGACCGGCGGGCCGAACAGCGCAACTCAGCTCGCGGACCTGACCGCGGAGATGGAACAGTACCGAAAGGCACTTGCGGAGCTGCACAGCGGCGAGCCCCGGATTATCACCAAGGGGAAGCTGCCGGACAGCCACATTGTCTTTTTAGACGAAATCTTTAAGGCCGCCGATGGCATTCTCAACGCCCTCCTGACCGCGCTCAATGAGCGCCGGTACACCAACGAGGGCAAAACCATCCACATTCCCGCGATCTCTTTCTTTTCCGCCTCCAATGAAATACCGAATTTCGCAAATCCGGAGGAGAAGATCCTCAAGCCGCTCTATGACCGGTTTGAGCTCAAGGTGGTCACTGAGTATGTGGAAGACAAGAACGCCCGCCTGGCGATTCTGAAGCAGAAGCAGGCGGCGCAGGGCACGGCACAAAATCCGTCGGCCGTCATTTCCCTGGCGGAGCTGCAGGCCATGCAGGACGAAGTGCTTCAGGTCCGCGTCCCGGACCAGGTAAATGAGCTGATGGACGATGTGCTGTGTGAGCTGCGCGGCAAGGGCATCCATATCTCTGACCGGAAATATTTTAACTACGCCCCTATCGCACAGGCAAAGGCCTGGCTCAGCGGCAGGGACACCGTGGAGCCGTCTGATCTGACCACGCTCTGCGCCTACCTGTGGACCGCTCCGGAGGAGCGGACTATCATCCAATCCACCTTGGAGCGGATGTGCAACGATCCCCTCAAGGACCGGCTGGACACCATTCTGGCGGAAGCCATGGAGGGGTATCAGGAGTTTACCGATACGGCCGACGCCCCTGCGGCCCGCCGGATTGGAAAACTGCGGGATGAATTTATGTCCCTCTATATCACGCTCAGTCAAATGCTCTCCAATGCTCAGAGCGATGCGGAGCGGGAAAAGATCAACGCCTGTCTGGAAGAACTGGAGCGGTACAGCAAGGAGGCCCATGCGTCGGTCCAATACTCTTATGTTCCGCTTCGGGAGCTCTATGACCTGAAGGCCAGTTGACAGCATCCAATGATAAAGAAAGAGGTGCCAATTATGTTAAATTACAATCTGCCGCTGACTGAGGCTGAATCAGAATTTGCCGCCGAACATCACTCCGTTATCTATGGGTATCTGCGCAAGGCGGGGCTGCCGGAGGATGACTTTTACGATGTTGTGGTCTTTGGCTACCTGCGGGCGGTCCGCAAATATCTGGCCCGGCCAGAACTGCGCAAGTACAGCTTTTCCACCATTGCTTACCGGGCCATGAGCTGCGATGTCCACCACTCCAAGGAGTATTGGATGCGCAAGAAGCGCCGTGCCCTGGTAGAGCCCTTGGATGAAGAGCTTCATACCCGGGATCTGCTGGACCCCGTATCGGCAGCCTATGAAAATGTGCTGTCTTTTCAGGAACTCTCCGGCAAGCTGACGCAAAAGCAGCGGCAGATCGCCGCATTGCGCGCACAGGGCTACCATGACCTGGAGATTGCCCGTATGTTCCGGGTCAAACCCGGTGAAATCAAGCTGGAGATGGACCAGGCGCGCTCGAAGGTCGTGCCGTTCCCCACAGAAACCGCCGCACTTGCGGCTTAAATTCAGGAGGTATCCTATGTCGAACATGAGCTACTGCCGATTCCAAAACACCTATGGAGATGTGGCCGAGTGCCTGGACGCACTGGAGCAGCAAAAAGAACTCAGCGGCGACGAGTACAACGCTGCCCGGAATATGTTCCTGGAATTTCTGCGCTTCTGTGTAGATATGGAGATCATCGAGGATTTCGATAAAGAGCGCCTTGGCGAATACCTCGGCGAGCTTCGCACCGGGAGGGACTGACATGGCAAATTGCCTTGAGATCACTCTCTGGTATCCGGAAGACAAATTCAATGCGCTATCCACTGCGCTGGAGCCTGCGGGCTCCAGCGTGGAGGAAGAGCTGGGCAGGGTTTTGACGGAGCTCTACGAGCGCCTGGTTCCATCCGAACAGCGCGCTGAGATTGCCGAGAAGCTGGCCTGGGAGGAACAGCGTGAAGCGGAGGAGCGGGCGCGGCACGAGGCGGAGGCCTACCGCGTGTCCGTCCTCAAGCTGACCGCCGGCCGGTCCTGCGAGTACCATAAGCTCACGCGGGCCTGGGACCTCCTTGCCCTGGCCGCCTTTATCTGGGAGACGGTGCGAAAGTCACCGTCATCCCCAAGAGGCGACTTTCGTTCCAGGCTGGGAGAGACGGAGCGCCTTTCTGATCGAGACTTTGCCGAGTTGTCGATGGCGCGCTTTCGCAATGATCCTCATGTGAACGGCGCCTTCCAGATCGATTTTTCCTCCGGAAGGTTTTCCTTTGTCATGCCCGGCGAGGGGTGGCGGAGCTATGCGCTCAAAGACATCTCCGCCGCTATTTACAAAGCGAGGCGGAAAAGCGGCCTGTCCAAGCAGGAAAGGCTTCACCGATTCCTCGACGCTCTGACCGGCAAGCTGTATTTCACCTCGGAGGTTGAGTGGAACGGAGGCTCCGGCGATGTGTAAAGATTCGGAAAAGGACTGTAATACCTGCCGTCACAATCCTGGCTGCCTGAAAAAGGGGCTGGCAGTCTTTTCCTGTTCATCCAGACTGGCCGTGACCTGGAGCTCAGGCGAGATCCGTGCGGCCATCTGAAAGCGGCATTTCGGTGCCGGGACTGGGAGGAGAAAGCGCCGTGAGCTACATTGGCGGCGGCCCGTATTACGCGCAGCAGTACCCGGAGTACAGCGGCATTCTGTGGAATGGGCGCTGTGAAAATCCTGAGTGCATATATCACTGGTATCCTCTGGAGGATGATCTGGCGGAGTCTCCCCGCAAGGAGAGCAGCACTCAATGATGAAACTGTTCCGAGTCCATCATGTCCATACCAATGGGCTGGAAACCCTGGCGCTGACGGTCAGCGCCGGCGGTCTGAAAAACGCGGTCAAGCAGGTGCGCGAGCACCCTTTGATCCGACTGCCAAATAGGACTTACCACATTTTTGAAGCAGGCAATTATAGTGATGGCCTGCAAATCACATTATCATGATCAAGAGGAGGACAACCTTATGTTAAATCGTATCACCATGACCGGCCGCCTGGTTGCAGACCCTGAGCTGCGCCGCACCCAAAGCGGCGTCTCCGTCACCTCTTTCCGGATTGCCAATGACCGGGATTATGGCAAGGGCGAGGAGAAAGAGACGGACTTTTTCGATGTCGTGGCCTGGAGATCCACCGCTGAGTTTATCTGCAAGTATTTCACCAAGGGGCGCATGATCTCGGTGGACGGCCGGCTTCAGACAAGAGGCTGGAAAGACCGGGAAGGCAACAACCGCGTCAGCATTGAGATCCTTGTGGACAACGCCTACTTTGCCGACAGCAAGAAGGATGATGCCGCCGGCGACTTCCCCGCCGACGACCAGTTTGCGGGCTACGGTGCCTATCAGGGCTCTGTGCCGGGCGGCGGCGATGACTTTGCGCCGGATTTCTAATTCCGGCAAAACAACACGCGGGGGAGGCTTCGTCCTCTCCCGCGCTGTATTTCTTCCCTGCAAAAGCAAATATACCAAGATACAGGAGACGATGATACATGAGCTTTCCGGAACAGGATCGCGCAGTACAGATATTGGAGAAAGAGTTCGGCCCCCGCTGGAAACAGATCGTCCAGGAACTGGGGACCAAAGAGCTTCGCCAGCGTGTGGGTAAGGAACTCACTTCTTTTATGGCTTTCCCGGAACGCGGCAGCGGCGGGAACAACAAGTGGCGTGGAAACTGCTCGCCGGAGGTCGTGCGGGCGATTCTCCGCTATGTGCTTGAGTGCAAGCACTACTACGGGAAGCAGACACAGGACTTTACGCTCCTTGATCCTATGTCCGGCTCTGGGACGAGCCAGGCGGCAGCGCAGAGCCTTGGTGTGCGCTCGCTTCTGTATGACCTCAATCCCGCCCCTGCCTGCGGTATTGGCGGATGGGATGCGCTGCGGGACGAAGTGGACGATTCGGCAGATTTGATTTTTCTCCACCCGCCCTACCATAATCTGATCCCTTACTCCGGAAATATGTGGGGCACGCCGCATAAGGATGACCTTTCCAGGTGTTCCAGCTATCCCGAGTTTGTGGAAAAGCTGAATTACATCGTCCAGAAGCTCTTTATGGCCCTGCGCAGGGACGGCCGGCTTGCCGTCCTGGTTGGGGACATCCGCACCAAAGGGAGTTTCTACTCTATGCAGCATGACCTTATGCGCGTGGGACAGATGGAAGCGTTCATCGTAAAAGGGCAATACAACTGCGTCAGCGACACCCGCAGCTACAAAAAGCCATTCATCCCTGTGGTAACGGAGTATCTGCTCCTTTTCCATAAACAGGATGCACTCTTTTTCCCTTTCGCGGTGCGCCGGGAGACCACCGTGGATCTACGGAAGGAGGACATCCCTGGCTTGACTTGGCACCACCTGATTCGGTTGACCATGGAGGAGCTGGGCGGCCGCGCCAAGCTGTCCGACTTGGGAGACCGCCTGGCCTCTCACCCAAAGGCAAAGAAAAACCCGCATTTTCGAGATCGCATACGGGCCACCGTCTACGAGCACCCAGGACAGTACATTTCCTGCGGAAGCGGCTTCTATGCCTTGAATTATGCCGTGGCCTAAATCAAAACAGGAGGCAGAGATCTCAATGAAGATCACAAAAGAAGAGAAGATGTATCTTGAACGCTGCGGATATGGCAGAAAAGACTTCGCCCAGATCCAAGAAGCCACCAGAAGAGACAAAACAACTTACGAGATGGACGGCGCCCCTATTACCAGAGATGAGGCCGTCACCCGTTTGGGCCGCCTGGACTACCTATCCGGTATCGCCAGGAGTGCATTTCACTTCACAGCCATGCGTATCACGGAGGACGGGAAAGTAATCCTGTTCGACTCGTCCAGGCTGTTTGGAAAGGAATAGTACAATGGACAATCCATACTTAAAAGCTCAATGCCAAAACATGGTCTCCGCCCTCGCCGCCTTTTCCACAGCCTGCGAACTGGCGGCCTATGAAGATGACGGGGCCCTTTCCAAAGAGGAACTTCGTCAACTGCGGAGAATCCACGCCGCTGCCGCCCGTTTTCAAGCGGAGCTTCAGCGAGAAATGGAGAAGCGCCATGTCCCAACCGCCAAGCGCCTCTCCGCTGGATGCAGGTCACAGAAGGGCGGTGAATACGATGCTCTTATCTGAGACTGGAAAAGTCATCCGCTGCGCAGATCACCTCCAGGTTTTACTGGCGCTGCCAGCGGAGACGGTAGATTTGATTCTGGCCGCTCCAGGCAAACAGGAGTTTTTTCAAAAAGGCCGGCCATCCGATTACCTGTTTCGGAGGACTGCGGTTGAGCTCTTACGGGTTTTGAAGCCGGGCGGGGTGCTGGTCTGGCATGTCCCCAATGAGCGCGGGGAGGCCACCTTTTCCACCGCGCAATTCCGTCAGGTAGTCTACTTTCAATCAATCCAGTTGAGACTGATCGACACCATCCTTGTGGAAAAGGAAAGGAACACGCCGCCCACCCCTGTCCGATATGGAGACGCTTTTGAGTCCATGTATATCCTCGCAAAGGGCAAGCCCAAGACCGTTCATATTTTGAAAGACAAGCCCAACAAGTGGGCAGGTACAAAGACCTGGGGATGCCTCACCAAGCGTGAAGTGGACGGCACGCTCACTCCAAAAGGCCGAAAGACGATTCAGAAATTCGGCGCCCGCACAAATGTCTGGCACTACGGCACTGTTTTACCGATGGAGAGCGAGCTGTTCGGCGGCAAAGCTGTGAGCCTATTGGAACGGCTGGCCGAAGATCACATCCGGACCTGGAGCAACGAGGGTGATCTGGTGCTCGCTCCATTTGACAAGGACGGAGCCGTAGCAAAAATAGCGCCGCTGTTGGAGCGGCGCTGGCTGTCGGTCCAAAATGCGGCAGACTGCGATGGCCTGAGAGACAATGCGGGGTAAGATTGATCCCGAAGAGGATTTCGGTCATAACAGGACATTGAAAATGACAAAGGAAGGAAAGTAATATGCGTACTTATTTTCGCTCTTTAAGCGATGTGCTGGGCTCTCCCCTGGCACAGACTGCGCAGACATTCTCCCCCCGGCACGCCAGCGGACATCGGGTGCTGAAGTCAACCAAACTGGAGGACGCGGCATACCGGGACCTGCGCCGGGGTGATAACGAGCTGGATGCGCTGGAAAAAGCCTGCGGCGAAAAGCTGTCCACCTTTCCCGCTCTGAGCAGGGACATCTATCAGAGCTTTTATTCCCTGAATGTGCGACGGCAGCCAGAAGACGCCATTTCCGAGCAGGCCCGCCGCTTCAATGCACCGATCCTAAATGAGGTGATGGACGGCGAGGACTATCCCGCCATCAAAGCCGCCTGTGAGGGGCGGCAGCTCCCCGCCTATGAGGCCGCTTCGGAATTTATCAGCCAAGTGGCTGGAAACCTGGATGAGCTGCTGGAAAAAGCCAGTGGAAAAAAAGGGGCGCTGAATACCCTGGAGCGCCTGGAACAAAAAAGAGACAGGAGCATGGAGGAGCTTCAAAAGCTGATGAAGCAAATCGCACAGGCCGGCCCTGAGCAGCTTCCCGAACTGGAGAAGCAGGCCGTCAAGGCTGCCAATCAGGCCCAGAGCCAGGTCAACCAGACGGAAGCCGTGGGCCGCATGGTCCGCAACCAGATGATCCAAAATAAAGAGGCTGTCTCCGGCTGTATCGCACAGGCGGTACAGGCGGCGGCGCAGAAAGCCGAAAGCGTTTCGTCGGCGCTTCTGGCCTGGGGCTACGGCCCGGACAGCAATGATCCGGAGCGGAGAGCGGCGGACCTGGAGCTGGCCGCCCGCGTTGGCAAGAGCCCCACGCTCATGGAGGTGGCCCGCTATCTGGGACGGCTGAAGGAGCTGATGGACGGCAAGCGCAAAAACGGCTATGCCTACGGCCGAGGCGAGAAGTACAGCCTGGAGCTGGGCGGCGACATCAACAGTGCCATTGCCTCGGAGTTCGCTATGCTCGCCGCGCCGGAGACGCTGCCGCTTTTCCTGCGCAAGCTCCAGCGAAAGGCACTCAAGCAGTACCAGCGCCGGGAGCCCATCTGCAAGGGGAGCGGCGACATCATCTGTATGCTGGACGAGTCCAGTTCTGCGGAGAGCCAAGCACCCTGGTGTAAGGCGGTGGCCCTGGCCCTGCTGGACATTGCCATGCGGGACCAGCGCCGGTTTGCCGTGATCCATTTTGCCGGGGTTGGAGATGTTCAGACTGATCTCTTCCTGCCGGGGCAGTACGACCGTGAGGATGTTCTGCGCTGTGCCGAGACCTTCCTAAACGGAAACACCGACTACGAGACGCCGCTGCGGGAGGCCCTGCGCCTCATGGAGCAGGAGGACTTTGAAAATGCCGACATGGTGTTCGTCACGGACGGTGAATGCGTTTTGCCGGACAGTTTCCTGGAAAAGCTGAAGGCGGAGCAGTCCGTCAGGGGCTTCCAGATCACCGGCATTCTGCTGGATCAGGAGGACGCCGGCTTTGAGTTTAGCCTCCGGGAGTTCTGCACGAATGTCTACCGCACCAGCCAGCTCTCCCGCGACCAGATCGCGGAGCAGCTGGTAGTGAGCCGGGTGGCATAGCGGCGAGAAAACATCTTATTACACAGAGAACACGGACGGAGAGTTGCGAACTGTCTGTCCGTGTCACTCTGCCGCCAAAAGCGTCTCGCCGCGAATCCCCAGACTTGCCTCATTCACCATCTCGACTTGATTTATCTCTAAAATCTGATTATACTAACAACAAATACAGAACTTAAAATCGCTTTGGAAAAGGAGTGTGCCGCATGGATCACAAGCTCCGCTTATATCATGTTGGTCCTATTCAAGAATGTGATTTGGACCTGAACGACTTCACCGTTTTGACTGGCCCGCAGTCCAGCGGAAAAAGCACCGTTGCAAAAGCCGTCTATTTTTTCAGGACGGTCAAACAGGATATTTTGAATATTATCATGCAGGGAGGCCCGCAAGCAGTATCGGACCGGGATGCCTCTTCCTGGCGCATGGTCTTGACACAGCGCCTGAAGGACAAATTCCTGCAGCTTTTTGGGCCCTCATGGGTCATGCCGCTGGATATGGAGATGGAATACACCTATAAAAAGAATGTCTCTATCCGGGTATCCCTGACTGAAAATTTTGATGATCCCCTGAAAAACTACATCAAAATTGAATTTAGCGGCGATGTGGAAGAGTATTTCGCAGAGCTGAGCCGGCAGAATTTTTCCAATATCTCTCCTGGACAGAGGGACCATGCCGAGCAGCAGCTCAGCCAGTGGTTTAATGATCCGTATGAAACCGTCTTTATTCCGGCCGGGCGCAATTTGATCACATTACTGAGTGCGCAGCTCAACTATATTTTCACTTCGCTGGAGGACTCCCAGCTCCGTAATATCGACTATATCACCAAGCGATACACAGAATTGATCCTGAAGCTCAAGCCGACCTTCGGCTACGGGATGGATGGCGTTATCCGGGAAATTGAGGCTGACCCGACGCGGCTGAAAAAGTACAAGGAGATCAGGCCCGCAGTCAACCTTTTGACAAAAGCCGCAGGGCAGGTGTTGAACGGCAGCTACCGATATACGGAAAATGAGGAGCGTCTATATCTGTCAGACGGCAAATATGTGAAAATCAACCTGGCTTCCTCCGGCCAGCAGGAAGTTGTGTGGCTTTTTAACCTTCTGTTCTATTATCTGATTGAGCAGAGAAAGGTGTTCTTGATCGTGGAAGAGCCGGAGTCACACCTTTATCCGGCCTCCCAGCAGACGATCTCCCATGTGCTCGCTTTGATGCTTACCAGCGGGAACACAGGCATCGTGACCACACACAGCCCCTATGTGCTCGGTACACTGAACTATCTGATGCTCGCCGGCCAGGTTCCCGTTCAGCGTCAAGAAGAGGTCAAGTCGCGCCTCAACAAGAGGTTTTGGCTTGATGCGGAAAAATCAAACGCCTATTATATTCATGATGGCAAGCTGGAAACGGCGATGAACGAGGATGATGGGCTGAAGCTGATCAAGAATGAACTGATTGACGGCGCCTCCACTGAAATCAATGCGTTAAGTGATTTCCTTCTCGGATTTTTGTTCTCTGAGGAGGGATAGATATGCGCTGCAACATCAATGATTTTACGCCGCATCGGGCGGGGCAGCACTCCGTATTTACTTCGGCAGAAAATCGCTGTACCCATGTCGGCAAGAACAAAAATAGGCACATGATCCGGCAGTTCAAGGTGGATGGGGAGGTGGTCGCAGCGGGGGATATGTCTCCGCGCTGTGATTATCTCCTTTTGAACGATGATGCAAAGACTTCCTACTACATCGAATTGAAGGGCTCCGATCTGGTCAAGGCCATTGAGCAGATTGAGACTACCGTCGCCATGATTGCCCCCTCTATTCCGGAATATGCGGTCCTGCGCCGTATCGTTTTCAGAACGGGTACCCACGGAATACAAACCAGGCCCGTACTCTCCTGGAAAAGGAAGCATGGAAATACCGTCATCATCAAAGAGCGGCTTTTAGAGGAAACTATCTGATTCATCTTGCGAAGGATCGGCGCACCGGGGAGTCAAATCGCTTCCCAGCGCCGGTCCTGCTGTTTTCACGAAAATGAAAAGCCCTTTGGGGGACGCACCACATACTCAACGACAGGTTGCGAGTACCTTTGACTGGCTGGACCTGCCCAAACTGGGCGGTGTTGAGGATGAGAGGGCTCCCTGCCTGGATGAAGCCCGCCGCATTACTGTGGCCTGTGCCCTGCGTGGGCGCATTGAAACGCTCAAGGAGCTCTCCGGCTGCGGCGTCTATGCCGTTCCGGGAACAGGCCATGATGTGACGGAGGATATTGGTTACAGCGGCCAAAGCGAACAATAATATCGGATCAAAGAACACAGGCCGACAGCTTTGCGCTGTCGGCCTGTAAAACAGTATGGGTTATTTACAAAAATCATTTAGCCTGGTCCCATGCGCGGGAGCGGGGAGGTTGCGTCCGCATATTCTGGGAAGCGGAGCCGCACCGCCTCAAAGAAACAGGACTGAAACCCGCAGCAGAATATCTCATCCGGCAGGAATGCCGCAGAGACCCGTTCGTCCTCCGGTTGCTCCCGCCCATAGCCGTTCCACAGGTTAAATGCCAGCCTGGTGATTTTTTTGCTCGTACCAGTCTGCCAGCCGTCAGCCAGCGCCTCCGGGCAGATACACCACTCCCGCCAGTCAAATAAACGATAGAAGTGTCTCCTGGTATCCGGGCACAGCCCGCACAGGTAGAGAAAAGACCGAAAATAGCTGTCTGGAGTACGCCCGGATGCTGCGGCCCGCTCCAATTTCTCACGGAAAAAAACTTCGTGCGCATCGTCATAAAAATGTACCGTCATGTGGTCCTTTGCTCTCCTTTCACCTGTCCTATATAAGAGTAGATGGACACAAGCGCATCCAGGCCGTCGTCTCTGCGCTTGAGCAGCGTCCGCGGTGCCAGGTGCATTTCCCGTTGTAATTCTCCCCAGGTTTTCCCCTCGAAATAATATTTTCGGATTACTTCAGCTTGTTTTTCGTCCAGCTGGGAAACATAGAACTCCAGTTTGGAAAGCTGCTGTTCCACGGAGTGAAGCTCCTGTGCGATTTCCATGATGGTTTCCTGATTCAGGCGGTCTTTTCGGTCCCGGAATTGAGTGGCAATACGCATGGTTTTGTCTGAGATAAAGCCCGCTGGCCGGATGCCGTCGCTCACAGGCCGCGAGAGCGCCATGCTGTCGATCACCTCGCCATCCGAGATTCTGGCGGGGTGATCCTGCTCATAACGAAGCAAGACGACCTTTTTCTTCAGTTCCGGGTATTGCTTTAAGTCATCAATTACCTGTTCTCTTATTTTCGTTTGCTCCATGATGATCCTCCCGCCTTTCTCTTGGAAATAAAATTTCAGCACGAGGAGACATCATGCGGGGGAATTCTTATCCAGAGCAAGAAAATTGGCACCGGAGAATAGGATAGCGGTAGACCAAGCTGTTGCCCTGCCATGGTGGAAAAGTGGAGGCGCAGACCTATTCATATTCCCCCATCTCATTCCGCGCTTTGAAAGTAAATTCCGTCGCGATGTGGGTCCTTGTGCCGTTATCCACAGAATAGCGGCGCATCATGGTTTTCTTATGCTCCTAAAGTGGACTTAAAAGAGAATTTGCGGCGGAATATCTGTTATTTCGACATTATGGAGCGAAACAGTACCCCACTCCTTTGACTGTCTTGATATAATCGGTATCTTTGGGGGACAGGCCCAGCTTCTTTCTTATAGAACAAATCAGGTCATTGACGCTCTTGCTGCCGTAGAGGCTGCTCTCCCTCCAGACCCGTTCATAGATCAGCTCCCTGGAAAAGACGATAGAAGGATTGCTGGCCAGGAAATAGAGGAGCTTGAACTCCAGAGCAGTAAAAGAAATCTGAGTTCCGCGCATTGTGACCCTTTGACGCAGGGGGTCCATCATCAGGTCTTTATAAATGATGCGGCCAGGCGGTGCGGCCTCCGTGGGGTATTCATCGGCTGACGGACGGCGAAGCAGGGCACAGACAGCCGCAGAGCACTCCTTGGGTCTGTTTTCCGGAAGGCACATATCAAACCCTCGGTTCATAAAAGCCGTCCGAACATCAGATTTACCGATTGGGAACATAAGTAGAAGCGTATTCTTTGCGTGCCGGAGATCCAGTAGCAAACCAATCAGACGGGCAGCATCCTTGGTATCCGCGTCCAAGGCTACTACATCAAATGTGCGGATCATCATTTGACTGACCGCGTTTTGGATTGTCGAGGCGATACAAGGCTCAACCCCGTTTTTCCTCAATAAGTCTCGGATGCTCGCCGCCAGCACTCGGCTTTCCTCAATTAGTAGAACACGCTTTCCTGAAATGACGCTGCTCGTAACTTCATCTCCTTTTTGTGGAAAATGGATATATTATACTCTCCTGAATTATGTCTAATTTCTGGTAGATTTCTGTACTTGTGTCACGAGCAAAATGTCGGGAACAATTCCAGATCATGGTGGAACGGCTTCAATTAGAGAACAACCCCTGCTTTGGCAGGGGTTGTTCTCTTTCCAACTTCTTTTGAGTGTGTTTATTCAGGACACGGAAGAATGAGGCGTTATGCCTGCCTCATACCTTTGGCCACCTCTTTCAGCCGCTCAAAAGACTCCGTGCTGATGATGTGTTCGATCCGGCAGGCGTCGGCTTCCGCCACCTTGGGGTCAACCCCTGCGGCGATCAACTGCTCTGTAAAAAAGCAATGGCGCTCGTAGATGCCCTCCGCTACCTCCCGGCCCACATCCGTCAGGCGCAGGGAGAAATCCTCATCCATGGTGAGAAAACCGCCGTCCTTCAGCAGAGCCACCGCATGGCAGACACTGGGTTTGGAAACGCCCAGGCGCCGGGCTACATCCACGGAGCGTACCATTCCTTTTTCTTTTTGGAGCACCAAGACGGCCTCCAGATAGTCCTCGCCTGAAGCGCGCAGGGGTGCGGGATGCTGTCGCTTGCTGTTCTTCCTCATGCCAGTCTCCAGCCCTCGGCCTGTTCCCGGATCTCAATGAATCGCCGGTAAAGCCCACCCTGGGCCATGAGCTCGTCGTGAGTACCCCGCTGAACGATGCGGCCGTCCTCCACCACCAGGATCTGGTCCGCGTTCTGGATGGTGGCCAGCCGATGGGCAATGGTCAGGATAGTTTTCCCCTTTGTCAAAGCGGACAGAGCCTGTTGAATCAGGTGCTCATTCTCCGGGTCTACGCTGGCGGTCGCTTCATCAAGGATGACGATAGGGGCGTCCTTCAAAATGGCGCGAGCGATGGAAATGCGCTGCTTCTCCCCACCGGAGAGGGTGGAGCCGCCCTCTCCAATCACGGTATCATAGCCGTTCGGCAGGGCAGAGATGAAGTCGTGGCAGCAGGCGGCCTTGGCGGCAGCCACCACCTGTTCATGGGTGGCGTCCGGGCAACCGAACTTGATGTTGTTCTCCACAGTGTCATGGAACAGATAAACCGTCTGGAACACCATGGAGATGTTTCTCAGCAAACTCTCGCAGGTGAACTCCCGCACATCGTGTCCGCCCACGGAGACAGAGCCAGCATTCACATCATAAAACCGGGCCACCAGATTGCATATAGTGCTCTTGCCAGAGCCGGACGGCCCCACAATGGCGGTGGTGGTTCCCTGGGGCGAGGTAAAGGACACATCGTGGAGCACCTCGCGGTCGCCGTAGCCGAAGGACACATGGCTTAGGGCCACATCGAAGCGATCCGGCACGACCTCCTTTCCTCCCTTGTCAATGAAATCGGTTTGCTCCAGCTCCTCCAGCCGGTCCAGCACCGAGTCCGTCACCGACAGGATGTGGGCCGCGTCGTTGATGGCCTCCACACTGCCGAAGATGGTGAAGGAGAACAGGGCGATCATCAGGAAATATGGGAGCGGCAGCGCGCCCGCCCAAACCTGCTGTCCGGCGGTAAGGACCAGCCCCACGGACGCCGCCCGCAGAGCAAACAGGTGCAGGCAATTCCATGGCACGAATCCAAACTCATTCTTGATGCGGATGGCCTTGTTGTCCCGGCAGGC
>OLGD01003409.1_pt1 | contig 15062 bp, 11 predicted proteins | sample 1605311 | NCBI WGS metagenome assembly OLGD01 (sample SAMEA3888917, study PRJEB22519) | human gut metagenome | biome: human gut; feature: human-associated habitat; material: faeces | place: Denmark | collected 2010 | reverse complement strand
GATGCAAGGGGCGAAGCCCCTTGCATGAAATAACCTTGAATCTCCCCCTTCCCCACCGGGGAAGGGGGCTGGGGGGATAGGGGGCAAAAAAGAACACTAAAGGCAGGTTTAGGCGGGCGACAAAGAAGGCAAGCCGCCCCCCGCCTTACCTGAATTTTACAAAGCCGATACGCCCCGCTGATTGCCGGAGCGCATTTTTTTGCGTATAATAGAGGCGGATTCAGGAGGAAAACTCCACTCCGGGAGGGAAAAACAGTATGGTCAGAATGAAAGTTGCGGGCGGATGCGGCGAGAACGGCAGGAGCTGCTTCTTCGTGGACGCAGGACGCCCCGGCGCAGGATTTCTCGTGGACTGCGGCGTGTCGCAGGACGGCGGCTTTCCGCCGCCGGGAGAAACATAAACGGGGGGTAAAAACTCACTTTGAGTCTTTACCCCCCATTTTATCGTAAAAGAATCACTCCACGGAGATGATGAAATCGTAGAGAGGCTGACCGCCGGGGAACATGACGATTTCCGCGTCGGGCAGAAGCTTCTGCGCATCCTCCAGAAGCTCGGTGGCGCAGGATTGGCTGACATCGGCGCCGTAGAACGCAGTCACGAACTCGGCGTGCGGGAAGTTCTTGAGCATTTCCAGCACGATGGTGCGGCGGGAGGTGCCGGTGTAGCCGATCTTGCGGTCGCAAAGCCCCATGTACTCGCCTGCCCGGATGCTCATGCCGTCGATGGCGGCGTCCTTGACGGCGCGGGTTACGGACAGCGTGTGGACGTTGGCAAAGGCGGCGGTCATGCCCGCGCGGTTCTCCTCGGTGTCGGCATCGGGCTTGAACGCCAGCATGGCGGAAAGCCCCTCCGGAACACTGCGCGTCTCCAGCACCACGGCGTTCTGGCGACCTTCCTCAGCCAGAATGTGCGCCGCCTGCTGTGCGACCATGATAATATTCTTGTTGTTGGGCAGGATAAATACGGTTTCGGCGGCAGTCTTTCGCACGGCGCGGAGCAGATCCTCGGTGGAGGGGTTCATGGTCTGCCCGCCGGTGACGATCTCCTGCACGCCCGTGTCGCGGAAGGCGGCGGCGATTCCGTCACCCATGCACACGGCGACAAACCCGACCGGCTTGTCGATTTCCGGACGCTCTGCGGCGGCAGCCGCGGCTGCGGCGTCGTCCGCCGCCTGCTTATCCGCCGTTTCGCCGGCGGCGGTCAGCGCGTGATGCTGATTGCGCATATTCTCCACCTTGACCGTCTCAAGGGAACCGTAGCGAACCGCTTCGGACAGCACCCTGCCGGGGTCGTTGGTGTGGATATGCACCTTGATGATGCTCTCATCGTCCACAAAGACCATGGAATCGCCCAGCGGCTCAATGGCTTTCTTGAACGGCTCGCCGGTTCCGTCACCGATATGCTCCGGCGACTTGGCGACAATACACTCGGTGCAGTAGGCGAACTTGATGCTGGCGGGGTCGATCTCGGAGAAATCGGCTGCGCCGGAATGCGACTGTCCGGCATCCGGATCTGTGTCGGCGGCAGCGATGTCCTGCCCCTTGAGCGATGCCAGCATACCCTTGAGCATGGCGACGAATCCACTGCCGCCCGCGTCCACGACCTTTGCCTGCTTGAGCACGGGGAGCATTTCGGGTGTCTGCTGCAGCACCTCCTCGGCGGAATTGACCAGCCGCTCGAAGAATGCCTCCGGGTCGCCCTGATACAGCTCGCTTTCCGCCTCTGCCGTGTCGGCTGTCCCGCGCATGACGGTCAGAATGGTGCCCTCGGTGGGCTGTCCGACCGCGCGGTACGCCTCGTTTGTGCCGGAGCGGATTGCCTTGGCGATATCCTTGGAGTCTGCTTTATCCAGTCCCTTGAAGGATTTTGCCATTCCCCGGAAGAACAGTGACAGGATAGCGCCTGAGTTACCGCGCGCGGCGCGCAGGACTTTTTCCGCCACGCGGCCAGCCGCCTCGGAGAGGGTTCCGGGCTCGACGTGGATTTCGCGCACGGGCTTCATGGTCAGGCTCATATTGATGCCTGTGTCCCCGTCCGGGACGGGGAACACGTTAAGATTGTTGATTTCGGTCTTCTGGCTGTCCAGCGAATTGGCTGCCGAGACGCACATTTTCTGAAATTTATTGCCGTCGATCTGCATATACGGATACCACCTTTCATGGCAGTCTTGTCATGGTTGCCCGCGGCGTTGGCAGGGAGCTTGCGGCATCTGTAGCCGCACACCGGGACATCTTGTATCGGATACAACATCCGTGCGGTATGATTATACCTTGTTTTTCCCCTGTTGTCAATACTTTTTCCTGCGGATTTGGCGGCTCACGGAATTTTCGTGATATTGTCACCAAAACAACAGGTTATTCCGGCGTGGTTTGGTTGAAGGGGCGCCCCGGGTGCCCGGTGGCAAGGGGCGAACCACGCGCCCGGCGGGGGGCTTGCCCGGCTGGTTGCCGGCTGACCTTGCCGCCGCTGTCCCCAGCGGGGGGCGTGCCTTCTTTGTTGCCCGCCTACCCTGCCTTTGGTTTGCTTTATCGCCCCCATCCCCCCGCCCCCCTTCCCCTCCGGGGAAGGGGGGAGACTAAAAGTTTATTTCGCCGGGGGCTTCGCCCCCGGCACCCCTGCACTGAACCGCTTGCGGCACTTACAGAGCCTGCCGTACAGGTTCCAAGCGCAAGGGAGCCTACGGTTTGGTGTAAAACCGACAGAAAGGCTTTCCCTTGAGCAGTGCCGGCAGCCAAGGAGAGGGGGGACCGGGGGAGAGGAACTTCGGCGTTTGAGATGGTCCTCTCCCCCGGGGCAGGGCGAGCCAATGCCGGTGGGGTTCAGCCCCCTCCCGCTGGGGACAGCTAACGCTCGCCGAGCCAGCAAGGCAGGGGCAATCCCACCCACCGGTGCCAACACCGGCAGTAAAACCGCCGCAACACCTTGACATCCCGCCGAGAAGCGGGTATAATGAGAGCAAATCAAGACAGAAAGCAGGTAAATCACATGACGGATACGGAAGAAAACAAAGGATATCTCGGCATCATAGGAGCCATGCAAATCGAGGTGGAGGAGCTGATCGCCCACATGACCGACTGCACGGAGCAGACAGTCAGCGGGATCACCTTCACGGAAGGCATTCTGCGCGGCAGGCGCACGGTGGTGGCGAGATGCGGCGTAGGGAAGGTGTTCGCGGCATTGTGCGCGCAGACCATGATCCTTTTGTATCACCCGGAGGTCATTATCAATACAGGCGTTGCGGGAAGCCTGACAGACCGGCTCGGCATCGGGCAGGTTGCCGTGGCGGACGCGGTGATACAGCACGACATGGACACCTCCCCGCTGGGCGATCCCGTGGGGCTGATTTCCGGGCTGAATCTGGTCACGCTCCCGACCGATCCCGCCGTGACTGACGGGCTGTGTGCCTGCGTCCGCGAGGCAGAGGTGCCATATGTCCGGGGCGTTATTGCCTCCGGCGACCGTTTTGTCGCGGGCAATGCCGCCAAGCAACGCATCCGGGCGGCTTTCCCGGCGCTTGATCTCATCGCCTGCGAGATGGAGGGTGCCGCCATCGTGCAGGTCTGCTTTGTCAACCATGTTCCCTGTGCCGTTCTGCGTGCCATTTCCGACGGCGGGGACGAGCACGCGTTCTACGACTATCCCTCCTTCCTGCGGGATTCTGCCCACACTGCCGCCTCCCTGCTGGAGGTATATGCGGCGCGGGGGTGATGGGGGGACTTGCCCGGCTGGTTGCCGGCTGACCTTGCCGTTCCGGAATCCGCAGGGGTGGCTTGCCTTGCTTGTCGCCTGCCGCCCCTGCCTTTAGCTTTGATTCTGCCCCCATCCCCCCAGCCCCCTTCCCGCCGGGAAGGGGGAGACTCAAAGTTTATTTCGCCGGGGGCTTCGCCCCCGGCACCCCTGCACTGAACCGCTTGCAGCACTTATAAACCCTGCCATACAGATGCACAGCGGTAGCGGCTTTTTGCAATCCGGGTTCCCGCTCCCCGGCGGGTGCCAACATTCCATTCGAAGCCGCAAGAATCGGTTTTCCACAAGCAAAGCCAGTGCCGTGTCCCATCCAGCCCCGGGGATGCAAGGGGCGAAGCCCCTTGCATGAAAATAACCTTGGTCTCCCCCTTCCCCGCCGGGGAAGGGGGCTGGGGGGATAGGGGGCGATAAAGTAAGCTAAAGGCAGGGCAGGCAACAAAGAAGGCACGCCCCCCGCAGGGCACCGCCAACGCCGGAGCAATCCCCCCCGACACGGGGGCACCCCCCCGGCGCCGGAAAAAGGCAAATGCCGCCGAAATTCTGCCGAAACCGGTTGACAAGCACCGCGCCGATATGGTACAATACAAACAACCCGGCGGGATGCCTTCCGCCGGAAAAAGAGCATGGAATGCCATAGGCAAAGCCATAGGCAAAGCATAGGCAAAGCCATAGGCAATGCCACATGGCAGAAAGGGACGGAACATACATGAAGGTCAACGAAAAATTCGAAGCCCTGAACGGGAAGGAAACAGACCCCCGCACAAGGCGGTATCTGGCACCGCGCCGCGTCGTGCTGACGGAGGGAGACGTGCGCGACCCGGAGACACTGCTCCGCGAGCGCAGCAATCAGATCACACTGGTGACAGGCGAGAACTGCACACTGCGCAATCAGCCCGGCAAGCCGCACGCAAAGATCCTGCTGGATTTCGGCATTGAGTTTGCGGGCAGCGTGCGCCTGATGATCTGGGGCACGCAGGGACCAAACAACCGCGCGGATATCAACGTCCGGTTCGGCGAATCGGTCATGGAGGCACTCACCCCCATCCGCGAAAAGAACACCACCAACGACCACGCCATCCGCGACCGCGTGATGAACGTCGGGATGCTCTCCGCCTGCGAGACAAACGAGTCCGGCTTCCGGTTCGTGTGCATCGAGCTGCTGGAGGAGGAAGGAATGGTGCAGTTCAAGGCGGTGCAGGGCGTGTTCCACTATCTGGATCTGGACTATGTCGGCTCCTTCTCCTGCTCCGATGAGAAGCTGAACCGCATCTGGGACACCGCCGCCTACACGGCACACCTGAATATGCAGGAATTCCTCTGGGACGGCATCAAGCGCGACCGGCTGGTCTGGATCGGCGATATGCACACCGAGGTCAACACTATCCTGACCGCCTTCGGCTACAACGATATCGTGCCGCGCTCGCTGGATGTCGTGCGCGATGAGACGCCGGTCGGCAACTGGATGAACGGTATTTCCTCCTACTCTATCTGGTGGCTTCTGATCCACTGCGACTGGTACCGCGCCTTCGGCGACCGGGACTACCTGGAGCAGCAGCACACCTACCTGCGGGAGCTTATGACGGTTCTGGCTGGCTGTGTGGACGCGGACGGCGTGGAGCATATGCCGGAGAGACGCTTCCTGGATTGGCCCAACAACGACGATCCTGCCGCCATTCACGCCGGTCTGCAGGGAATGCTCCGGCTGGCGCTGACCAAGGGCGCCGAGCTGCTCCGCGTGCTGGGCGAGGACGAGACCGCCGCCCTGTGCGAGGCGGCTGCCGCGCGTATGCTGCAGCACGTGCCGGACTGCCACGGCTCCAAGCAGGCGGCTGCTCTGCTGTCGCTGTCCGGGCTTGCCGATCCCAAGGCTATCAACGCGGACGTGCTGACCCCCGGCGGCGGACACGGCTACTCCACCTTCTTCGGCTACTACATCCTTGCCGCCAAGGCGCTGGCTGGCGACTATGCCGGCGCGCTGGCTGATATGAAGCAGTACTGGGGCGGTATGCTGGATATGGGCGCGACCACCTTCTGGGAGGATTTCAATCTGGATTGGATGAACAACGCCGGACGCATCGACGAGGTTGTCCCGGAGGGCAAGATCGACATCCACGGCGACTACGGCGCGTACTGCTATATCCGGTTCCGTCACTCGCTCTGCCATGGCTGGGCTTCCGGTCCCTGCCCCTACCTGTCCAACTATGTGCTGGGTATCCGCAACCTTGCGCCCGGCAAGTACGAGGTCAAGCCCGAGCTTGCCGGTCTGGAGTGGGCAAAGGGTACCTATCCCACCCCGAAGGGCGCGCTGTCCGTCTGGGCTTTCCGCAACGAAAAGGGCGAAACGGTCGTCGAGATCGACGCGCCTGCCGGCATCGAGATCGTGCGGTAAGGGAGCCTTGTGCGCCGGGGCGGGACGCCGGGGGAACCTCCTGCAGGAGGTTCCCCCGGCTTTTCCCGGTTTTGTTTCTGTCCGGAGCCGACACTGGCTCCGGACTTTTTCGGTACGGAGCATTTCCCCTCCGCCGAAGATATTTATGCAATGTATGCAAAAAAATAAGCCAACCGCTTCAGCGGCAGTTTGCGTCCGCTTGCGGTTGGCAGTTTTTTTCGGGGGCTTTCAGCCCCGCCGGCAATATGCCCCGGCAGGGCTGTACCGACCACCGGCTAAGCCGGCGGTTACAGGACGGTGCAACGGCTGTTTTTCCGTGCAGCGGTTACTTTTTGGGCATTGCGTCCTTGAGCGACACGACCTGATTGAAGGTGTCTCCGTGGCGGGTGTCCTTGCAGAAGTACCCGAAGCGCACGAACTGGAACTTGTCGCCGGGGGCTGCGTCGCGGACGGCAGGCTCCGCCTTGGCGTTCTCCACAACCGTCAGCGAGTTGGGGTTCAGGTAATCCAGATAGGTCTTGCCCTCCGGCACCTCGGCGGTGTTCTCGATGGTGAACAGGCGGTCGTACAGCATCAGCGTGATGTCGCAGGCGTGCCGGCAGGACAGCCAGTGAATGGTGCCCTTGACCTTGCGCCCGTCGGACGGATTGCCGAAGCCGCTTTCCAGATCGGCGGTTGCGTGGATGCAGCGGATGGAGCCGTCCTCGTTCCGCTCGATCTCCCCGCACCGGATGATATACGCGCCCATCAGACGAACCTCGCCCTCCGGCTTGAGCCGGAAGAACTTCGGGGGCGGCACCTCCGCAAAATCGTCCGCGTCGATATACAGCTCACGGCTGAAGGGAACCTCGCGGGTGCCCAGCTCGGGCTTCTGCGGGTGGTTGGGCAGGGTGATGGTTTCCTCGCGGTCGGCGGGGTAGTTGTCCAGCACGACGCGGATGGGATGCGCCACGCAGACGCGCCGCAGAGCCTTCTCGTTCAGGTCGTCGCGCACGCACGCCTCCAGCTGGCGGATGTCCACCAGCGCGTCCGCCTTGCTGATGCCGGCGCTCCGGACGAAGGCGAAGATTGCCTCCGGCGTGTAGCCGCGGCGGCGCAGGGCGCACAGCGTCGGCAGGCGGGGGTCATCCCAGCCATCCACGCGTCCCGTCTCGACCAGCTCGCGCAGGTACCGCTTGGACATGACGGTATAGGTCACGTTCATGCGTCCGAACTCGCGCTGCTTGGGCTTGCGGGCAAAGCCGATGTGATCCACGACCCACTCATACAGCGGGCGGTGGTTCTTGAACTCACTGGAGCACAGCGAGTAGGTGATGCCCTCCAGCGCATCCTGAATGGGATGCGCGAAGTCATACATGGGGTAGATGCACCATGCATCGCCCTGCCGGTGGTGGCTGACGTGCCGGATGCGGTAGATGACCGGGTCGCGCAGGTAGGTGTTGCTGGAGGTAGGATCAATCTTGGCGCGCAGGGTTTTGGCGCCGTCCGGGAACTCGCCGTTCTTCATGCGCTCAAAGAGGGCAAGGTTCTCCTCCACCGAGCGGTTGCGGTAGGGGGATTCGCGGCTTGCCTCGGCGCGATCGGTTCCCTTATACTCTGCGAGGTCGTCCTTGGAGAGGTCGCAGACGTATGCGTCGCCCTGCCGGATGAGCTGGACGGCGAACTCATAGCATTTGCCGAAGTAATCCGAGCCGTAGAAAACGCCGCCCGTCGGCTCCGCGCCCAGCCAGTCCAGATCCTCGCGGATGGAGCGGACGAATTCCATATGCTCCTTGGCGGGGTTTGTGTCGTCGTAGCGCAGATTGAACAGTCCGCCGTACTTCCGTGCGACCTCGGTGTTGATGCAGATTGCTTTGGCGGAGCCGATATGCAGGTAGCCGTTCGGCTCCGGGGGGAACCGTGTGTGTACCTTGATAGTGGGATCCTCGCGCAGGTCCTCGTCGATGATGTCGAAGATAAAGTTGGAGTCCATGTTTTCGTTTGCCATAGTGTTGCTCCTTGTTTTGATGGAAGTATCTGACCGGATTCTTTTGGGGAACGGGTGGTATCGTTTATGGGGGCTTGCTTTTTTGGTTGCCTGCCTGCCATCTACTTTAGCTTTTGATCCTGCCCCCATCCCCCTAACCCCCTTCCCCTCCGGGGAAGGGGGGAGATTTTTAGTTTTCTTATGCAAGGGGCTTCGCCCCTTGCATCCCCGGGGCTGGGTGGGATGCGGCACTGGGGTTGCTTGTGGAAAGCGGGATACGGCGGGGGGCTTTCCTTCTTGGTTGCCTGCCGACCTTGCCCGGAACCTTCTCTTTTTTTCATCCCCATTTCCCGGCAGGAAGATAGGGCACAAACCATAGGGCTCAGTCAATACTCAATATTCGGGAAAAGTTCTGGGGGGTCTGGGGGACTCTTTCAAGAGTCCCCCAGCGTTCTCCCCAGCGTTCTCCCCGTCGTTTCCCCCGTTCCCTCGGCAAAGGCTGTCAGACGGGAGAGGGTGCGGGAGCGTCCCAGCAGGTGCATGACGGTATAGAGGTCGGGGGCGTTGAGGCGGCCGGTAACGGCGAGGCGGAGGAAGGAGGAGATATCCGCCACGCTGCCGCGGAAGGCGGAGGGGTTCTGCTTGTAGGCTTTCATATCGGAGGCATAGCCGAGCGAGTCGGCGATGGATTTGATTTTGTCGAACCAGGCGGTGGAGTCATCGGATTCATCGTAGACGGCGCAGAAGGCGTTGATGGCGGCGCGCACATCGGCGGGGTCGGTGCCGTCCGGGAGAGAGTCCCGGATGGAGAACAGGCTGTCGTAGAAGAAATCCAGGTAGGGCTTGACATCTGCGAAGGAGGCGAAGTCCTTGCGGGGCTTCTTGCCGCCGCGCCCGATGGCAAAGATCGCCTGCGCATAGGCGGGATCGGCGGTCAGGCAGGCGTGCAGCTCGGGATCGCAGTCCGCCGCCCACGCAACGGTGGCGTCATAGATCTCGGCGGCGGTGAAGCGGGACAGCACGTTCTTGGACACATCGTTGAGCTTGGGGATGTCCATGACACAGCCGGAGGCGCTCATCTTCTTGATGCTGAACGGGAAATCCGTGTAGGGACGATCGGGGTTCTGCGCGCGCCACTCCTCGTAGTTGGAGTTGAGGATGGTCATGAGGTACTCGCAGACGCAAACGGGCGCGTAGCCCAGGCGGAAGAAATCTTCCATATTACTGCCCATGTCGCGCTTGGAGAGCTTGCGCTTGTTGCCGTTCGCGTCAAAGCACATGACCTGCGCCGTGTGCATATATTTGGGCATGGCGAAGCCGAGGTAGCGGAAGAGCTGGATGTGCTTAGCCGAGCTGGGGAGCCATTCCTCGCCGCGCACCACGTGCGTCGTGTGCATGAGGTGGTCGTCAACGGCGTGTGCGAAATGGTAGGTGGGGATGCCGTCCGACTTGAGCAGGACGAAGTCCTCGCTGTTCTCCGGCATTTCGATTTTGCCCTTTATCAGGTCGGTGAATACGACCTTTTTGTTTCCGTCCGGGTCGCCGTCCGAGAGGATGCGCAGCACCCACGGATGCCCGGCGGCGAGATGCGCCGCGACCTCCTCCAGCGTGAAATTCCGCATGGCAGCCTGCCGCTCAAACGCGGCGGCGTTGTCGGCGGCGGTCCACTCCTTCGACTTGATCTCGGCTTTCTTGTCGGTCGCCTGCAATTCCTCGTACTCCTCCTCCGTGGTAAAGCAGGGGTACGCCTTGCCCTCCTCGACCAGCTTTTTGGCGAACACGTGGTAGATGTGTGCCCGCTGGCTCTGGCGGTAGGGACCGTAGCTGCCGCTGTCCGTGACGTTTCCGTCCGCGTCCAGCGTTGCGCCCTCGTCAAACCGGACGCCGTACTGGCGGAAGATGCGGATCAGCTTTTCGGTCGCGCCGGCGACCTCGCGCTTGGCGTCGGTGTCCTCGATGCGCAGGTACACCACGCCGCCCGACTGGTGCGCCAGCCGTTCGTCGATGGTGGCGCCGTACAGACCGCCCAGATGGACGAATCCGGTGGGGCTGGGGGCAAAGCGCGTGACCTTGGCGCCCTCCGGCAGATTCCGCGCGGGGTACCGCGCCTCCACCTCGGCGGGGGTGTCGGTCACATCGGGAAACAGCAGATCGGCTAACTTGCGATAATCCATAGTGAAGGTTCCTTTCATCATATCAGGTCAGGCGGGAGATCAGAGGTCATACAGCGCGCGGTCAAGCGCCGCCCCCAGCACGGCTGACTCCCCGTGTCCGGGATATATGCGCAGGGTGCGCGGGAGACTGCCCAGTCGCCGGAGCGACTGCCGCATGGCGGTTGTGTCGCCGCCCCACAGGTCACAGCGCCCGATGCCGAAGGCAAACAGCGTGTCGCCCGTGAACAGTCTGCCGCCCGCCGCGTCCAGATAGCATACCGAACCGGGCGAATGCCCCGGCGTATGCAGAACCGTCAGCGTCTCGCCGCCCAGCCGGATGCTGTCGCCCTCCTGCAGAAGGCGGTCGGCAGGGGCATACTTGTCCTCCGTTCCGAAGAACAGCGCGGATGCATTGCGGGTTCCGTCGGTGAGCATGGATGCGTCGGCAGCGTGTATGCATACCGGGACGCCGGGCATTGCCTGCCGCAACGCGTCCACTGCCGTGATGTGGTCAAAATGCCCGTGCGTCAGGAGAATGGCGTCCAGCCGCCCGTCCCCGTCCGGGAACGCCTCGCGCACGGCGCGCAGAATGACCGGCGCGGCGGCGCTGGGGTCAATCACGGCGGCGTGCCCGTCCTCTGCCGTCAGCAACCAGCAGTCGGCGGCGTACGGACTCCCGCCCGGTAGCTGTTTCGTTTGCATGGTGTCTCCCCCTCTTTTCGCATTGTTTCCCCGGTCGATGTGGCTATTATAGCACATTTTCTCCCGCTTGTCTACAATCTGCGAAAAAAAACCGCCTCCTGCGCTTGCTTTTCCGCATTGAAGCGCGGGGGAGCGCGGGGGAGCGCGGGGAGGCGAGGGGAAGCGCTGGGGGACTCTTGAAAGAGTCCCCCAGACCCCCCAGAACTTTTCCGAACAAATTATGATTGATGGGATCCGGCGTTCGTGCCCGGTTCCTGCCTTCTCCTGCGCTCCTGCATGGCGGCTGAGATGTCGGGTGTTGCAGAATCGGCTTAGCCGCTTCTGCCGGGTTTGAAGAACCCGAATTGACTTGCCCATGCCGCCCGTGGCAAGCCCCCGCCGGACGCCGCATCCCACCCACTTTCAGTGCCGCATCCCGCCCATCCCCCGGGGATGCAAGGGGCGAAGCCCCTTGCATAAAAATAACCTTAGTCTCCCCCTTCCCCACCGGGGAAGGGGGGTGGGGGATAGGGGGCAAGAAAGCAAACCAAAGGCAGGGTAGGCAGGCGACCAACCGGGCAAGTCTCACGCCGGGACAGCGGCGGCAGGGAGAATCGATTCCCCCATGCCCTCCACCCCCGTCGGCGCGGGATACGCCCTCCCCACCACCCGGCTTCAGCCAAATACAATTTGAGGAAAGTTCTGGGGGGTTCGGGGGACTCTTTCAAGAGTCCCCCGGCGTATCCCCGTATCCCCGTATCTCCGCATCCCACAAAAAATGCATGGCTGCTGCCAAGAGGCAGCAGCCATGCGGAGGGGATTACTTTTCCAGTTCGTCCAGGTAGTAGTGGGCGTACACGGTATTGGCGGACTTGAAGGTTTCAAAGTCGGCGTACGTGCAGTCCTTGTAGTCCTTGAATGCCAGCTCGCTGAAATGCTCGTTGACATATGCCTTACCTGCGGCAAGGTACTTGCTGTAACTCCGGATTGTTGCCTTGGTAAAGACGGCATCCACATAGTAGGTGGAGCTGAGCTTTGCCAGCTTGGAGTTGGTCAGGGAGGCGGTCTTGTTGAAGATCAGCGGAATGATGGGCAGATCGTTCATCAGGATGCCCTCCGCCGCACGCAGGTCATCCGCGCGCGCGGAGATCTTCTTCTCGCCGTAGATCTTTTCCATCAGCTCGTCGTAGGCATCGTTCTGATAGCCGGTGGCGTGCCCGGGCAGCTCATAGTAGTCGGGATTGGACATATCCATAGCCATGCCGGAGAACTTCTTGGCGAAGGGAGCCAGCATACCGTAGGGATCTGTCGAGTAGGCAACGCAGTCGAACAGGATTGCCTCGTAGTCGGTGCTGCGCAGAGCCTCCGCATAGAGGTCATCGCACATATCCGTCGGGACAGAGGCGGTGTACTTGTAGTAGTCGTTGTTGAGGATGGTGCCGCGCACCCGGAGCGTCACCTTGAAGCCGAGGGCGTTCCACGCCTCCAGAATCTTCTCGGCGAGGGCGTTCTGCACGTCGTCATAGCCGGAAACGGTCAGGCTGAAGCTGTACTGCTCCGGCTTGATGCCCGCTTCGGTGAGCAGGCTCTTTGCCTTTTCCAGGTCGTGCTTCAGGAACTCATAGTCCGCATCGCAGGCACTGCGGAAGGACTTCTTGCGGTTGGCACCGGTCTCCCAGACGCCGGTGGGGACAAGCCCGGTTGCGGCATCGGCATAGACAGCCAGCTCGGCGAGCGCGGCGCGATCGACCGCCAGCGACAGAGCCTGCCGCACCTTCGGGTTGGAGAACAGCGCGGAGCCGGTCTCGCTTCCGTCCGCAATCATGGCTTTCTCGTTGAGGTAAACGGCACTGGTGGACATGGAGTAGGAGGAAACATCCACATTCTTCTGAATGGTTGCGTTGGTGCGGGCACTCAGCGGGACATCGCCGATGTACATCATCATGCCTGCCTCGTACTGCGCGACCAGCTGTTCGGGCGTCAGGGAGCAGTCCACGCTGATACGGTACGGCTTGACCGACTTGTCCAGCGCGTCCTCTTCCACGTCGCGGTAGTAGTAGGTGTTGCGCTCCAGCATGAAGTCCACGATGCGGGCGGCGGCGAAGGACTTCGGACCCTCGGTCGAACCGTCAATCAGCTTGCCGGTCTCGTTGGGATCCTCCTCGCTCCAGTTCACGTCCTCGTAGAAGTCCTTCTCGCTGACGGAAAGGTTGATACGAGCCAGACGGAAGGGACCGCTGCACACCATCGTGCCGGGCTTCTTTGCCCAGTCATCGCTCTTGGCGGTGATGTCGCTGCGCAGAGGCGCGAGCGCGACGCTGGTCAGGTTCAGGAGGAACTGATCGTAGTCGATGGACTTCTCGAACCGAACCTCCACAAGCGTGGTTTCCGGAGCCGTGACACCGACGTCATCAATAGAGCAGTCGCCCTCCTTGGCGGCGCGGGCGTTCTTGATGTCGAACAGCAGCGCGGCGGCGGAGTAGGAGGCATCCACCTCCAAGAGGCGCTTCCACGCGTACACCACGTCGTTGGCGGAGACGGCGGTGCCGTCAGACCAGCACGCCTTGCTGTTCAGGCGCAGGTACATGATGTACTCCTGGCTGTTGTCATCCTCGGTCGTCCAGTAGCTGGACACGAGGGATTTCTTTACCTTTTTATTGGAATCCAGCTTGAAGAGCGTGTCAAACAGAAGACCCACCACATTGGTCAGCGACTCGTTGGTGTACGCCTTGGCGGGATCCAGGTCGTAGATGTCGTTGGACAGGTACGCCGTGATGTACTGACCCTTATCTCCGTCGTCCGCTTTGCTGCAACCGACAAAGCAGGAAGCCAGCATGACGGCGCAAAGCAACAGAGCCAGAATACGTTTTGCCATAATATCAATATTCCTCCTCGTAAGCGCGGTGCACCTGCCCGAAGCGGCAGGCGATCCGTACAGTTTTCTCATACCATTATAACATACAATCGATTTTGAATCAATAACAGAATCGTGACTTTTTCAGTTTCGGACACTTGCACAATCTGCGCAAGCGCAAACTGTGCATTTTAACGTTTAAGGCACGGTGCGCCGGGGGAGTACCTGTCGAGTCATTTTTTCGGTCGCGGTATAAACAGCTGCCGCAAGCGGAAGAATACGGGAGAGCATATATAAAAAGGAGGAAAACACATGAAGCAGCAGCGGACGGGCGGCGGATCCTTTGCGCCCCGGACAGACCTTGCCTGCGAGGCGGGGCGTCCGGGGGCGGAGAGTCGGAGCCGGACCGTGACGGTCGGCTCGGCACCTGTCACGGTGACGCGCAGCCGGGAGCGCGACGGCGGGCGGTTTGTCACGGTGTCCTGCGGCAGTCTGACCGGGCGGGAGGAGGACATTGAAGCGCTTGCCTGCCTTCTGGCTGGCGAGATCACGGAGCTGGCGACGCTCATGCTGGGGCGTGCGCCCGACCCGTCCCTGCGGGTGCTTGTCGCAGGGCTGGGCAACGATCAGATCACGCCGGACGCGGTCGGACCGGGCACAGCTGCGCGTCTGTCCGTGACGCGGCATCTGAAGGCCTGCCGCGCGGGACTGTATGAGGCGTTGGGGTGCTGTGAGCTGTCTGCGCTGGTTCCGGGCGTGCTGGGCAGAACCGGCATGGAGGCGGCTGACCTTGTGCGGCAGGCGGCGTCCGGCGTCAGGGCGGAGCTGGTCGTGGCGGTGGACGCGCTGGCGGCGCGCAGCTGCCGGCGTCTGGCGGCTACCGTGCAGCTGTCCGACCGGGGCATCTCGCCCGGTGCCGGCATCGGCAATATGCGCGCCGCCATCGACCGGGACACGGTTGGCTGCCCCGTGCTTGCGCTCGGCGTCCCGACTGTCGTGGATTCCGCCACGCTGGTTCTGGACGCCTTGGAGCAAGCGGGGCTGTCCGGTGAGGCTGCGGATCCGACTCTCCGGCGCGTGCTTGAGTCCGGCCGCTCCTTCGTTGTCTCCCCCAGCGATTGCGACCGCGTGGTCGACCTCACCTGCCGCCTCCTCGCCCGCGCCCTGGACATGGCGTTCGGCATCGAACGCACTTCCTCTTCTTAAACCCGCGAGGGGGGAGATACGGAGATACGCCGGGGGACTCTTGAAAGAGTCCCCCAGACCCCCCA
>OLGD01003407.1_pt1 | contig 15064 bp, 13 predicted proteins | sample 1605311 | NCBI WGS metagenome assembly OLGD01 (sample SAMEA3888917, study PRJEB22519) | human gut metagenome | biome: human gut; feature: human-associated habitat; material: faeces | place: Denmark | collected 2010 | reverse complement strand
GGCAGCCCCGTCAGGGCGTTTTTGTAGGTCTGCTCAAAGCCCAGGAACTTCACGACGGAGGGATTCACGGAGGGGTGGAACCGCAGGCCGCCCTTGTAGGGGCCGATGGCGGAGTTGAACTGTACCCGGTAACCCCGGTTCACATGGACCTGACCGGCATCGTCGGTCCAGGGCACCCGGAAGGTGACAACACGCTCCGGCTCCACGAACCGTTCCAGAATGCCGTTCTTCTCCAACTCGGGGCGGCGTTCCACCATGGGCTCCAGACCCTCCAGAACTTCATAGACCGCCTGATGAAACTCCTTCTGATCCGGGTCACGGGCCAGGATCTGCTCATAGACGCGCTTGCAGTATTCATTGTTCAGCATGGGATAGGCTCCTTTCAAATTCTCTGTGCCGGAGGAAATTTTATGCTTTATCTTATCAAATCACAGTTCAGCCGTCCAGTGTATTTTTAAACAAATATGAAAGTTTTACGGGCTGTTCCTGCAAAAAATGACGAGAGAAGATCCTCTGCTGTTCCGGGAAGAACAGCAGAGGATCAAATCGTTTTTCTGTCAAAAACACGGAAGCGGCTTACCGGCCCATGGCATCCCGCAGACGGTCGGTGATGGCCCCCTCGAATACCCGGGAGGAGTGACCGTGGAGGGTTTCCAGCGCGGCGGCGGCCAGACCGCAGGCGGTGTTGCCGCCCATGGAGAGGTCCATGTCGAAAATGAACTTCACCTCCGGGTCCTGAGGCGCGTGGGGAATGTTGGTCTTCAAGCGGCCGATACCGGCGTGGATCTTGGCGGTGCAGCTGGAATCCAGCTTGAACTGCGTGTCGCAGCCGCAGTTGACGACCCGGTCCTCCGCCAGATCGGCTTCCGCCATGGGGCCCAGATAGGCCGGAGTGAACAGTTCCCGCCAGGAGACATCCTCCAGATCGAGGGTGGTGCGGGAGACGATGTTGAGATATCGCAGGCCTACCCGCTGAAAATAGGCGGGCTTGTAGAGCTGGATGAACGCCGCCAGAGGCTTATCCAGCATCCGGGCAAATTCCTCCCAGCCGGGGTAGGACAGCGTGGACAGGGCGATGAAGTCCTTGGTGAGATTCAGCTTCCATCTGCCGTCCTGAGAGAGGAAGTGGTAGTTGGTGACGGGAGGCTGAGGCTCTGGCTTACCGTTGACGATCTGGGGAGGCAGAACGTCCTGCTTCCGGGCGTACTGGGGAAAATCCTCCCGGATACGCTCCTGAAAATCGGCAGGCTCCACATTGTTGATGGAGAGAATGGTGGGAAAGCGCAGCTGGCAGATGACCTCGTGGGCCAGCGTTTTTTCATAGTGGGTGCGGGGACGGTCGGAAAACAGCATAAAAACAGCTCCTTTGCATGAACTATTTGATGGTCCTTATTGTAGCCCCGCCGGGGAGAAAAGTCAACGTTCGGCGGCGGTGAAAACACAGTCCTGTGCGCCCGGTTGGAATTCTCTGCCGTGGTTTCCAGATATTGAGGGTTGTTTCCTGTTGGTGGGTTCCGCTACAATAAAGTTACAAAACGGTTACAAAAAGGAAAGGACGGAACAACCATGAAACGACGAGCCTGCAAGCGCCTGCTGACCGCTGCGGTCCTCTGTGCAGCACTGACGGTCCCTGCCAAAGCTGCCCGGCGGAGCGTACCGGTGCAGATCGACGGGAATCCTATCGCCGTGTCCGCCTATGTGGAGCGGGGCGTGACCTATGTGCCCCTCCGGGCCTTGCTGAATACGATGGGGGCGTGGGACGTCTGGTGGGACGAAGCCACGGGCCGGGCCGCAGCTGCCTCTGATGACACCCACCTTTGGGCGGACCCGGCGGCGGATACCGTCACCGTCGACGAAAAAACTGTCCGAGGGCGGGTCACGGTGGAAAACGGCGCCACCTATGTCCCTCTGCGGCTGGTGGGGGAGGCCCTTGGCTGTCAGGTGGAGTGGGATCCCTATCTGGGGGGCGCGGCAGTGACCTCTCCCGGTGCGGCCTACGATGCCGGGGAATTGTACTGGCTGTCCCGGATCATCTGCGCCGAAAGCGGCGCGGAGTCAATGTCCGGGCAGATCGCCGTGGGCAACGTGATCCTGAACCGGGTCAGGAGCAGCAGCTTTCCCAATACCGTGGAGGGCGTCATTTTCGACCGGAAGGACGCAGTGCAGTTTGAGCCAGTGAGCAACGGGCGGGTCTATCTGCCGCCTGCGTCACAGTCGGTGGAGGCCGCCAAGCGGGCGCTGGACGGGGAAAATGTTGTCGGCTCCGCCCTGTATTTCTACGCCCCGGCTCTATCGCAGGGGATGTGGATCAACGCCAACCGACCCTATCAGCAGACCATCGGCTGCCATCGGTTCTACCGGTGATACGGGACTGGAGGGTGCTTCATATACATAAAAACCGGCTTCCGTTTTACGGAAGCCGGTTTTTATATGACTATTTACACGTAGCTCTGGGTGGTCACATCGAACACGCCCCGGGTGGTGATGCGGAGGGAGGGAATCACCGGCAGAGTCATGAAGGGATCGATGCCGGGGTTCACGCCCAGCTTGTGGGCGGCATCCTTGGCGGTTTCCAGCTTTTCGTTCACCGTGACCAGCGGCTCGTCGCTCATGATGCCGGCGATGGCCAGAGGCACCTCCGCCACGCTCTGTCCGCCGTCCCACACCACGATGCCGCCGTTCAGCTCCACTACCCGGTTGACGGCGGCGGCCATATCCGTCTCGTTGGTGCCCACCACGATGATGTTGTGGGAATCGTGGGAGATGGAGGTGGCTACCGCGCCGGATTTCAGGCCGTAGCCCTGAATGTAGCCGATGCCGATGTGATGGGTGTTCTTGTGCCGTTCCACAACGGCGATCTTCAGCACATCATATTCCACATCGATACGGTCAGAGTACCCGGCGTCCACCGTGGTGATCTCGCCGTCCACCATACCGATGATGCCCCGGGGACGCTTCTCGGCGAAGTCCTCGGCGGTGAGGGCCGCCACATGGAAGGTCTTGTGAGCCCGCTCCACCAGATACGGCTCGATCTCCGGGGATGGGAAATCCTGGATCTCGCCGTGATCCACCATGAGAACGCCCTTCTTGTAGACCTGCTCGATGTTGAAGTTCTGGAAATTGTCAATGATGACGAAGTCTGCCAGATAGCCGGGGGAAATGCCGCCCCGATTGTTCAGCAGGAAGTACCGGGCGGCGTTGTGGCAGGCCACCTTGACTGCGGTGATGGGGTCGGCACCCAGAGAGATGGCTTTCTTTACAATGTAGTCGATGTGGCCCTTTTCCAGCAGGTCATTGGGGTGCTTATCGTCGGTGCAGAACATGCAGCGGTCAGCATACTTGCCGGTGAGCAGGGGCATCAATGCCTCCAGATTCCGGGCGGCAGTGCCCTCCCGGATCATGATGAACTGGCCCCGCTCCAGCTTGGCGATGGCGTCGTTCAGGTCGTGGCACTCGTGGTCGGAATAGACGCCGGCGGCGATGTAGGCGTTCAGGTCGTTGCCCACCAGATCCGGCGCGTGGCCGTCGATCTTCTTGTGGTGGGCCTGGGCGGCCACGATCTTCTCCACCGGCTGGTCGTCCCCGGCGATGATGCCTACGAAATTCATCATCTCCGCCAGTCCCTGGACCCGGGGGTGGTCATAGAAGGAGTCGATGGCCCGGTAGTCCAGGGACGCGCCGGACTCGTCCAGGGGCGTGGCTGGCACACAGGAGGGCAGCATAAACCGCACGTCCACCGGCAGGCCCTCCGTGGCCTGGAGCATGTACTCGATGCCGTCGGTACCCATGACGTTTGCGATCTCATGGGGGTCGGTGATGACGGTGGTGGTGCCGTGGGGCAGCACGGCCTTCACGAACTCCTTGGGAGAGACCAGGGAGCTCTCCAGATGGATGTGGGCATCCAGAAAGCCGGGCAGGACGATTTTACCCGTGCAGTCCTCCTCTACCGTGCCGGAGTATTGGCCCATGCCCACGATCAGCCCCTCTGCCACGGCGATGTCCGCATGACAGAGCTCGTTGGAGAAGACGTTGACATAGGTGGCGTTCTTCAGCACCAGGTCCGACGGCTCCCGCCCGGCGGCGGCGTTGATGATGCGGCGCTTTTTCAGCAGCTTCCGGTTGATCTTGCCAGCGTAGCTCTCAGACATAGAACCACTCCTTTTATTTAGATTTTAAGCCATTATCCAGACTTATAGAAAATATAAATCAGGATAATGGCATCTGGTTAAGGAGAGTATACGCCCAAATCCGGTATTTGTCCACAGAAAACGGAAGAAAATTTTTGCGCGGCAGCAGTCGCGGATGCAACTGCATAAAATGGCGGCTTCTGGTAAACTTATTCCATCAAGAGAAACATGCGGGATGTCCGGCGGCGGATCCGCCAGAAAGGAAATCAATATGGACAACAAGGCATATCAGAAGATGGACTACGCCCTTTGTCTGCTCTCTGCGGCAGCGGACGGCAAGCGCCACGGCTGCATCGTCAACTCCTTCCACCAGGTGACCTCTTCCTTCCCGCCCAAGTTCACCGTGGCGGTGAACAAGGACCACGAGACCTGCAAGGCCATTCAGGCGGCGGGAAGCTTCTCCGTTACCCTGTTGGGTGCGGACGCGCCGGGGGAGATCATCGACCTGTTCGGCTACAAGTCCGGCCGGGTGACGGACAAGTTCGCCGGCCGGGCGGCGGAGACCGACAGCAACGGCAATCCATACCTGAAGGAGCACATGGTCTCCCGCATCGCATGCAAGGTGGTGGACCAGATGGAGATCGGCAGCTTCCTCCTTTTCGTGGGCCAGGCCACAGAGGCGGAGGTGTTGGGAGACGGGAGGGTGCTGACCCTCCAGGCCTATACGGACCGGGGCAAGGCCACGCCGCCCACTGCCACCGTGTACCGCACGGTAGAGATCAACGGCTACCGCTGCACTGTCTGCGGTTATGTCTATGAGGGAGAATCCCTGCCGCCGGATTTCCGCTGCCCCTTGTGTCACGCCCCGGCGGAGAAATTTGTGAAGATCGAGAAATAAAGGACAAGCCCCGCGCCGGGACGGTGCGGGGTTTGCTTTTTGGATAGGCTGTATGGTACAGTGGGAAAAAGGAGGCGGCGGATATGAAAATACTTGCCTGCGGGCTTCTTTCGGCCATGCTGCTGGCCGGTACAGCGGCGGCGCTGGAATCAATCAGCCAACCCATTGCCACCAGCGGATACACTTACTATGCCATCCGAGCGGACGGCGCCCTGCTGGCCTGGGGAGACAGCTTCCACGGCGCGGTGGGCCCCACGGACCAGGACCCGCTGCCCTGGGAGGAGGCCAATGTCCTGCTGGAGAATGCCCGGTATGTGGACGCGGGGTTTATCACGGCCGCCGCCATTGACGAGGATGGGACCCTCTGGGGCTGGGGCGGCCACGCGGGCCGGACCTTCGGCGAGGAGGAGCCGTACCGGCTGCTGGAGGACGTGGTGTCCGTGTCAGTCGGGGAGACGGAATGTTCTGCCCTGTGCGCTGACGGGACGGTGTGGACCTGGGGCGCCCGGTCCGGAGTGTCCCTGGAGGAACATCAGGATGATCCCTACTATCCGCCCACCCAGGTACTGGACCAGGTGGTTCAGCTGTTTGGGGATTTGGCGGTGAAGGAGGATGGGACGCTGGTGCGGGTCTGGTTTGACGGGGATACCTGTACCGCGGCACCTTTGATGGAACATGTGGCCGCTGTGGGCAGTCTGTACTGCGGAATTCAGGACCCTGCCATGCTAGTCCAGGGGTAGGATGGCAGTCTCTGGCGTGTGCCCTGGGAGAATAATCTGTCGGATACAGTCCAGTGGCAGTCCCTGGGCCAGCCGGAAAAACTGCTGGAGGATGTGGTGCAGTTCACCAGATGTACCGCTGTGACGGCGGACGGAACTCTCTGGGCCTGGGGCAGCGACCGCCCGGCCATGCCGCGGGACGGTCTGGTGGACCCGGAGGACCCCTATGACACGGAGGCCTGTGACGGCATTGTGCGGATCACGAACGGTGTGGTTTGTGCCGTCCCCTGCAGCGACCGGACCCTGGCGGTGTTGGCGGACGGCTCCCTGTGGCAGTTCCCCAGCGCCGGGTTTCTCCCGGAGTGGGAGACGTCACCGGACCGGAGCCCCGCTGCGCCGGAAAAGCTGCTGGACCAGGTCCGGATGCCCTCCCCGTCCCCGGCCTGGGCAGCGGATGCCCCGCCGCCTGCTGTGTTGAAATCGGCCTCCCTTGAAGCTTGGGAGGCACGGCAGGCCGATGCGGCTGATGCGGAGATGGGACCAGATTCGCTGCCCGTTCAGGAAGAGTCCCCTGCTGAACGCACAGGGGGTCAGGAGATCCTGGAGCTGGGAGTCCTCGCGGCCTCCCTCCCGGGGCTGCTTCTGGCGGCCTGGATACGGGGCCGGAAGAAGTGAACGATGCCAAAGACGCGCCTGTGGAACTTCCATAGGCGCGTCTTTGTGATTATCCCTCCAGAGGACGGATTTCCAGATAGTAGTGAGGCTCCGCCAGATCCAGCGATACCTGGGTAACACCGTTTTCCAGATCAAAGCCCAGGTTCTGCCGGACGATCTCAATGGTGTCCGTGTTCACCAGGGCGGCGGTCTGGCCGGTGAACTCCAGCGTGGATCCCAGGGCCGTCACCAGATCATAGCCCTGGAGGCCCACGTTCTCCGAACCAGAGCAGCCGTAGTCATAGCTGGGTGCCTTCCAAAAAGACGCCGCCACGGTAACACTGCCGCCTGCCGGGACGGTGACGGGGAAGGACAGGTACAGCACCCGCTCCTGGGACAGGGCTTCCATCAGGATCTCATCCAGCCGGCCGTCGCTGTACCGGTCCTTGGGGGTGCCGGAGAAGAGGCCGTACTGCTCCAGCAGCTGCCACACCAATCCCTGGTACTGCGCCTGAGAGAGATACCGGAAGGGGCTTTCCTGCCCGCGGCCCAGGCTGAACTGCTCAAATTCCGCCTGATAAGCCCGGCACAGCAGGTCCAGCACATCGGCCAAGGTGGTCTCCCGGCGGGTGACGGTGCAGGACACCCCATCGATCTCCTGGTCACAGCCGCCGTCGGCATACCCCTGGAGGACATAATCGCCGATGTCATCACCCAGGACGATCAGAATTTTTGTTTCCGTCTCTCTCCGGACACCGTCGGGAACGAAATAGCTGTACTGGCACCAGCCCCGGTCCGCATCCCGACTCATGCCGTTGAAGCCGTAGGAGAGGACTGTGGTGGCCTCTGGGTCGGTAGTGAAGGTCACCGCCTGGGTAGCGGCGTTGTATTCCTCATGGGGCGCGGCGAAATCCGTGAACTGATATACAGTCACCGGGACCTCCGGGGCAGCAGTTTCCTCCATCGCCCGGGACAGGTATTCTCCGTCTGCCAGAAGTGCCTGATAATCGGCCCATTCGTCCGGCGGGGCCAGGTTCCAGGTGGAGCCGTCCGGCTCCCCGGCGTCCTGAAAGCCTCCGGCGTAGCCGCCGGAGAGCACAGAGAAACCGGTCCCCCCGCTATCCACGGTGACAGCAGCGTTCAGCTCGGGAAAGTCCAGCCAGCTGGTGGAGACGGGGTAGAGGGCGTTGACCGTCACACTGCCGTCAGCAGGATTGGTCAGCGTGTAGCTGTCTGTCACCTGGGCCCCCCACTGTCGGGGGGATCCATCCTCATAGGAGCCGGGGGCAAAATCCCAGGTGACGGTCCGCCCTGCGGTCAGGCGGGTGTTCGTTTCCGCCGTGGTCAGCGGAAAGACCGGCCCGGCGTAGGACAGGAAGGTAGTGCCCGGGCTGTGGCCGTCACCGCCGGATTCTCCACCGGCCAGCGCGGCATCTCCGGGGCTGCCGGTGCCCGCTCCCGGATTCGATTGCCACAGTCCCCACGCCCCGGCGCAGATCACCGCGAGACATGCGGCCGCGGCCAAAAGCCGAACCCATGAGGGCCGCCGCTGTACAGCGGCGGGGGAGGAGGCGGTGTCCGCCTCCTCTATGAGGCTTTCGTCCACCAGACCCAGGATTTGAAATAACCGCTCCGCTTTCACAAAAACACCTCCTCCTGTTCCAGATAGGTCCGCAGGGCCTTCCGGGTGCGGAAGAGAGAGGACTTGACCTTCCCCTCTCCGCAGTTCATTCCGGCGGCAATATCCGCCACGCTCTGCCCGTACCAGTACCGCCGCAGGAAGATGATGCGGCTCTCCGGACTCTGCCGCCGCAGAAACGCGCTGATGAGCGACGCGATTTCCTGGTCCTCCATCGTCTTCTCGGTTCCGTGGGGCTCCGGCACACAGTCATCCAGCTCCCCCAACAGCACCTCCATGCCGTCCCCGCCCCGTTTGGCGGTGCGGCTCTGCTTCCAGCGGTCCAGAGAGAGGTTGCGGACGATGCGCCCCAGCCAGGCCCGGAAGGCGGAGGGGCGGGCCGGAGGAATGGCGTTCCAGGTGCGCAGATACGTGTCGTTGACGCACTCCTCCGCGTCGCTGTGACTGCGGAGGATGTTCCAGGCAATCCCCGCCAGGAAGCCGCCGTATTTGCCGTGGGTCTCGTCAATAGCCCGCTGATCCCGCTGCCAGTACAGGTCGATGATCTCCGTGTCCTCCATGTTATCCTCCTCTCTCCCGCAGCAGCTCGTTGGCAAAGCGGTTCAGCGCCTCGCAGGGCGCATAGGCGGTGCGCCAGCCGGTGCCGTCGATAATCAGAAACGGGTTGTAGGCCGTGACGTTCGCAGCTGTGCCGTCAGCCATGGTCACCGTGAACAGGACGGTCTGTCCGGCATACTCCGAATAGGACTGGTCCGGCCGCGTGATGCGGACATCTGCCAGCAGATCCGCCAGGGTCTCGATCTCCCCGGCATCCAGCTCCAGCGTCACATCCGGGGGGCCCACCAGGACGGTGGCTGCGGCGATGTCCGCCGCCTCCAGACCCCGGAAGGGCCTCCGGCCCCAGAACAGCAGTCCTGCCGCCAGCGTCAGCAGAATGGTCAGCACGGCTCCGCCCATCAATAAGTACCGCTTTTGCAGATTCATGGGATCCTCCTCCTGTCTCCAGCCCGCGGCCGGAGGTTCTCTCACCAACATAGACGAGAAAACGTGATGCCGGTTGCAAAGAAGTGGAAATTTTCCAAAGGAAACCGCTCTGGAGCGCGGACGCTCCAGAGCGGTTTTGAAAGAGAGCGGGGATCAGGCCTCCAGCAGCCCCAGGCTCACCAGGAACTCCCGGGCCACCTCATCCACAGTGCGGCCCTCCACGTCCACCTGGTAGGTCAGCTCCGCCATCTGCTCGGTGGGGATCTTGCCCGCCAGTTGGTTCAGAATGTCCGCCACCTCCGGGTACTTCTCCAGCAGATCGTCCCGCACCAGAAAGACGCCGTTGTAGTCGGGGAAGAAGCTCTGGTCGTCCTCCAGGACCTTCAGCCCGACCTTTTTGTTCAGGCCGTCGGTGGAGTAGACCACCGCCACATCGAAGCTGCCGTTTTCAATGGCGGAGTACTTCAGGCCCATATCCACAGAGACCGCGTCCTGGAAATTCAGACCGTAGAACTTCACAAAGGGGTCATACTTCATGCTGCCCTCCAGGGTGAAGAACTCCTGCTCCGCGCCGAAGGTCAGCTGGTCCGCAATGGGGATGAGGTCGCTGATGGTCTCCAGGCCGTACTCGTCCGCCAGGGCCTGGGGCACGCCGATGGCGTAGGTGTTTTCAAAGCCCAGCTGCTCCAGCTGGGTGAGGCCGTAGCTGTCCAGCTCGCCCTGGACGTAGTCGTAGATCGTCATGCCCTCCGGAACGTCCACCGTGTCCTGGCCCAGGAAGGTGGTGAGGATCGTGCCGTCGTAGGAGATCATCAGGTCGCAGGTGTGGCTGTCATCCTTCAGGGAGTTCCAGTTGTTCACCTGGGACATCTGATCCTGAATGGTGACGGTCAGGTCCGTCTGGTCCTCCACCAGCATCTTTACCATGTGGTGCATCAGCTGGGTTTCGGAGTAGTCGCCGTCATAGAGAAGAATGTCGCCGGTGCCGCCGCGGCCATAGGGCAGCAGCAGGATGAACGCCAGTACGATGGCCGCCACCGGGATCCACATTTTCTTGGAGCCGCCCCGGCTCTTGCGCATCTGCCCCTCGAACCAGCTCATGATGAGGTCCAGCACCACGGCGATGACCATAAGGACGCCGGTGGCCGCCAGAATCAGGGACATATCGGAGATCCGGATGGCCTGGGTGATGACGCCGCCCAGACCGCCGCCGCCCACGAAAGCTGCGAATACCGCAGTGCCGATGGCGTTTACCACCGCGATGCGGATGCCGGTGAACACCGTGGGGAAGGCCAGGGGGAACTCCACCATCAGCACCCGGTAGGGCTTGCTCATGCCCATGCCCCGGGCGGCTTCCTTCACACCCGGGTCCACCTCCTGGAGTCCCAGACAGGTGTTGCGGACGATGGGCAGCAGGGAGTAGAGGGTGATGCCGACGATGACCGTCAGCTTGCCGGGGTCCAGCACCACCATGATGATGCCCAGAAGGGCCAGGGAGGGAATGGTCTGCAGCAGGTCCACAATCCGCAGGATGACGGGCCGGGCGGTCTTGGAGACGTATGCCCAGATGCCCAAGGGCAGTCCCACGGCGATGGACAGCAGGCTGGCCGCCAGAACGATGAAGAGATGTTGAAAAATCAGGTCCCAGCTCATTTGCCCGCCTCCTTTCGCAGGCCGCGGGGCGTGACCCTTTTCTGCAGCAGGTCAATGACCAGTCCGAAGAGAACGGCCAGTATGGCCGCCGGGATGGCCCCCAGGAGAATCAGCGTGTTGTTGTTGGAGCTGGTGCCCCGGTACACAAAGTCGCCCAGGCCGCCCAGGCCGATCATGGAGGCCAGCACCGCCCAGGAGACGGTGTAGATGGCGGCCATCCGCAGCCCCGAGATGATGACCGGCATGGCCAGGGGCAGCTCCACCCGCACCAGCGTCTGGAAGGAGGACATGCCGCAGCCCTTGGCGGCCTCGATGTATTTCGGCTCTACCTCCAGAATGCCGGTGTAGGTGTTTTTCAGCACTGGGAACATGGCGTACACACTGAGGGCCACGATCACCGTGGGATAGATATTCCCCCACCAGATGAACAGCACGCCGATGAACACCAGGCCGGGAATGGTCTGGAAGATGGAGAGAATGGGGATGATGATGCCCGACAGCCACCGCGGGATTCGGGAGAGGAGGATGCCGAACACCAGTCCCGCCGCAAAGCCGATGACCACGGAGATCAGCACATATATCGTGTGCAGTCCGATGGCCCGCAGCAGGTCGGCGCCGTAGTCCTGGATCAGCGTCATCATTTGGAATCACCCCACAGATTCTCCGCCACGCTGCGGGCCACGCTGGTCTTGGTGACGATACCGGCGATGGTGTCATCCGCATTCAGCACCACCACGTAGTTGGCACCGGAGTCTAGCAGGTAGTCGAAGCTCTCCTTGGCCTCGTCCCCCACCCGGACGGTCCGGGCAGTCTGGCGGATCAGAGGCTCGATGCTGGTGAGTTCCCGGCCCCAGTGGCGGATGTCGCCGATGGAGATGGTGCCTAAGTACCGGTTCTGCTCGTCTGTGACCAGCAGGGTGTCCACGCTGCCTCGGGCCATGCGCTCGGCGCACTCCAGCACGCCGCGGTCCTTCCGGACGCTGAACACATTGGTGCGCATGAAGCTCTCTACTTTGGAGGGGGCGGTGTCCGGCGTGTGTTTGCCCATAAAGGTGCGGACCAGATCGTTGGCGGGGTGCTCCAGCATCTCCTCGGGGGAGGCCATCTGGACGATTTCTCCGGCGGCCATGAAGATGATGATGTCCGCCAGCTTCAGCGCCTCGCTCATGTCGTGGCTGACGAAGACGATGGTCTTGTTCAGCTTCTGCTGCAGGTTCTTCACCTCGTCCTGCAGGGACTCCCGAGTCAAGGGATCGAGAGCGGAGAAGGGCTCATCCATCAGCACGATGGGGGGAGAAGCCGCCAGGGCCCGCAGCACGCCGATGCGCTGCTGCTGGCCGCCGGAGAGCTCGGAAGGATACTTGTTGGCAGACTGCTCCATGTGGACCAGCTGCAGCATCTCCTGGACGATCTCATCGCACCGGGCCTTGTCGTACTTCAGCAGCTTGGGGACCACGCAGATGTTCTGGGCCACGGTCATGTTGGGGAACAGGCCGATCTGCTGGATCACGTAGCCGATGTGGCGCCGCAGCGTCACCTTGTCCTGGCTGTGAATATCCTGGCCGTCGATCAGGACGGTGCCGCTGTCCGGCTCGATCAGGCGGTTGATGGTTTTCAGGGTGGTGGTCTTGCCGCAGCCGGAGGGGCCGATCAGGATCACGAACTGTCCGTCTGGAATGGTGAAATTCAGGTCCTTGAGGACCGGGGTCTTGCCATAGCTCTTGGAGACGTGTTCAAACTGGATCATATCGCTGCCTTCACTCCTTTGTCGTTACTAGCCGGTGGGCGGCCTCTGCGGCGCTGGGGCTTCCCACCAGGATGATGACGTCGCCGCTGTACAGTTCGGCATAGGGACCGGGGGAGAGGATCACCGTCTGGCCCCGCCGGATGGCCACGATGGTGCCGCCGGTGGACTGCCAGAATTTCAGCTCCCCGATGCTCTTGCCGATGAGAGGAGAGTCCTTGGGGACAGGGACCTCATAGTTGGGGAGGGGCTGACCGGCCGCAGCAAATGTGTCCTGCCCTTTTACCAGGGCCGACACGGTGTCCGCCATGCGCCGGTTCACCTCGGCGGACTCCGCCAGCAGCGCCTTCAACTGGAGGCGCAGGGAATGGATGTCCGCATCCTCGGAGAAGTTTTCGATGTACCGGCGGGCGCTGTCGGCGGAGAGGACTACGGCCCCGCTCTGGGGCTTCACATCCACCACCTTCATGTCCGCCAGCAGCCGTAGGGCCTTGCGGATCGTCTCCGGGGATACCCCGTACTCCGACGCCAGCACCGACCGACCGTAAATCCGGCTGCCCTCCGTCAACTCACCTTGGGCGATGCGGGTAGCCAGATCCAAAGCGATCTGCAGATACTGGGACGGGACAACTGCCTGCCTCAAGCCATCACCTTCTGTTCTGCGATTGTATGGCCCCTATTATACACTGCCAACTTTGAAAAGTAAATAGAGATGGCAGTTAAAAAATTATAAAAATATAGGAACAATTTACGGAAAAAGAAAAAATCGGAAAGACGGCACAGAAAAACGCCCCTCCCGTTTTCACGGGAGGGGCCGTTTGACCGGGAATACTGATCAGCCGAAGTTCTCTACAATGTCCACCAATTCCGCGCCGATGCGTTTCTGAGCTTCTTTGGTGCCTGCGCCGATGTGGGGCGTGCAGGAGACAGCCGGGTGGGAGGCCAGGGCCCAGTTGGGATCCTTCTCGCTCAGCCACACGTCCAGACCGGCGGCCTTGACCTTGCCGGAGTTCAGAGCGTCCAGCAGGGCGGCCTCGTTCACGTTGGCACCCCGGGAGACGTTGATGATCACCACGCCATCCTTCATCTTCGCAAGGGACTCCGCATCCACCAGGGGCTTGTCGCCACTGGGGGCACAGAGGACGACGATGTCGGACTGGGAGAGCAGCTCGTCCATAGTGACAAAGTGCATGGTCTCGCACTCGCAGCCCTCCGGCTTGTTGCGGTGGACCACGGACAGCACATTCATGCCCAGGGCTTGACCCTTGGCGCCCACCAGCTGGCCGATCCGGCCATAGCCGATGACGCCCATAGTCTTGCCGGAGAGCTCAAAGCCCTTGGAGTAGGCTTTCTTCTCCCACTTGTTCTCCCGCATGGTGTGGCCCGCGATGGAGATGTTCCGGGCACAGGAGAACAGCAGGGCCAGAGCCAGCTCCGCCACCGCGTTGGAGGAGGCGCGGGGCGTGTTCTTCACCTGGATGCCGTGTTCCTCTGCGTATTTGACTGCGATGTTGTCTACACCGACGCCGGCCCGGATGATGAGCTTCAGGCGGCTGCCTGCGGCGGCGTCGATCTGCGGCTCCTTGATCTTGGTGGCGCTGCGGATGATAACCACGTCGAAGTCCCGCAGGGCTGCGCCCAGCTGATCGGGCTCATAGAACTGCTCGATGACTTCATATCCATCCTTGCGCAGCTGTTCCATTGCGCCAGCATCCATCCCATCGGTAACCAAAACTCTTAATGCCATATATAATACCCCTTTTCATACATTTCCGGCACACCCCAGGGGTGCCAATGTCGGAAACCCCAAACGCCCATTGGGGGACAGGCGCCTCCGTGAGAGTGGAGTTCAGAGATAGGAGCTGCGCGTACGGCAGTCTGCCTGACGCTCCGGACTCCATCGCAGGAAGGGGGAAGGCGAAGCCTCTCTGGCTTCACCGGAGTGAAGATGTGGAGCGTGAAGAGTGGAGATACGCCTGGCGTGTTCCACTCGCTCTCCCACCCGCACAAAAGGAAGGGGGCTGGTAGAAATCGTGGGGGCTACACCGTTGCGGCATTGCGATTCCCGGCCCTTTTGGGCCGCCAATCGCGCCGCGGTCTCGAAATCGGCTCGCTTTCGAGACCGCTGGCGGCGCTTCGCCGGTTTCCCCAGTTCTTTTGCCGGAGGCAAAAGAAGAATTTTTAATCCTTTTCCGCAGGGCGTGTACCTGCCGAAAATTCCCCGACTCAGACGCCTTGGGCGGCGTTCACCAGTCTGCAGACTGACGGGGGGCCTCCATGGGGGAGCAGGTCCCCCATGGAAAGCCGTTACGCGTGCTCTGCCTCGTACTTCTTCAGGAACTCCACCAGGGCCTCCACGCCCTCCTTGGGCATGGCATTATAGATGGACGCCCGCAGGCCGCCCACGCTCTTGTGGCCCTTCAGGTTGTCGAAGCCGGCGGCCTTGGAGGCGGCCACCACATCGGCATCCTGCTCCTTGCTGGGGGTGACGAAGGGCACGTTCATCAGGGAACGGTCCTCCTTGCGGACAGCACCGGTGAAGAACTTGCTCTGGTCCAGGAAATCGTACAGCACCGCGGCCTTTTCCTCGTTGCGCTTGTTCATGGCCTCCAGTCCGCCGTTTGCCAGCAGGTACTTGAAGACCTT
>OLGD01003399.1_pt1 | contig 15105 bp, 10 predicted proteins | sample 1605311 | NCBI WGS metagenome assembly OLGD01 (sample SAMEA3888917, study PRJEB22519) | human gut metagenome | biome: human gut; feature: human-associated habitat; material: faeces | place: Denmark | collected 2010 | reverse complement strand
GCCCTTAACATTCTTTACCCAACGGGCGAACGCAGTTCGCCCCTACTTTTATAAATTATTATTAACTAAGAATATTCATCGAACTTACATTAATTAGTTAAAAATTATTTAAAAAACATTTTTTAAACTTACCTGATAAAAGCTGTCGCATATCTTTTTGAGATATACGACAGCTTATCTTTTACCCATTTTTGGGAGCAATTATAATTGGCTGAAGCTGTTTACCTATAAATGCTGCTTCAACAACCTGTGGAATCAATTCAAAATTGGCAACTAATGATTTTGGCTTTTTTATAGGAGCGTCCTGTCCGAATGGTACGAAGAATATATGCTTTGTGTTTAACATTCTGCCTATACTTTGAGCGGAAGCACCGAGAGCGTCATTTGTTGCAATAGCAATGATAAGTGGTTTTTCTTGTCTTAGATGTGATTTAGCTGCCATTGTTACTGGAGTATCTGTTATTCCGTATGATAATTTAGATATGGTGTTTCCTGTGCAGGGAGCAATAAGCATAATATCTGTCATAGCCTTAGGGCCGATAGGTTCAGCGTCATTGATGGTTCTTATGATTTTTCGTTTTGTTTTTTCTTCTATTTCATCAATAAAATTCTGTGCTTTTCCGAAACGGGTGTCAGTAGTAGAAGCGTTATATGACATTATCGGAAGCACATCATAGCCCGCATCTATTAATGCGTCTATCTGGGGAATTGCTCGTGAAAAGGTGCAAAAAGAACCACACATAGCAAATCCCACCGTTTTGCGTGTCACCGTAAATCCTCCTCTGTTATATTATAAACAGCGTTCTTTATGATTTCTCCGGCCGCCTTTGGTGCAACACGCCCTGGCAGCGATAATGCCCGCATAGCTTTAAGCCCCATTCTTTCGCAGGCTTCAAGGTCAACCCCCCCTGGTAACGAGGCTAAATCTATAATAATCGTGTCTGAACCGCTTGGAGCAATACGGGCAAGAGTGTGTGAATCTAAAATCATAAATGGCACTGTATTAAATATCAAGTCGAATGCGGTGTGTCCTTGTGGCATAAAAGAAAGTTCATTGGTTTTAAGTGCTTTAAATCCCTTTGCCTGAATATATGCAATATCGCTTTTCTTTCTTGCACTGACAGAAACTTTAGCACCAAGACCTCCAAGCATATCTGAAAGTACCTTGCCAATTCTTCCATAACCTATTACAAGACAGTTTGAACCGTTTATTGTTCCGTCATATTCGTGCATAGCACATTCAATCGCACCCTCACTTGTAGGAACAGCATTCATAACAGCAAATTCTTCTCTTTTAGAGTAATCAAAAACCATACTGGAATTCCAAAGAGAGCTTGTAGAGAGAAGATTTTCCTTCATACCGCAGAAAACATATTTGCCTGAACAGATTTTAGCGAAAGAATCATCAAGTATAATAGAATTTTTAGAAAATGGAGCATTAAGAGTTGTACCGTTTTTAGTGATAGGAAGTGGAAGTATAACAATTTCAGATTTTCTTATAGCAGTTTTGAAATCAAGCATCTCAAAGGGTAAAGAAAATCTACATTCTTCAAAGCAAGAAATACAGACAGAATAGCCATCGTTCGATATAGCTTTGGCACAATATAATTGACGCAAATCGCCACCAATAACGCAAAAAGAATTATTTATCAATAGGATTACCTCCCGCAATCAGACTTGATACTATATAATATGTTTGCAATAAAGTTTAGGTGCAGATGATAGTCCATATTGCAGAAGATAAGAAACTTACATAAATTGAGTCTTTAGAGTATCTAATGCTTTTCGTTCGATTCGGCTTACATAAGAGCGTGAAATATTTAGTTTTTTTGCAATTTCACGCTGAGTCAGTGGGTCATTGCCGTCAAGACCATAACGCAAAGTGATTACAAGCTTTTCTCTTGGAGTGAGATATTTATCTATGTAGGTTTTAAGCTTTTCACTTTTAATCTTTATATCAAGATTATCTACAAAATCTTCTTCAACAGACATTATATCCATAAGCGTAAGCTTATTTCCGTCACTATCAGAGTCGATTGCATCATCAAGCGACATATCCTGAGCAGATTTTTTACTGTTTCTGAAATACATAAGAACTTCATTTTCTATACACCTTGAGGCATAGCTTGAAAGTCTGATATTTTTATCAATATCAAAGGTGTTTACGGCTTTAATCAAGCCAATTGTACCTATTGAAACCAATTCATCTGTATCATTGCAAGATGAATAATACTTCTTTGCAATGTGTGCTACAAGTCTAAGATTATGCTCAACAAGCTTGTTTCTTGCTTTTATATCTCCATTTTTCCACTTTAAAAGACATTCACGCTCTTCCTTTGCCGAAAGAGGTTTCGGAAATGAACCTCCGCCTGTAACATGAAGTATGAAGAACATAGAAAATTGGTTTAAAAGCTTTAGAATCAAATCAAACATAACGCACCTCGACAAAAAATTTATCCTTACTAATTTTTATGCGTGGAATATTTTGTTTTGCTTGTCTTTTAAATAAAATTTTGACAAAAATTTATTCCAAGATTGATAATTTGTAGAAAATTACGAATGATAATAAAGAAGGTGAAGAACCTTATCAAAGCACAGCACTTTATGAAAACCAGTGTATATAAAATTTTCAAGGAGATAATGCGTATGAAAAAGAAAATTATTGCAGTTTTGGCTATGACACTTCTGACAGTGAGCTTTGCCGCTTGTAAAGGTAATGACAACGGAAATTCCGCACAAAATATGGGCAACGGCTCAAGTGGTGGAAATGCTGAATCCTCAACAGTAACAAACAACAATAATTCATCGGGAATAGTAAATTCTGCACCTAATCCAAATCCTGACGCAAATGGAGATAATAACAATGGAAATAATACTGCTAATGGCAATGATGTCAATAACAACGGAAATGTCACAGACGGAAACGGAATTATCGGAGATGGAGATAATGTGGTCAGCGATGTTGTAAGTGGAGCTGGAGATGTAGTAAGCGGGGTTGGCAAAGGTGTAGAAGATGTTGTCAGTGGAGTAGTAGGTGGAGCAGAAGATATTCTTGGCAACAACAGAAACAATAGTTCCAATGCACAATAATTCATAGTCAATTTTATAATGGCCTTCGGTTTTTCTGAAGGCTATTTATTTTTATGATTATTCGAACATACGAAATATTGCTTCATATGTTTTCAAATGGTTTTATTTCATTATTGTGCAATTCAGGTAAAAAAAGTACACCTTACGAAAAATAGATTGAATTTTTTCATTTGATAAAATAGAATAAATTTAGCAAAATCAATGGAGAAATTTATAAGTTTAGGGGTGAAAAAGATGAATAAAGATGAATAATGTAATGTCTGAGAAATAGCCATTGATTATACTAAAAATTGATAAGGAGAGTTTTTTTATGAAAGTAATTAACGGTATAGTAGGAGTATTATCTATATTTGGTGCGATTTATTGTTTATTTTTCCCAGGATTGTCATTTATTAATATAGGTTGGGTTATAACAACAATTCTTGGAATATTTGGCATATGCTCAATTATTTTTTACTTTACCAAGAAAAAGATGTATGAGAACCTTATGATAGAAGGTGTACACGGAGCATTCGGACTTGTTGTAGGTATTGCGGCAGCCGTTGTTTCAATGCTTGCAATATTTGTTCCAAGTATTCAAGCTGTACTTGATTTAATAATACTTATTATCTTTGCAATTTGGATGATATTAGATGGCGTTTCATCAATAGCAGAATCGTTCGCTATGAAAAAGGCCTCAACATCAAAATCTTGGATACTTGCACTTGTACTTGGTATAATAATGCTAATATTTGGAATATATGGAATTTGCCATCTTATTTTTGTAGCAAGATTTATTGGAATTACAATGGGCATAATGCTTATGAGCTATGGTATTAAGCTTATAGCTTCATTGTTTGAAAAAGATGAGTATTGTAAGAAATGATAAGAGGTGAGGAAATGAAGAGTAAATTTGTTAAAGCAGTAGCAGGTGTATCTCTTTCTGCATTGGTTGCGACATCTTGTGTGACAAGTGCTTTTGCCAAGGATAACAGTAGTACAATATATGATTCTGGAACAGGCTACATAGCTGAAAAAATTACACACCCAGAAAAGGGTGTTATGACAACTGATGGTATTGTTGACTACATAGGCAACGGAAAACTTGCTACAAACCTTGAGAATGGCAACGGAGATAGAGGACAAAATTATTCATGGGGTTCAATTGGCTATGGGGATTATATGTATATTGGAACCTGTTATGGTGCATGGACATCAACTCTTCAGCTTATGAAACAAAATCTTGGAAGAGATTTTGATGATACTACTATGAAAGAAGCACTTGATACATATTATCATGAAAATATGTATACGGGTGAGGAAGATGGTGTTGATGCACTTGGAATACTTTTGAAACTGAATGTCAAGACAGGTGAAGTTAAAATTTTGATGTCTAAGGATTTGACAAATCAGAATACAATATTCCGTAATGCTATTGAATTTAAAGATAAGCTTTATTTCTGTGGCTCTGTAAATACTATTCCTTGCATATATCAGGTTGACCCTAAAACTGATGAGTGTAAGCAAGTTTATGCGGGAATGACACTCGAAGAATATATGGAAGAATATTCAAAGGGTATTAGTGTTGGAATAAGAGGCATGTGTGTATTTGATGATAAGCTTATAGTTAGCTGTATCAATTCAGAAGGTGCAATTATCTGCGAATCAGAAAATCCTGAAGACCAGGATTCTTTCAAGGTTATTGCAAAAGATGAGGACTTGTTTAATTATCCTGCATATCATTATTGTGATAGTATTTATGGTGGCTCTATTTTTGATATGACACAGTATGGCAAGAGCCTTTATGTTTCAATTTGCACAGGCACACCTGCTAATGCTACTGACAGAAATACCATGCAGGCTTTTGGACTTGTTCGTGGAGATATTCAGGCAGATGGTTCTTGGAAGTGGACAAGTGTAGTTGGTGATAAGGAAAAAGATGGTGCAAAATATACTTTTGGTATTGACCCTGAACGCACAAGAAGTGGAACTGCTAATCTTAAAGTATTTAATGGTTATCTTTATATTGGCGAATATAATGATGAAGAAATCGCTGTAGAAAGAATGTTGTTTGATAACGATTTTGAATTTATGAACCTCAATTTTGAACAGTCTATAAACTTCTATAGAATGGACGAAGATGAAAATATAGAACTTATTGTCGGTGATGCTGATGAGATGTTCCCAAATGGTGGTATTTCAGGTTTAGGTTCAGGATTCGGCAGTCATGAAAATCAGTATATATGGAATATGACTGTATATGATGGAAAGCTTTATGTTGGTACATTTGATGCAAGTAGTTTTCTTATTCCGCTTGATGAATATATGAATGACGAAAATGCTTCAAAGGAATGGAAAGATAAAGTAGATGAGTATGTAGAAAAAATTTGCAAAAATTATAATGGTGTTCCTGACAGTGCCTATAAATGTGCTGAATATCTTGATAAGGCAACCTTTGGCTTTGATTTATATGTCACAGAGGACGGAGTGAATTTCACAAAGATTACGGATAACGGTTTTGGTGACCCATATAACCACGGCTGCCGTGCTTTTGGAATTACAAATGAGGGCTTGTTTATAGGAACAGCTAATCCATTCTATGGTACTCAAGTATGGAAGCTCAGTGAAAAAACCGTTACTCCTGTTGAATCTTCTGAGGATTCAAAGCAAGAAGATAGCAAGATAGAAAATGATGAAAGCAAGACAGAATCAAGCTCAGAGAATAGTACAGATTCTCCGAAAACAGGTGATTCATCAAATGGAATAGCATATTTTCTTGCAGGCCTATCACTGATAGCTATTGTATATACTATGAATAAAAAGCTTTTTAAAAAGAATTAATCACATTGAAATATAGTTTAGGTATTAAATAATATATCTAAAAACTTTAAAACAATTTCATACAAAACTTTCTGATTTTACATATAGTATTTGCTGTGATATAATTAAAATGACATCAATACTTATTTTTAGCACAAATAATATTATTTGTAAATTAATTAGGAGAGATTGTATGGAAATAGCATTAGTTGATGATATGAATTACGATAGAGATAAGCTCTATCAAATAATTTCTTATTATCTGAATATAAAAAATATAGATTGCACTATATATACATATAGCTCTGCTGAAGAATTTCTCAAAGATTTTTTTAAGCATAAATTCATAATGGTTTTTTTAGATATATCTATGCCAGGAATGACAGGTATGCAAGCCGCATATGAAATAAGAAAAACTGATAAAAAGGTTAATATTATATTTGCAACAGTAGAAAAAGAATTTGCGTTGGAGGGTTATGAGGTTCATGCAGTAGGATATATACTCAAGCCCTTCAATCAAGATAAAATATACTCAGTTTTAGACCACGTATTAAATGATATGATATTGCCACAGTATATTAATATAAAAGAAAGTCGAGTAACTGTTCAGATTATGCTTGATGATTTATATTTTATAGAAATGCGGAATCATTATGCGGAGTTTCATACATCAACAGAAGTTCACCGTACATATATGAACTTTGAAGGACTGAAAAGCCTGATTCCTGACCAACTTAGATTTCAGTGCTGTTGCAGGGGTATTATAGTAAATTTTGATAATGTGAAGAAAATCGAAGAGCAGACAATAATTTTAAAGAATGATGAGAGAGTGCCAATAAGCCGTTCAAAAAAGATAGAAATAAAAAACGCTTATGCCTCATATGCATTTGATAAAACAAGGAAAGGAGGTTTTTATGAGCATTGAGCTTCAGCTTATGATAAATGTAATAGTTTCAACTATGCCATATTGTATCTTAGCTTATTGCCCTATGTTGAAATATCTTAGATACAAAAAATGGCTGGTTGGGATAGTAATTATAATAAGCGAATTTGTGTTTGTAAATAGCTCTCTTATATTCCTTAAAAACGGAATAAATCCAAGATATTCAGATGTTATTACCTCAGTGATATGTCTTATAGCATATGCTTTATGCGTAAAAGTAGATTTCTTCAAATTAGTTTTCTTCTACTTTTTCACAGCGGCATATACAATGATTATAAGAGGTTCGTCGATATTTATTACAGGGCTTATTTTTCCAGATTCAACTTTATATTACTCAATCGAAAACAGTATTACACAGATTGTATTCTTTATGCTTGCACTTCCGCTTATACTTATTTTCTATAAGAAAACAGCAGAAAGAATATTAGATTCCCCAGAATCAGGTATATGGAAAACAATATGGCTTGTACCTGCTTTTATAATTTTTTTAATTATGATGTTTACAGGTTCATTCGATAATGATATTACAAAGAGCTGGAAATTCTTTATAACAAGAATATGTCTGCTGATTTGTGTATTTATTATATATTATGTCTTACTGCGTTCATTCGATGTACTGCGTAATAGTGCTATGCTTGAGGAGCGAGCGAAACAGGCAGAGGCAATCAACGACCTACAAAAAGCACAATATAATCTCATATTAAAGCGTATAGAAGAAACAAAAATGGCTCGACACGATTTGCATCAGCATTTAAATCTTATACAAGCCTATATTGATAGCGGTGACCAAGAGGCTCTCAAAAATTATTTGAAGATGTATAAAAAAACGCTTCCAATAGATACATCACAAATCTATTGCAAAAATTATGCAATAGATGTCTTGGTGAGATATTATGCAGAGCAAGCGAGGCAGAGTAATATAGAATTTTACACTAATATTGAATTACCACAAGAGATTGCAATATCAGAACCAGATATTTGTGTTATATTAGGAAACCTCATAGAAAATGCACTCGAGGCTTGCCAAAGAAAAAAATCTGGCGAAAAATTTATAAGGATTTGTGGCAAACTTATTAATGAGAATTCAATTTCAATTACTATTGATAATAGTTGCGATGAAAAACCTATAAAAGAGGGTAAAGAGTATCGTTCATCAAAACGTAATGAAGTGGGAATAGGCTTAATTTCAGTGAAAAATATTGTAGAAAAATATGATGGAATTACTGATTTTAAATATGAAAACGGAGTGTTTTTTGCATCAATTTTGCTTAATACAACATAAAGATATGGAGATGAAAATATGTTAAAAAACTTTTCAATTAAAGCATTATCAATTTTGCTTACAACGTGTATTTCCTCGTCTATGTTTGCAGTCTCTGCAACTGCTCTAAATAATGAAAAAACAAGTACAGAGATTATTCCTGTTCAAGAAAGTATCAAAAAAACAATTTCATCAGAAGAAGATGGCAGAGCTGATTATATGAGTAAGGAACAGTATTCTCAGCTTGGATTTAATTCTTTACCAGAGCCAGATGCTTTCGACCAAAATGATACTACTAATCCTCTTGAGGGTTATAAGCCGTCTATTCTAAGTGAAATTTATATGGGGCAGGGTAACTATAGTAAAGGTGATGCTTGTGAAGCATATATAATGGAAAATGCCAAAGACTATGAGAACTTGACTATGAAAAAACTCAAAGATAATAAGCTTTCTTATACTGACAGATATTATAATGATAAAGCTCATGGCGGAAAATGGCAGTATCAGACATCTACTACACGAAGCATAAAGCTTGGTGATTTAAGCGGAGAAGACTATGTAAAGGATTCCATTATTCAATGCAGTTTGTTTCTTGATGGTAACGATGGTAAAAAGAGCAAGCTCGGACTTTTAGTCTATGATTATAATAAAGAAAAATCTGGTGACGATAAACTTGAAAAAAAGTTTGAGCATATTGAAAAACTTGATGATAATAAGTTTGTTCAAGATATAGAAGTTCAGGAATCCAGTGGATATATGGGCATAACCGTAGGCGATTTCGACGGTGATAATTATGAAGATATTGCGGTTTATTTTTCACATAAAAATAATCCTAAGATAGACATATTCACGCAAAGTAAAAATGAAAATAAGCCACTATTTGAATGGAAGTATAGTATAGATTTAAAGTCTATTTCTTCTGATTTTAATTGCTGTAAAGATACAAACCGTCCGCTTGTCTCTTTAAGCACAACAGATATTTCAGGCAGTGATGACCTTGTTGTAAGTGTTACGATGCCATATAGCAATGACCACGATTTTTGCAAAGATGGTTATACCGCTATTTACAAATGGGAAAAGAATCAGCCTGTCAGAAAGTATCTTGATAAAGGTGAAGGCTCTGGAGGAAGAATGAAATTTACATCATCTGCAACTATGGACTTAGATGGTGACGGCAATAAGGAATTGGTAATTGCAGCTAATAAAAACTATAATTATAATAATAGTAGTAGCCGTGGAGATATGAGTAAAGGTGAAAACCTTGTTAATGTAGTTCTTTGGGAAAACAATCAATACTGTAATGCTTGGAGCGAACCTAAAATTATTGAAGCACTTACTTGGGTTAAAAAGGATAAAGATAGAAAAGAGCCTGTTGCAATAACTGGAACAAGGTTCCAACAAAATAGCGAAAAAGCTACACTATTTGTAGAAGGTGTATTTTACGATTTTATTCCTTCAAAAGATGGCGAAACGGCAAATGAGCGTATAAAGAATGGTAAATTTAATACGAATTCAAAGTTTGATGGAAATACAGGAGACAAGGAGGCTTTCTTTCATATTGCAGAAAGTGCTTCGTTTGTAGAAAGTAATCGTCTTGCTGAACAGACACTTGTTGTAATGGGTGATGGTTCAGGCGACAGTATTTACCTCGATATATATTGGTGCTATCTTGACCAAGGCTCAATAAAAATAAATTGCACAAACAATGACTATTTCGACCATGTTGATGAGGATGATTACGGTACTTTCTTTACACTGTGCCCAATAGATATTGATAATGATACTACATATATGAAATATACAGGCAAAACAGTAGGCTGGTCTAACCCTGTAGTACATAGCGTAATGTTAAGTGCTCCATATTGGAGTGAGCTTGATTATGGTTCAACTATGACATCAAGAGGTTCAACTTCATATAGCATATCAACAAGTAGTACAAGCTCAATAACAGGTAACTGGAATTTTGGTTTAGGTCTTTCATTTTTGTTCTCAACAGAAGTTAAGGCAGGAGCAGGAATATTTCAACAACAAAGTTTTGGATATGGATTTAATATTGATATAGGTGCACAATATGCTGGAAGTTATCAGACATCAAATACGAGAAGTGAAACCCTTACATTTACCTCGGGCGGAGGTGAAGATTATGTTGCTCTACTTGTAGTACCAATAGCAGTATACCATTATGACCAATGGATACCTACACATAAAGCAACCGAAGAAGAGGTTAAAGATTATAAGCTACTTTATGGAGAAGAAGGTTGCCCAAAAGTAGGTGACATTATTGAAGGTACATTTAAGAATATGGATGTTAATATTCAGTTAAATCCTGCAAATTCATGTATACCTGTTTCAACCTATAATAGTGTTATTGAAGAATTTAATCGTACAGAAAATGATGAACATTACAAATTGAAGACGGTAGATGTAGATAGTTTATATGCTGGAAGAAATCCTGGTGACCCATCTACATATGCATCTGAAGCAAATCAGATAAGTTCATTGAATGTAGAAGATAAAGAAAGCTATATGGTTTCAAATAATTCAGCAGTTATTGGAATAAATGGAAACTCAACAACTTCAATAGCAATGGGAAAAGGAAGTTCTAGCTCATTAAGCAATGGATTTTCACTTTCTTTAAAAACAACATCTACTTTAGGTATACAATCTAAAGAGGGATGTCTGGTATATTTAGTGGCATCTATCAAAATTAGTGCCACTAGTACTTTTGGAGGAGGATGCACATGGGCAAATGCAAATTCAGAAAATATAACATACACAACTACATTTGCACCACTGCCTGAATCCGCACGCACCTCAACCACTTCTTCAGGAACTAAATCATCAGCATATGAGTTTACTGCAAGAGAAGTAAAATGGAATCCTAAGGAATTAGGCAGTTCAAATATTCAGACAGTTGATGGCGAAGAACTTACAAATGCTACTTGTGTTATAGGTTGCCTTGTTCAAGGTGCAGACGCAGCACCGCCAAAGCTTCCAGTAGACCTTCATGTTTCATCAACCACAAGTAATAGTGAAACATTAAGATGGAGTAATACTACAAACTATGAAAGAAAGCCAGAATCCTATAAGCTGTATTATTCAACATCATCAAATGGTGATTTTGTAGCTTTAAAAAATAATGGCAAAGATGTTATTATTCCTGGTGATAGCGAGATATATACAGTAAATGGTCTTAAAGAAAATACCACATATTACTTTAGATTGCAGGCATATTCCACCAAAGATGCAAGCGGAATCCCAAGTGTACTTGGTCCATATGCATCAGGAAAAACAAAAAATAGTAAGGATAGCCAAAATGAACCAATAATAATAAAGTACCCTGTAGATTTGTATAAAAATATTGGTGAAAAGCCTATATTTACTATCGAGGCAAAGCCAAGTAATCCAGAAAATACAATCAGCTATAAGTGGCAGAAGCTTGTTGTAGGTAATTATATTGCAGATTGGAAGGATATAGACCAAGAGTTTGGAAAATCAAGCTCTTTCAATGCAGCATACTTTGCTGATAATGGGGTAATCAACGAGGCTAATGAAAAAGACCTTGATAATACTATTTACCGTTGCATAGTTACAGAATATTCAAATACCGATCATAACTATTATACAAATATAAGTAGAGCTGCTGTTTTATATATAGAAAAAGAGCATCAGCACATATATAATAACAATGGTTTTTGTGTTTTTTGTGGTAAATATCAGCCAGCGGTATTGAACGGTAATGGTTTTTACGAAATTAGAAATGCTGGTCAGCTTTTCTGGTTTGCAGCTCTTGTAAATGGTGATAAATCAAACGCAGATTTTGAGGCCCAGCAAAAAGGTGCAAACGCTATTCTGCTAAATGATATTGATCTTGAAGAGCGTGAATGGACTCCAATAGGAAATTATGAAACCGGTATATTTGATGGAAATAATTACACCATATCAAATCTTAGAATTTCAAAAAATTCTTCAGGCAAGGCTATATCGAGCCAAGGCTTTTTTGGAAGTGTAACTGGTGGAACTATTAAAAACTTTACTATTTTAGGCGAAGTGAAAACCACTGATTATAATGTAGGCGGAATTGCAGGCTCTACTTCAAAAGATACCATACTTTCAAACATAATAGCAAATGTTGATGTTACAGGAAATGAAAAGGTTGGTGGTATTGTAGGAAATAACAGTGGTATAATTACAAATTGCTACAATAATGGTAATGTCACTGGTGTAGTAGAGATTACTGGAGGTATTACTGGCTTCAATGATGGTTTAATAATCAAATGCAATAATACTGGTGATGTTTCATCTTCTTATGATTTTATTGGTGGAATTGCAGGCTACAACAGTGGAAATATAAAATTATGTAGCAATAGTGGCAATATTAAATCCCCAGGTTCATATATTGGAGGTATTGCTGGAGAAAATCTTACTAAATATATGGATGCCTTAATATCAAATTGTTATAATACAGGTGATATTACAAGTTCTTATGACGAAGATGGTTATTTAGGCGGTATTGTAGGATATAATAGTTATGCTTTTGTAGAAAGTTGCTACAATGTTGGCAAAATTCAAGGTGGAAAATCATATTCTAACGCTTTAATTGGCTGTAATAATGAGTATGACCCCAAAATAAATACAAGAGTTAATAACTGTTATTACCTTTATACTTATGACGTGGGTGATTCACTTGGTATAAGTAGAACAGAAAGTGAATTTAATTCGGGTGAAGTAGCATATCTTCTTAACAAAGGTGTTACAGAAGGCGATCAAGTTTGGTATCAAAATATAGATAATGGAAAAACGCCTGACCTATATCCAGTACTTGATAATAATTCTGGAACAGTATACTTCCCATCTGAAGCATATTATTCAAACTTTGATAAGCTTTTAGAAGAATTTGATAGAAACGAAAACGGAAGCTTTATAATTAGAACCTATGATGATTTGGTGAAGCTTGCAAATCTTGTTGATAATAATTATTCTCAATATGGTAAAGAAAATTATATTCTCGAAAATAATATAATTGTACCAAGTGATTTTGAATGGACAAAGGGAATAGGCTCAGCAGATGATAATAAACCTTTCAATGGAACTTTTGACGGAAACGGATATATAATCTTCGGCTTGAATGTCAAAAATTCCAAGTATGGCGGTCTTTTTGAAAGAATAGGACCAAAAGGAATAGTCAAAAACTTATTTGTTATAGACTGCGATTATAACACTGCTTCAGAATATGCAGGCGGAATCGTTGCAATAAATGATGGTTTGGTAGACCATTGCGTAAGTGGTATTGCATTAACCACAGGTAGTACATTTGATAAAAATGGACAACCTATAAAGCTTTCAAACTATAATTCAGATATAAAAGGTGTTATAAGTGGTGGTGTTGCTGCTGTAAATAACGGAACTATAAAAGCTTGTAGAAATGCTTCTTTTGTAAATGGAACAGATGTTTGTGGAGGAATTACAGGCATAAACAACGAAGAAGGAAGTATATACGGTTGTGCAAGCAATATCACAATAGGTAATTCATCTTCAAAGTTAAAGGGTGGCTTAGTTGGTAAAAACTTCGGTTCAATAGCTTCTTCATATACTTCCGCTAAAATTTCAAATGCAACTGAAGAAAATGCAGGTTCTATTGCAGGTCTTAATGCTTCTGAAAATGTAAAGAATGTATTCTATTATACTACAAACAATATTAAAGTTGTCGGAAGTAATTCAACAGTTATTCCTGATGATACAAATAAAAATAAGCTAAAATCAGAAATGCTGACAAAAGAATTTGTAGATGAGCTTAATTCAGTTACAGATGATTCAGTTGAGTGGATTTATAATGCAAATACTAAGCTCAATAATAATTATCCAACAATAAAGTGCGATTTTTATAAGCAGTTGATTAAAAAGACTTCAGATGGAATTTCAGTTAAGGGCCTAATGCACCGCTCACTAAAAGTTAATAGCCAAGCTTTTGATACAAATAGTGAAAGCTATAAAAAGCTTCTAAGCTATGCAGGTAATAAAACTATAGTTTCTTCTTATAATTTGACTCTTACTGACTCAAACGAAAACTATATTCCATCTAATCTTTGGTATTTGTCTGGAGTAGAAATTTCAGTTCCTGTAAATTCTTCAAATGAACTTTCTGTTGTTGGAATTACAGATGATGGCGAAATAAAAGAATGTGAAGTGCTTTCTATGAATGATGGTAAGCTTACATTCAAATCAGACGATATTGTTTCATTTGCATTGCTTTCAAGTAATACTCCAAATCAACCAGATGATAGCTCAAAGGATAATTCGATAAATAATTCTGTTGTAAATACAGGTGATTATAATTACTCTTTTGCATATATTTTAATTATATCAGCGATAGCAGTAATTGTGTTGTCTGTATTAAGGAGGAAAAAACTTGAAAAAGACTAAGAAAAAGACAGTGATAATAGCCATAATTTCGGTTGTTATCATACTTGCTTTAGGTGTATCAGCATTCTTCATTATTAAATCTATGAATCATAAAGAAGAACAAACTGATTCAAATGGAGTAGTTGGAAAAATATCGGCTGACTGGGATACAGGGCTGGATGAATCAAAAAAATCTACAGAAAGCTCCTCAAGTGGCACACAGATTCCAGGATATGGTACAGCTGAAATGAAAGAGGGGGATACTCAACTGCATTTAAGCATAGGTAACCCTAAAGAAAATAACTGTGGATTTTATGCAACACTCCAGCTTGAGGATGGAACAGTATTGTATAAATCAGAACTTCTAAAGCCAGGATATGGTTTAACAGAAGTTCCACTTCAACAAACTCTTAAAAAAGGCACATATGACGCAGAAGTTTTTTATGAGTGTGTAACACTTGATGAAGAGCAATCTCCACTTAATTCTGCAAAGTCTAAATTTAAACTGGTTGTTAATTGATATTAACATATATTTTATTTTTGAAAGGATGTTTTATTATGAAAACAAGAAAAATTTTAGCATTATCTATGGCAGTAGCAACAATGGTTA
>OLGD01003381.1_pt1 | contig 15208 bp, 16 predicted proteins | sample 1605311 | NCBI WGS metagenome assembly OLGD01 (sample SAMEA3888917, study PRJEB22519) | human gut metagenome | biome: human gut; feature: human-associated habitat; material: faeces | place: Denmark | collected 2010 | reverse complement strand
CGCGCAAGAAAAGCGCAAGCATAGCATTTTGGTACCAAAATGCGGCTTGCAGGGAGAACCCTGACCCCAATGCCGCCTCCGGACGGAAGATTAACGGCTGAACTGCGGCACAAGTCAGAAAACGCACATCGGCGCAGCCGTTTGCTCCGCGGCGTGGGGCGCGTCGTGCCGATGTGTGCGGTTTTATGGGCCGACCGCGCATCCGTGCAGGTCTGCGCTACACAAACGCCGCGTCCGCCCACCGTGCGGCGCAAAAAGGCGAGGGCTGGCATCAAGCCAGCTCTCGCCTTACAAATCGAACGAGGGAGATGATCCATGACAAAACTGTGCAACCCACCAGTGCTAGAAAGATCCCGTCCGCCAGTGCCGTGTGCACACGATACCACGGTCGAAACGCTGTGAGCATCAGCACCAGGTACACCAGAGGAATGGACAATCTCAGTTTCATCGCAATACGAATCAGCAAGAGCAGCAAGTGAATCATCACGGAAAAACAGGCAGTTAACATGAACAATCCTCCTCAAACGGTTTGTCGGATGTTAACTCTCTTGCTGCAATTTTACAAGTACATAGATTTCTGATCGGGCAATTCTTCTCGGCCATGCAAAAACAAATTTTGATTCCCTGAATGGGAGAAAGGAAGCCATATGAACCAGAAACAATATCACTCGCTGGAAGAATTGCCCCTAATGATGAACATGACAGATGTTGCTGCCGTCCTTGGCATTTCCAGAGCCGGAGCATACAAGCTCGCCCACAGTGCAGATTTCCCGGCTTTCCAAATCGGCAGACGCATCGTTGTCTCGCGGGAAAACTTCCTCGGTTGGCTGAACCGGCAGTCCACAGAACAAAAATGTGCCTGAGCGCAAAAAGCACTCGCTATTTCACTGTGTTTGTGGTAGTTGTGTGAGCTACCGGAAAAGGAGGAATTTACATGAGCAAAAAGCGAGCCAACGGCGAAGGCAGCATCCGCAAACGGAAGGACGGACGCTGGGAGGGCCGATATACCGCCGGGTATGACAAGGACGGAAAGGTCATCACGAAAAATGTTCTCGGGAAAACGCAGGCAGAAGTCAAAGAAAAGCTGAAAACAGCGATCGAAGAAAGCCAGAAGCTTGACCCGACCCGCACGGGGCAGTACACCGTTCAGACATGGGTGACGTTGTGGTACGAGGTGTTTATCAAGCCGCAGATCCGCCCGAATACGAAGCAGTTCTACCGCAACTGCATGGAAAACCATCTCTTTCCCGCGCTGGGTGACTGCCCGCTGGAAAAGCTGAGCACCATTCAAATTCAGCGCGCGATCAACGAGATGAGCGAGCACGGCAGAAATCACTACTACAGCCACATTCCGCTGAAAGAAACGACGCTCAGCCCACGCATTGTGCAGGGCATCCTCGGAATCCTGCGGAAAAGTCTCGATCAGGCCGTCGCAGAAAAGCTCATCCTGAGCAATCCGGCAGCAAACTGCAAAGCCCCGAAAACGGTACGGAAAGAGATGAAAGTGCTGCCGGAAGAACTGATCGGGCCATATCTGCACGAAGCGAAGCAGCGCGGTGTGTTTGCACCGCTCTATCTGGAACTGACCAGCGGCCTGCGCCGGGGAGAACTGCTGGCCCTGCTCTGGAAAGATCTGAACGTGAAGGACCAAACGCTTTCTGTCACCAAAAGCGTCTGCCGCATCGACCATCAGCTTGTTGTCAGCCAGCCAAAAACGAAAAACTCCCTGCGCCTGCTGACACTTCCGGAGAGCACCGTGCAGATTCTGGTGGAAGAACACGAAAAGCACCCGGATAATCCCTATATGTTCCCGTCCCCGAAAACCGGAGAAATGCTCGACCCGGCATCCTTCTGCGCCATACATGACCGGATTCTGGAAGCCATCGGCGCAGAACATGTGAGATTTCATGACATGAGACACACATTCGCGACCTTGGCACTCAAAAACGGCGTGGATGTGCGGACACTCTCCGAAATGCTCGGACATTACAGCGCGGGGTTCACGCTCAGCACCTACGTCCACTGCACGCCCAGCATGCGCGTGCAGGCTGCGGACACCATCGGTCAAATGATCGGCCGGGAAGTCGTGTGACGCAAGGCATAGCGGGCGCGCTGCCAAAACGGCAGCGCGCCCTTTCTTTGTGAAAAAATACTGATTTTATGTACGTCTTATGCGCTGCGGAATGGTCTTTTCGTGCTATTTCGTACCGTTTCGTACACCGACGTACATCGCGGTTTGGGTCACGGTTTGGGTCAAAACGTGACTTCAAAAATATGGTTGAACTTTTTTGATGCAAAATGCAAGAAAAAGCTCCGAAATCAAGCGATTTCGGAGCTTTTTATGGCAAGCTGAACCAATTAAGATATCAGCGGTTTTTCTAGTGTTTTCAATGGTTTCAGCTTTTGGGGGCAAGGTTTTTGGAGCTTGCTGCTTCATACTGCTGGTTGCTGCTGTGCAACCAAAAAAGATATTGTGGGATTTATGGGATTTTGTGCGGTCTGCACGATTCTGTCAACGATCTCCACTTTGACGGCTTTCCTGCTTTGTGCGGTTCCGGTCATAAATCCGCTTGCTCTGCACAACACGGGTGATTGGGGAGACGCCGTTCCATGAACCGCGCTTGGCTGCATGAAATTTGCGCTGGTTTTTCTTACTCTGTTTTTTCAGCGGTGTAACCTTCATTCAGATCCCACGTCCTTTCCCGCTTGTTCTGCTGCTTCGCGCTTTCAACTGCGCTTCCGTCCTTGCGATCTCTGGCGATCTCCGGCATCGGGTTGGCGTCCAGCAGCTCCGTCAGTGTGCGCGGTGTGTATCTCATGTAATCCATCATGCAGCCGACATTGATCAATCTGCTGGGGATGCCCATCGCCCACTGCTCTTTCTTCCACTTCTCAACGAGTTTCCACTCGCGTGTATTATGTACATGACCGTATAGCATGACCGCGCCATAATGCTGGTTCTTATAAAACAGAATCGGGTAATGACTCAGAATCACCAGCCGATTCTCATCGTTGACCTCTGCGCACTGCTCGATGCTCTCCCAATAAGGGCGGAGCTTTCCTTTCACGCGGTCGTGGTTTCCTTGAATCAGGTGCTTATGACCGTTGAGCTGCTGGATGATTCGAATGCTGTTTTCTTCGTTTTTCCAGAACGCATCACCCAAAACATAGACGGTATCGTCAGCCGTTACACGCTCATTCCAATTTTGAAGCAGCGTATCATCCATCTGCGCGGTATCTGAAAATGGGCGATTATCAAAACGGAGCACATTCGTATGTCCAAAATGCATATCTGCAATGTAATAAATCATAACTCTATTTCCTTTGTCAGTTTTCCTTATTATACAGGAGAATTCGGCAAAGTCTCGCTCTGCAGAAAATATTTATCTGTTTTTTCTGGATGGTATCAAAATGTGAGACCAACCTCTCAGAGAAAACTCTTGCAAAAGTGTGCGCATACCTCCAGTTTTTTCTGTGTCTTGCGATCTGGCTTTCTATAGTGTTTCCTCGATCTCATACCCGCCGCCGAAAATGATCGTCAGCTTTCCATCGTTATGTACCTTGATGCACTCGATCATCTGGCGCACGATGCTGTCATCGTACTGCGTTTCGTTGGCGGTTCGCTTGGCAATGATATTCTGGATTTCCTCCAGCCGCGCCTGCCGCGTGGCATCGCCGCGCACACTCTCCTGAATTGCGGCAATGCGGCGGTTAAGCTGCTCGATTTGATCGGAGATGCTTTTGAATTCATCCTCGCTGCTTTCTACGTCTTTCCCAGCCGCAACGGTTTCGTTGACCAGTTCCAGCATCCGTTTGTTCAGCGCATCGATGCGGCGCGTGAGTAGGTCAATTTCCTCCGAACCGCCATTTATGCCGATGGCTTCTCCGATGGTGGCTTTCATAAGCGTGAGGTAGGTGGACTCGTCCTCCGCGTGAAAGCGGTTCAGCGCCCGGACAACGGCCCCATGCAGGGCGGCTTCCTCCACTGTGACGGAATCCTTGCAGTATTTCTTTCCGTAATCCAATCGGCTGACGCAGCGCCAGACGATTTTCTTCTTTCCGCGGATATTCCATGTCACACGCTTGTAGCGGCTGCCACATTCGGCGCAGTGCAGCACCTCGCTCAGCGCGTATTTGGAGTATTTCCCGCTTTGGGTAATAGACGTCTTATCCGATTTTGGTCGGAGGGCCTTTCGCCGCGCCAGTTCTTCCTGTGTGCGGTGGAAAATGTCGCGGCTGATGATCGCCGGGTGGCTGTTCTCGACAAGGTACATCGGCGCTTCTCCGTGATTCGCTTTGCGTGTTTTGGAAATGCAGTCTACGGTCACGGTTTTCTGAAGAATGCTGTCACCGCAGTATTTTTCATTCCGCAGGATGTTCATAATCATGTTCTTGCTGAAGCTGAGGTCCTTTCCGGGAATCTCAATGTTCTCGGATTGGAGTGTCTGCGCGATAAGTCCCACTGGCTGTCCAGCGAGAAGCATTTCAAAAATCCGTTCTACGATGGCCGCTTCCTCCGGCACGATCTCCGGTTTGCCATCCTCGCCTTTCCGGTAGCCCAGCAGCCGCTTGTACTGAAAGCTCACTTTCCCATCCTCGAAGTTTTTGCGGTAGGTCCATGTGATGTGCTTGCTGATGCTCTCGGATTCGGACTGCGCAAAGCCTGCGTAAATGACAAGATACAATTCACTGTCGCTTTTCAGCGTGTCAATGTTCTGTTCCTCAAAGAAAATCCCAATGCCTTGCGCTTTCAGCGAGCGTATATATTCCAGACACTCTACCGTGTTTCTGGCGAAGCGGGAGACGGATTTTGTGATGATATAGTCGATCTTTCCGTTCTGGCATTCGCGGATCATGCGCTGAAATTCCGGGCGTTTGTCCGCCCTTGTGCCGGAGATGCCCTCATCGGCATAAAGGCCGGCAAACTCCCACTCTTTCCTGGCGGCGATCATTTCTGTATAAACGCGCATCTGGTTCTGATAGGATGTAAGCTGTTCTTCGGAGTCTGTGGAGACGCGGCAGTAGGCCGCCACTCGCTTTTGGTGATATTTCTCCTTGTCTACAAGGATGGACTTCTTCGGTTCAATCAGGGTGACTGTCCGCTTTGGGATTTTCTGTACTTCCATTCGGTTTATCCTCGCTTTCATAAATCTCGGTCTGTGTCTTTGTATGCAGAATGACGCTGCCTCCCGCGGAAAGGGAGACGGCGTCAATCAGGCTGGAAAAGCAGGCGCTGTTGAACGCATCCTGTGGGTGCATCAAAGCGGCGCGTTTTCTGGCAATCTGCGCGGCGATCTGTGTTTTTGCATTGGTTTGCCGATAAAGCTGGCCTGCAATCTCGCGCAGCAGGTCTACGATCCGCTGCTCATCCGGCTGCTCCCGCAACATCTCATTTGCGATCTGCTGCTGCAGCTCCTGCACCGCAGGAGAATCTGTGCGCCGCACTATTTTATGTGGCAGCAGGAGATCGGCGTTTTCAATGATACGGTTCATAAGCAGCGTGACCTTTTGGAGCAGTTCACCATCGCTGATTCGCACCCGCAGGCCGCAGGCAGTGTTGCTGCACGTCCAGCTTTCCCGGACGGCCCGCTTGGAGTTGATGTGCCGGAGCATGGGCGCGCCGCAATTTCCGCAGCGGATATGGTCGCGGAGCTGCCGGATTCCTTCACATTCTGTAACGGCCCGATTCCAGCGCCGTGCGCTTTTGGCTGCGACCGCTTCCTCGTAGACAGCGTCTTCGATGATCGCGTCAAATTCAGCATCGCCGGTGTATTTGGCGTTTTCTAGTATCCGAGAGATTCTCGCCTTGTCCCAAACGCAGCTTCGCTCTGTGTATGGGATGTTTTTCGCTGTGAGATCTTCCGCAATCTCCTTGAGCGATGCCCCGTGAATATATGCCGTAAAAATGCCGCGCACAGTTTCGGCCTCCTGCTGGTCGATCACGGTTTGACCGTTGCGGATGGTGTAGCCAAACGGTAAATATCGAATCTTTTTCATACCCGTCCCTCTTAAATCTGTTCTGTAAATCTGAGTCCGCCAAGCAGCGTTACCGTCATTTCGTCATGGTGATTGATGCAAATGTCGGTAACAATCTCATGGAACAGCTTCTCGTCGAACACTTCCAGCGGCTGTTCCAGCTCGTCAATCAGGGATTTCAGCTTTCGGACATCTTCCAGCATGGTGAGAATCTTGGACTCAAAGCTGCTGTATCGCTCGGTTTTCAGTTTATCGAGCTGCTGGCGGATCTCCCGCGCCTGCGTATGGTAAATATCTGCGGCGAGGTATCCCTTTGTGCGAAGCCGCTCCAGTGCAAGCAGCTTTGCGTTCAGTTCGGCAATGCTCTGACTGAGCTGGCTGGCCGTTCTGTTGTTCCGCTTATAGGCTGCGGCGGCAAATTCCAGCTTCTGAATCGTCTGACCAAGGATATCTTCTTCGCAAAAGCGCAGCTTGTTGATCATGGTGATGATGCCGTCGTAAATACGTTCCTCACTGTAATAGCCGGAATTGCAGGTTGCGGTATCCGCTGCATGCTTTGAACATACCCACTTCACTATGCCATTTCGCACCTTCCGGTGATAGAAAGAGCCACACTCGGAACACCGAATGCGGCTTGTAAGTGGATATTCTGCTTGAGTCATTCTTTTCCCGAATTTCCTGCCCCTACTCTGAAGCAGCGTTTGTACAGCCTGAAACATTCCCTGTGGTAAAATAGCATTGTGGGTATTGCGCGCAAAAAACTGATCCATCTCTCCGTAATTGCGATGCTTTTTGAATGGCACAGTTTCCTCGCCATAGTATTTTTGGAATAGCGTATCCCCATCGTATTTTTCATTGGACAGGATATATGCAATTCTGTTCGCTTTCCACTGTTCTTTTTTCCCTTTTGTCGGAACGCTTCTTGCGCTTAATTCGTGTGCAATTTCAACCGTCGACATTCCATTCAGATATGCAGTAAATATCCAGCGGACAATTTCGGCTTCCGGTTCATAAATGCTAAGCGCTTTGTTGATCAGGCGGTAGCCATACGGTGCATTGCTGGCGATGTATTCTCCCATTTCCATTCGCTTGACAATGGACAATCTCTGATTTTGCGAGATGGATTTGGATTCCTCCTGTGCAATGGCGGCGAACGTATTGAGCAGCATCTCATCGGCCATCGCCAGTGTGTTGACGCCATCTTCTTCAAATTGCACCCCAACGCCGAGCAGCTTTAATTTCCGCGTATAGCTCAGCGCTTCTTTGACGTTGCGGGCAAAGCGGGAGACGGATTTTGTAAGGATGAGGTCGATCTGATGCAGCTCGCACATCCGGATCATCCGCTGAAATTCCGGACGGTTATCCGCTTTCATGCCGCTGAGACCCTCGTCGGCAAAAATGTCGACCAGCTCCCATTCCTGCTTCTCTGCAATGTATTTCGTATAAACACGTTCCTGCGTTGCAAAGGAATTTCGCTGATCTGCGGAGTTTGAGGACACGCGGCAATATGCCGCCACGCGCAGCTTGGGGATCTCCTGCTTCGTCGTTGGCGCAATCAGTTTTGCAACTGGCATTTTTCTCACCTCCCATGCCGTTTGTCAACGACAAGTATATCCGCGAAAAGGTTCAAGTCTACTGATATCTTTCAAGCGGTTCCGAATTCTACCAAACGCTGAAACGGCAGTGCGAATTCTTGTGGAAACCGTGCAAATTACAGTTTAATCCGTAAGGACAATGTCCGCGCCGGTCAGGTTCTGATAATATTTTTTTGCTCTGCGGTATTCTTTTTCCGTAATGTCTCCGCTCTGACGCAGGGCGCGGAGCGTCATAAGGATTCTGAGATAATTTGCGTTCTTGTTTTGGTGCTCAGATAGCATTTGTGTTTTCTCGCCTCCTGTACATCTGTTTTCGTACTTCGTCACACGCGCGCCAACGCGCAGTTTTTGTAGTTTCTGGTGCAGCGTCCCCACCGGGGCGCAGAAAAGCCGACACGCGGGCGCGTGTCGGCTGACGGCTTGTGACAAAGGTTTACCCCCGCAGGCATGACCTGCGGGGGCTTGATTTGGGTTCAGGTTTCGTCCGCTTCCGGCTGTTCCTCCAGCTCGTCCTGGGGCGATGCTTCTGCAACCGGTTCGGCGGCTTCGGCTGCCTCCAGCGCGCGGGTGATGATGTCGACTAAGAAGTCCTTCTTCTTGATGCCGCGCTCCTTGAGGTAGCGGTCGAGGCGGTCAAAGAGCTCTACGGGGATCTGCGCGGCTAAGGTTCTCATTTCTCCGGTCATGATTTTTCCATCCTTCCAGTCGTAATATTCCGTGATCATGGCTTCCACATACTCACCGAGGGTCATCCCTGCTTTTTCCTGCTCCTGCCGGACTCTGGCATGGAGCGCGACCGGCAGCATAGCGCATAGGTTTTTTCTTTCTTCCATTGCAATCTCCTTCCGATTTGGTACGCCAAGTATCGCAGGAAACGAGAAAGAAAGCTATTCACCAGAGCCAACAAAGAATGCCGCACAAACGAAGCAAATTATACCATTTTACAAGCAAGCCTTTGCACCTGTATTCATTATCTAGCCTCACCGCCGTGACCTCGGTTTTTCTTTTTGCAAACCTGCTGCCGGTGACCATGCACTTTCCCTGCGTAGAAAAGTTCTCGCACTACTTTCAGATCGAGATTCCAATGTGGTTCAAGCCAACGATCCGGATACTTGGCGCACAACCGGGGCAGGAATTGTTTCAGTTCTGCACCCTCTCTGGGGAATTGGATGCCGTCTTTGTAGGTAATGTCCCGCTTCAGTTCTGCCACAAGTCTCTTATATTCCCGCTGGTCGGTCTGCTCATAGGCGCTTTTGCCGGTGAGCTGCCTGTAGGCATACTCTCCCACATAGCTCATCTGCTCGAAGCTGCAATCCCCGTAAGGCTCGACCTCTGCAAGCGAATCCGGGTCCGCCAGCGCAGCCAGATAGACTTCTTTTCCTTGCGCAATCAGCCATGCGCGGAAGTCTATAAAGCCGTCATCACTGCAGCCGTATTCCGATATGATTTCGGCAGCATCCCACAGGCCGTACTTGTACGCGAGATCTTCGTAAGCTTGCGTAATATCGTGAAAGTTCTGTGCCTGTTCTGCCCCCATAGATACCAAACGTCCCTTCAGATACTCCACCATGGCAGACATATCCTGACCGCAGGCATCTTTCGCCTCCCGGATCAATCCCCAGAATGTGTCTTTGTTGATCTCTGTGATGGTATCGTTCATATTCCACCTCTTTTGCGTTTCAGTTTCTCAGTTTCAAAGCGTAGCTTAATCCGTAAACAAATCCGGTCTGGCTGCGACGGCAAAGCCCTCGCGCCCGGTCACGACCACGCCGTTCTGCCCGCCGGAGCAGTGGATGACGAGGATATTTCCTACGCTGTCATAGCCACAGACGATCCCAACGTGGCTGTCATCCGCGTAAAAGACGAGATCGCCGGGCAGCGCGTCTGACCATGCAATGTTGGTGCAGTAGCCATGCTGCGAAGCTGCGCCACCGCCGCGTCCGGGCAGGTATGCACCGCTCGTGGCATTATAGAATGTCCAGTCTACAAAGCCAGAGCAGTCCAATCCGAACGGCAGCACCTTGCCGGTCGAGCCGCTGCCCGGTGCGGTAACCGTCGTCGGCGTTCCCCAGCGGCTGTCCCAGCCGAGGACGAGACTTTTGCCGCCCCAGAAATACGTCACCTTTCCAAGAAGCTGATACGCCGTCAGGACAATGGATTCTCGCAGCGGGTCAAGATCATCCGGCAGCGTGCCTTGGATGTCCGAAATGTCGACGGGGCCGATGGGCGTACCGCCCGGTTGATAATTACCGATCAGGGAAAGGAAAATGTCGTCGTAGTCCGGCTTCAGCAATTCTTCGAGCATCTCCCGCTGCTGGGCAGTGAAGCTGTATTCATCTGCCATCTGCATGGCATCCTTGATCTGTGCGGAGATGTGCAGTGTTGTGATCTGCTCGCCGTTTACGGTTCTGGTCGTCAATTCGTATTCCAACTTGTTGGCATCGAAAAAAATTTCCCGCAGGAGCTGGAGTTTTTCTTCGTCCATTGTCATAACGTCCAAGCCGTGTTCTTCGTCGGTCGAGACCTTGACCGCGTACACAGCCAGCACATTCCGCCAGTTCTGCAGCATGGTCGATTCCATGCCCTCCTGCATATCCAGCGCGTCGTATGGGTTGCTCTCCATGATACGGTAGATTTCGTCGGTGAACTCGCCGTTCAGCGTCGCAACCGCGTCCGGAATTTTGATCTCCGTTCCGGTATCCTCTCCGGCGAACAGGATTCCAAGCGGCGAAGCGAACAACATCCCCACGAGCAAGATCACCACAACAACGGAAACCGCCGCCGCGCCGCCTGCGCCGATAGCTGCGGCCAGCTTTTCTGCCGCTGCCACGATTGCCCGAAGGACTTTCTTCCCAGCCTCTTTCGCGGTTTTGGCCGCTTTGATTGCTGTATCCCGAAGCACCTGCCCTTTGCGGATGACAGTTGCGGCCTGCTTGGGAGCAGCCGCCGACGCTTTGCATGGCAAGGCTTTTCCCGCAGATGTGGCGGACTTGATTTTCGCTTTCGGGGCTGTTTTGATCTTTTGCTTTCTCACAACAGCCGGACGCACCTGCTTCTGAACACGCACAGGTTTTGCAGGAGCGGCATTTTTGCCCGTTGGCAGAGGGGCAGTTTCATTTGCAAACAGCGGTTTACATAATTTTATATCACCTTGAATCATTTCTCTCGCGGCCTGCTGTGGGTTTGCCTGCACAGGCGTTACCTGTGTTGGCTGCTGCGCCGCAATGTATTTCCGCTTGCTCTTGATATCCGGCAGCAGTGTCTGCGGGGTATCCGGCGTCACGGATTCCGTATTGGCGCGCATGGAGGCCGCCTGCGGCTGCCGTGTTCGGATCTGCGGCAGGGCTGACTGCTCCGGCTCCGTACTATGGGAAACGTGGAGTTTTTGCTGTTCACGAACAGTTTCCCGTGTACGGATGACCGGCGAAAAAGTTTCGGAATCTGTAATTGTGTTTTCAATACCGCTTGATTCTTCTTTGAGAAAATTCTGCTTTTGCCGCTTCTTTCGGATGTACTCTTTCGTCTTGATTGCAGGAAGCGCGAACTGTGTGGTATCCGTTTTGGGTGTGACAGGCTGTTCATGCAGAGACGAAACAGGCGTTTTTTCTCTTGGCAGAGTCCGTGCTGATGGTTGCACCGTCGGGGTCGTCGCAGGTGCAGACGGTTCCGTGCTGGCAGGAGATTTTCCAAGCGACCGTTGTTCTGCCGGTCTTGCTTTCCCAGCAGGCTTTTCTCTTACTGATGTTTCCAGTTCGCGCACGGATCGGTTTACCTGCGCGTGGTGAACAGCCTGCGGCTTTTCGTGTATCTCCGAAGCTGGATGCCGGGACTGTTGCACAGATGCATCAGCGGTCGGTGTATGCTCCCGCATTTTAGGCTGCGGGGGATTTGTAGGAGGAATCGCTTTCTCCTTGATTGACGAAGCCGATTCACGCACAGAATGTTCCATTGTCGATGGCATTATTTCCGCAGAAACAGCCTTTGCGTTTTCATGAATCCTCGGAGTTGGATACTGAGACGGGGACGCTGGTGCTTTCGCATCCGGCGTATATGCTCGCGTTTTGGGCTGTTGGGCGTTTGCAGGAGAAACCGGCTTCTCCCTGATTGGAGAAGCCGATTCGCGCACAGACTGATTTCCCTGTGACTGGCTTTGCGGTGGATATTCCCTCGGTGCCGCAGTAGGCTGCAGGGGGTGCCGAGGCTGCTCATGTTGTGGAACAGATTCTGTCCTGGCTTCCCGCTGCGGTTCGGATTTCGTTTTCGGCAGCTTGTGGACAGCTTTTTCTGCCAGATGGCGGGCTTCCTGCACGGCATGGTCTGCGGTATCCGTGATCTTGCCGCTCTCGTAGCGATCTTCCGGCTGCCCGTCCTGCGCCGCCTCGCGCAGCTCCTGCCGAAGCTGCTGAAAGGCAGTATCCGCGCCGCGGCGGAACGCTGCCTGCGGCGCGGATTTGAGGGTTTCGGCGGCGCGCTCCTTCAGCGGTGATTTTTCTTTGACCTCCCGCATTACGACGCCTGCTCCACCCGTTCAGACATTTTTGTGGTCATCAGCTGATACAGCCTACCGTTTTTCGGGAAATGATCCACAAATGGCACGATGGTGCTGCCGCACTTGAGAAGCCCATGTCCAAAATCTACGCCCGAAATATACGAAAGCTGATTGTCCGAAATATTGAGCAGCCGCGCCAGCTCGATTCGGTCCGTACTCGCCTGATTAAGCATGAGCAGGAATTCGCTGTTCGCCAGCATCGTTCGGGCAGTATGGGATTGCAGCAGGTCGTCGACGTTCTGCGTCAGCCCCGTGCCGCAGGCACCGTATTTGCGCATCCGCTTCCAGAGCGTGAACAGGAAATTGGCGCTGTACTCGTGCTGGAACAGCAGGTAAATTTCGTCGATGTAGAGCCATGTATTCTTGCCAAGCTTGCGGTTTCGGATGATGCGGTTGAACACGCTGTCCAGCACGACCAGCATGCCGACCGGCAGGAGCTGCTTGCCGAGGTCGCGGATGTCATAGCAAAGAATGCGGGAATTGGTATCCACGTTTGTGTACTTGGCAAACGTGTTCAAGCTGCCCTCCGTGAACAGCTCCAACGCCAATGCAACGTCCCGCGCTTCGGGTTCCGGCTGCTCCAGGAGCGCGGCGTGGAAGTCTTGTAATGTCGGCACAACGCCAAGATAACCGTTTCGGATGAACTCGCGGTAGACCTGGGCAGTACACCTGTCAATGATGGATTTCTCCTTGGCAGACAGCTTCCCAGCCCCTACGAGCTGCTCGCAGAGGGACAGTAAGAATTCGGATTTCAGCACGACGGGATTGTCGCCGTCGTTGTAGCCAGACTCCATATCGAGGGCGTTGATATGATTGGGCGAAGTCGCAGAGATTTCAATGACCTCGCCGCCCAAGCCTTCGACCAGCGGGCGGTATTCCGCTTCAGGGTCGATGATGATAATGTCGTCATTCGTGGACAGCGCGATCTCCGTGATCTCGCGCTTGGCGGCAAAGGATTTACCGGAACCGGAGACACCGAGAATGAAGCCGTTGCCGTTCAAAAGCTCTTTTCGGTCTGCCAGAATGAGATTTTTGGAGATCGCGTTCTGCCCGTAGTAGATGCCGTGCCGGTGGCGAATCTCCTGCGCCTTGAACGGCATAAGCACAGCGAGGGCTTCTGTGGTCAGCGTCCGCAGTGCATCGATACGCCGCAGGCCGAGCGGCAGCGCGGTGATCAAACCGTCCTGCTGCTGAAAGCTCAGTTTCGCCAGTTGGCACAGGTGCTTGCGCGCAATGGATTGAAGCGTTTCCGTGTCGCTGTCCAGTTCTTCCTTGCTGTCTGCCAGATGCACGAGCGTGACCACGGCGAACAGCATTCGCTGGTCGCGGGTCGTGAGATCATCCAGCATCTCGCGGGTTTCCTTGCGCTGCTGTTCCAGATCATACGGCACAACAGCAGAGAAGTTCTGATTGCTGTTCTGCCGCCGCTGCCAGTTGGTGACGTTCGTCTCCACGCCGAGGAGCTTGTTTTCTACCTCGCGCACAGCTTCGTCGGTCGGCACGGGGATCATGTCAATGGAGAGCATCATGCGCCGGTTGAGGTCGGTCAGCTCCAGAATCATGCTGTCTTTGATGTAGCTGGCGTAATCCTTGAGGAACAGGACGCGACCATATTGATTGCCCATTTTGAAGTAGTCCCGATGAAATTCCAGACTGTCCGGGCAGATCGTATCCTTGAGGTTGTGTCCACGCCTCATGGCAGATTGCAGGTCGAACGGCAGTGCCGCTTCTTCTGGTCTAAAGAAGCCGCGCAGCACATCCAGCCGTTCGGCTGCGTCCAACTCAGTGGAGGACGAGTTGAGCCGCGAGAGTTTGGAGGACACTTCGCCTGTTACACGGGAGAAGAATGTACGCGCTTCGTCTACGTTCTTTTTGTGAACGGAAACCGTGATGAACCGCTCCTGTTCCACGCTGGCGGAGCTGCCGGAGATCTTGCCTTCCAGCATCCCGTTGAACTCGTCCACAAAACCGTCGAGGCTGTCCCCGCGCTGCGGGAGCAGAACGGTATCTTCAAACGCCTGCCGGTTGACCTGCTTGTTGCAGATCGTGAGCTTCGTGGTCGAGCCGCTGTCCAAAGCGTTCAGCAGTTCGCTGTAGCCGAGGAACATGGCGGTCTTGTCCTCTTTGGAAGCAATGGCATAGTTGATGTCCGAAAAGCGCAGCGTTCTGGAATACTTCGTGCCGAACTGAAAAATCCCATCCGCGAAGATCCGCTGGATGGGAATGACGTCCTGCACACTGCGCGGGATTTTGTAGGCTGTTCGGTCCTGCTTGATGGTGTTGTTGAGGGTTTTAATCAAGCGTCAGCACCTCCCGCATGGAATTGGAATCCAGCAGCAATTCCGCATATAGATTCTGTGGATGATACGAAAGAGTGCGCGGACAGAGGATCTCGGAACGGATGACCGCCAGCAGGAAGCGCTCGGCTGGCATGCCGTTGTAGGTAAAAAAGCCGCACATGGCAAACGGGAACGCTGCCAGCATGCACACCCAGCCGACCTCTGCCGCGCCGATAAGCGGCTTCAAGCCAAAATACGCGCCGACTGCCACACCGATGGCAAGCAGTGCGAACACCATCTGCCGCAGGGATAAGCCGAACAGAATGCTCTCCTGATACCGTTGGATTTCTTTGTTGATTTTAACTTCGATGATGAATCCCTCCAATTTTTCTGTTTTTCTTGGATTGACCCTTGAACTTTTCCTTGTTCCAAGCTAACATGGCACAAACTTTCTAAAGGAGGTCGTGCCATGTTGATGATCGTATTTGGGGCAGGCTGTTTGCTTCTGTCCGTATTATTTCATGCCGCGTCGCTGCTGCACCTTAGTCTGCCGCTTTTGTATGCGCTGATCGTGCCGACGCTGTTCTCCGGCTGGTATTATAGCCACTACGCGCTGGCGAATGGGATCTGGTATGCACTCATTGTCCTGGGGCTGATTTCGTGGGCCGTGTCGCTGGTGCGGAAAGTTCGGCGCATGCTTTAACCAAGTCCCATCAGTTCCCGGATGATGCGGTCGGACATTTTAATGGAGCCAACGAGCACCAGCATATTGAACACCAGTTCGCCAATGTAGTTCCAGACGACCGTTG
>OLGD01003372.1_pt1 | contig 15240 bp, 12 predicted proteins | sample 1605311 | NCBI WGS metagenome assembly OLGD01 (sample SAMEA3888917, study PRJEB22519) | human gut metagenome | biome: human gut; feature: human-associated habitat; material: faeces | place: Denmark | collected 2010 | reverse complement strand
CAAAGACGAGCTACAACGTCGCAAAGCCGACGGGACAGGCGCAGAGCTTCTCCGGCTGGAACGCAAAAAGTGCGACGGTTGGCGGCGTGACCGTTCAGGGCGTGCAGCGCGGAATGAACGAGCCGCCGAAGGTGGTGGCCTCGCAGGCACATGAAGCGGAGAAACCATCGATCTACGCGCCCGGCGACCATGTGATGCACAGAAAATTTGGGCGCGGCGCGGTTGTGCGCGTCAGCGGAAGCGGCTCGGACGCCCGCATTATGATTCGATTTGACGACGTTCGTGTGGGCGTGAAGGAATTGGCGCTGGCGATTGCGCCGATGATCAGGTTGGAGGAGTGAACAAAACGTGAGCGAGACAAACGATTTGCAGCGCATGCGCGAGTTGATCGACAAGCTGAACGAAGCCTCGCGCAGGTATTACGATCAGAATGAATCCGATATATCCGACGACGAATGGGATGCGATGTACGCCGAGCTGCGCGGGTTGGAGGAAAAGACCGGCGAGCGCATGGCGGATTCGCCGACCCGACGTGTTGGCGGCACGGTGATGGAGGGCTTTGAGCAGCACCGTCACATCGCGCGGCTCTGGAGTATGGACAAGGCGCAGAGCGAAGAGGAGATTCTCGCGTGGGCGCAGCGCTGCGAAAAGCAGACGAACGACGCGGGCGGCCTGCCGAAAAACAGCTATTGCGTGGAATATAAGCTCGACGGCCTGACGGTCAACCTGACATACGACGGAGGGAAGCTGGTTCAGGCGGCGACGCGCGGAAACGGCGAGATCGGCGAGGCGATTCTGCCGCAGGCGATGACGATCCGCACCATTCCGCTGACCATCCCGTTCACCGGCAGGATGGAGGTGCAGGGCGAGGGCATCATGCGCTTGTCCGAACTGAAAAAATACAACGAAACCGCCGCCGAGCCGCTCAAAAACGCGCGCAATGCGGCTGCGGGCGCGCTGCGCAACCTCGATCCGCAGGTGACGGCGAGCCGCCATCTGGACGCATTCTTTTATCAAATCGGCTATATCGAGGGCAAGAGCTTTGAAACCCAGCAGGACATGCTGGCGTTTATGAAGGAAAACGGCCTCAACATCAGCCCGTTCGTTCGTCCGGCGCAGACCATCGAGGAAGCGCTGGAGGCCGTGCATGAAATCGAGAAAAAACGGGAGACGCTGGATTTCCTGATCGACGGCGCGACGATCAAGATCACGGACATGCGCACGCGCGAGGTGCTGGGCACGACGGACAAGTTCCCGCGATGGTCGATTGCCTTTAAGTTCCCCGCGCAGGAAACCGTCACCAAGCTGCTGAAAATCACGTGGGAGGTCGGGCGCACGGGCAAGCTCACGCCGCTGGCGCACCTGTCCCCGGTGGATATCTGCGGCGTGACGGTGAAGCGAGCGACGCTCAACAACTACGACGATATCTGCCGCAAGCGCGTGCGCATCGGGAGCGAGGTCTGGGTGCGCCGCTCCAACGACGTTATCCCGGAAATCATGGGCGTCGTTTGGGATGGCGAAGGCGAAGCGCCGGAAACGGATATCCAGCCGCCGACGGTCTGCCCCGCATGCGGCGGCGAACTGGTCAAGCTGAGGGAGGACGGCGTTCACCTGTTCTGCCTCAATCGGACGAGCTGCCGCCCGCAGGCGATTGCCCGCATGGCGCATTTTGCCTCGCGGCAGGGCATGGACATCGAAACATTCAGCACGCGAACGGCCGGGTTGTTTTACGACGAGCTGGGCGTTCGCTCGGCGGCGGATCTGTACCATCTAGATCGGGAAAAGCTGGTCGCGCTGAAGGGCTTTGGTGAAAAAAAGGCGGAAAAGCTCTTTGCCGAGCTGGAGAAGAGCAAGGACTGCGAACTGGACGCCTTTTTGTTCGCCATCGGTATTCCCAATATCGGCAAAAAGACGGCGTATGACCTGATGGCGCATTTCGGCACGCTGGAAGCGCTGATGGGCGCGAGCGAGCAGGAGCTGGTGGACATCGAGGATGTGGGCGGCATTGTGGCCGCCTCCATTACGGAATACTTTGCGGACGAAGAAAACCGCCGCTTTGTAAACCGCCTGCTGGAAGTCGGCGTTCGCCCGCAGATGCGCGCGCAGCAGGACGCAGGCACGTTGTTTGAGGGAATGACGTTTGTGCTGACCGGCACGCTGCCGACGCTTTCCCGCGCGCAGGCGCAGGAGATGATCCGCAAAAACGGCGGCAAGGCGACCGGCAGCGTATCCAAGAAGACCAGCATCGTTCTGGCCGGGGAAAGCGCGGGCAGCAAGCTGGATAAGGCGCGCGAGCTGGGGGTGCGCATCATCGACGAGGCACAGTTTTTGCAGATGATCGAGCAGCAGAAGCGCCCGGGGCCGACGGGCGATTGAAAACGTGTACGCTTAACGAAAAAATCTGTGGCAGTAGGCCATTTCCTTTTGTAAATCTCTGTGGTATAATCAGGAATAAATCTGCGTGAAAAGAAGGGGTGATTTTCCGTGCAAAGCATGACCGGCTACGGCCGCGGGCTTGTCTGCGAGGACGGGCGCGAAATGACGGTCGAGGTCAAGAGCGTCAATCATCGTTTTCTGGATGTTTCCTTCCGCCTTGCGCGGCCCATCGCGTTTCTGGACGACGCCGTGCGCACGGGCGTGGCAGAGCGGCTGGCGCGCGGGCATGTGGATGTCTTCGTCAATTATGTGAACCATCGCGAGGATGCGCGCCGCGTTCATGTGGACATGCAGCTTGCGAAAGCCTATCGGCAGGCGGCGGGAGAATTGAGCGAGGCGCTCGGCGTGAAAAACGATCTTCCGCTTTCGGATTATATGAACATGCCGGATGTGCTGACGGTGGAAGCCTCCGAGGAGGATCAGGACGCGGTTCGCGCGCTGTTCATGCGGGCGCTGAATCTGGCGCTGGACGATCTGACGGCCATGCGGAAGCGCGAAGGAAACAGCCTGCGCGGCGACATGATGAAAAAGCTCGACGCGATTGACGGTCTGCGCGAAAGCATTGCGACACGCGCACCGACGGTCGTGGAGGAATACCGCGCAAAGCTCAGCCAAAGGCTGTCCGCGCTGCTCAGCGGCGACATCGACGAGGCGCGCTTCGCCACCGAGGTGGCGATTTTTGCGGATCGTGCGGCGATTGACGAGGAGCTTGTGCGCCTGAGCAGCCACATTGCGCAGCTTCGCGCGACGGCGGAGGTTGACGAGCCGGTTGGCAGAAAGCTCGATTTTCTGGTGCAGGAGCTGAACCGAGAGGTCAATACCATCGGATCGAAGGCTTCCGACGCGCAGATTGCCGGGTGCGTCGTCGCGGCGAAGGGCGAAATCGAAAAGCTGCGCGAGCAGGTTCAGAATATCGAATAACGAAAAACATCGGAGGTATCCGTGGACATCAAGCTCATCAATGTCGGCTACGGCAATTTCATATCTTCAAGCCGCATCATCGCGATCATTGGGCCGGAATCTGCGCCGGTCAAGCGCATGATTCAGGAGGCGCGCGAGGAGCGCCGCCTGATTGACGCGACATACGGCAGAAGAACGCGCGCGGTGATCATTTCCGACAGCGACCATGTGATTTTATCCGCGGTTCAGCCGGAAACGATTGCGCATCGCTTTGATATCAAGGATAACACAACCATCGTCGAGGAGGAAGAACCGTAATGCACAAGGGGAAGAGGGGCGTTCTGTTTGTCTTTTCCGGGCCGTCCGGCGTGGGAAAGGGCACGCTGAAGGCCAAATTGTTTGAAGAATTTGCCGATCGAATCGCGTATTCCGTTTCTGCAACGACGCGCGGGCCGCGCGAAGGCGAGGTGGACGGAAAGGATTACTTTTTCATCTCCAGGCAGGAGTTTGAACGGCGCGTGAAGAATAATGAATTTCTGGAGTATGCCGAATTTGCAGGCAACTGCTACGGCACGCCGCGCGCCTACGTGGAAAAGCTGCTGGACAGCGGCATGAACGTCGTGCTGGAAATCGACGTGCAGGGCGCGCTTCAGGTGATGAAGAGCATGCCCGAATGTGTCAGCGTGTTTATTCTGCCGCCGAGCTTTGAAGAACTGGAGCACCGGCTGCGCGGGCGCGGCACCGAGACCGAGGAGAAAGTCCGCGAGCGGCTGGAAACCGCCAAGCGCGAATTGCCGTATGCGCCGCAGTACGATTATCAGATCGTCAACGGCGGCGATATCGAGGCCGCCTATCAGAGCCTGCGCGAGGTATTTCTCAAGAGCACGGGCGAGGCCTGATGCCCAAAGCACAATGAACCCGCTTCACGGCGATATTTTAGAGGAGGAAAACCCGATATGTCTATGACCGATCCTACGATTTTGCAGCTTCTTGAAAAGGCGGATTGCCGCTATACGCTGGTTGTTGAAACGAGCAAGCGCGCCCGTCAGCTCATCGATGGCGTTCCGCCGCTCATCGACGCCAAGGACAAGGACATGCCTCTCTCCGTCGCGATTGACGAGGTGAATCGCGGGCTGATTACCTACGAGCGTTCCCCGGAAATTGATGTCAAGTGAGATGAAAAAACCGTGCGTTGTCCTCGGCGTGACCGGGGGCATTGCGGTTTATAAGGCATGCGAGCTGCTGCGCCTGCTGCAAAAGCGGGGCATCGACGTTTTTGTTGTGATGACGCAGAACGCATGCCGTTTCGTTGCGCCGCTGACGTTTGAGACGCTCTCCGGTCATCCCGTTGCGGTGGATACGTTTGACCGCCCGCAGACGTGGGAGGTCGAGCACATCGCGCTGGCCAAACGCGCGGATCTGTTTCTGATTGCGCCCGCGACGGCCAACATCATGGGCAAAATGGCCTGCGGCATTGCGGATGACATGCTGTCTACGACGGTGATGGCGACGCGCGCACCTGTTCTGGTTGCGCCCGCAATGAATACCGGCATGTGGGAAAACGCCGCCGTGCAGCAAAACGTCAAGACGCTTCGAGCGCGCGGCGTTGAAATCGTCGCGCCGGTTTCCGGCCATCTTGCCTGCGGGGACAACGGAGCGGGAAAGCTGGAAGACGTTGCAGTGATTGCCGAACGCGCCTGCGAGCTGCTTTTTGCGAAAAAGGATATGGAAGGCCTGCGCGTCATGGTGACGGCGGGGCCGTCCCGAGAGGCACTTGATCCGGTTCGCTATATATCCAACCGATCCTCCGGCAAGATGGGCTACGCCATCGCGCAGGCGGCGCAAAAGCGCGGCGCGGAGGTGACGCTGCTCAGCGGGCCGGTTGCAATCGAAGCACCTCAGGGTGTGAAGCTCGTGCCGTTTACGACGACGCAGGAGCTGCTTGACCGGGCGAGCGAGCTGGCACAGGCGCAGGATTTGCTGATTCAGGCCGCCGCGCCGGCGGATTATCGGGCGAAGGAAATTGCGCCCCAGAAGATCAAAAAGCAGGGCGGCGAACCGATGACCTTCACGCTGGTGGAAAACCCGGATGTTGCCGCGACGCTCGGAAAGGCCAAGCGGAGCGGGCAGGTTTTTGTCGGCTTTGCGGCGGAAACCAACGACGTTCTGGCGCACGCGAGGGACAAGCTGGCGCGCAAGAATCTCGATATGATCGTGGCCAACGACGTGACGCGCCCCGGCGCGGGGTTTGACGTGGACACCAATATCGTGACGCTCATCACGAAGGACGGGCAGGAGGCGCTGCCGATGATGAGCAAGGCGGAGGTCGCGCAGCGGATTCTTGATCGCGCGCTGGCGCTCAGAAGAGAATAAACGATGAACTGCCGTTTGAAAGAAAGCGGCAGTTTTTTCGTAATTGTACGGTTTCAGCGCTCTTTTTTGCTGTTTCACGTGCAGAAAACTTGACGGAATCCCCGTTTACGCATATAATTGAGGATATGCTTATATAGGGCGGCATAGACCCGTTTGGCGGAGAACACGGCATGGCGGAAGGAGGGCGATACGATGAAAGCAAAGGGATCCCGCGTATGCAGCGGGGTGATTGTGCTTTTTGTATTTGTCTGCCTGCTGCTGGCCGGAGCGGGGCGGTTGATCGCCTCGGAAGGCGATGGGCAGCGCATGCCCGACCTGAGCCAAAGGCAGGCGTGGCTCTGCGCCGCGCCTAATGCGGCACAGGAGCCGCTGACGGATGCGCGTCAGGAGATTCGGCCGGGCGGGGAGCATCGTTTCGCCTTTTCCGCGAACCGGGAAGGGCAGCGCGCAGCAGCGCTTTTGCAGCGGCGCGACGCGAACGGCAACATTCTGCCGGGAAGCGAAAGCTATATGAAGACCGTCTATCGGGCATTTCCCTTGGGTGATGGGTTCGCATAGCGCGAAAAATGGAGATGCGAACCTTTCAACAATATCAAAAGCGAGGAAAAACATTATGGCTAACAAGCATGCTAAGGCGAAAAATCTGCGCGCCCGCGCGCTGGTTTCGCTCGTCGCAATCATTGTTGTCGTCGCTGTTTGCGCCTATCTGGGTCTGTGCGGCTTCGGCAAGGACACGATGATCAACTACCTCAAGCCGTGGGGCGATGCAATCAGCCTCGGCCTTGACCTGCGCGGCGGCGTTTACACCGTCTATCAGGCGGAAAACAACGGCGACCCGGATTTTGACACCAAGATGGAATCCACGGTGAGCATCCTCACCAGCCGTTTGACCCGTCAGGGCTTCACCGAGGCGACCGTCACCCGTCAGGGCAGCGACCGCATCCGCGTGGAGATTCCGAACGTGTCTGACCCGAACCAGATCCTGACCATCATCGGTACGCCGGCTCAGCTCTACTTTGTCGATGAGAGCGGCAACAACCTGATGGAAGGCGGGATGGTGAAGAATGCGCAGGCGGCGCAGGATCAGGACGGAAAGCCCTGCATCGCCTTTGAGCTGACCGACGAGGGCGCGAAGATCTTTGCGGAGGCCACGGCGGCCAACCTCGGCAAGACCATCTCCATCACGCTGGACGGCGAGACCATCTCCCGCGCGACGGTCAACACCGTTATTGCTGGCGGCAAGGGCGAAATCACCGGCAACTTCACCGCGGATGAGGCGAAGAATCTGGCGACCCTGATCCTTTCCGGCGCGCTGCCGCTGAACCTGACGCAGCTCGAAGTGAGCGCCATTTCCGCGACGCTGGGCGTTGAGGCGCTCGACCGCGCGATTCAGGCGGGCATCATCGGCGTGGCGCTGGTCATGCTGTTCATGCTCTTCCGCTATCGCCTCTGCGGCCTCGTGGCGGATATCGCGCTGACCATTTACATTATGATCGTCGTGCTGCTGCTGGCGCTGACCGGCGCGCAGCTGACCCTGCCGGGCGTCGCGGGTATCATTCTGGGCATCGGCATGGCTGTTGACGCGAACGTTGTCATCTTTGAGCGCATCCGTGAGGAAGTCAAGAACGGCCGCCCGATTGGCTCCGCCGTTCGCAAGGGCTTCTCCAACGCGCTTTCTGCCATCATCGACTCGAACGTGACGACCATCATCGCCGCCGTCGTGCTGTATGCCTTCGGCACCGGCTCTGTGCGCGGCTTTGCGCTGACGCTGGGCATCGGCGTGGCAACCTCTCTGGTCACGGCTGTGTTCGTCACCCACAAGCTGCTGGATATCTTTGCCGACCTCGGCATCAAGAACCAGAAGCTCTACGTGTGATAAGGCGAGGAGGAATGAAACATGGATATCAAAGTGAAAAGCCACCTCAAGCCCTGCGCAGCCGTCTCCATCGCCATTATGATTGTGGCGCTGGTGATGACGCTGACCGGCCACGGCATGAATCTGGGCGTTGATTTTACCGGCGGCACCATTATGACCTACAACATGGGCGAGCAGTTTGAAACTGCGGACGTTGAAAAGGTTCTGGCCGACAACGGCATTTCCGACGCGCAGATCGCCAAGACGGGCGAAAACGACACGCAGGTGCAGATTCGCATCAGCGACAAGGAGAACACGGACGATCTCCGCACGGCGCTGGAAAACACGCTCGGCGAGAAATACACCGGCATGGAATACGTCGATATTTCCCGCGTAGGCGCGATTGCGGGCCGCGACCTGATTAACAACGCCATCAAGAGCGTGAGCCTTGCGGCGGTGCTGATGCTGCTGTACATCGCGGTTCGCTTCGACTTCTATTCCGGTCTGGCTGCGATCATCGGTCTGCTGCATGACGTGGCGATCATGCTCTCCGCGGTGGTGCTGCTGCACAGCTTCATCCGCGTGGAGACGACGTTCATCGCCGCGCTGCTGACCATCGTGGGTTATTCCATCAACAATACGATCATCATCTTTGACCGTATTCGCGAAAATTCCCACAAGAGCACGCTGCGCCAGTTGAATCGTGAGAACATCGTGAATCTCTCCGTGCAGGAGTCCCTCTCCCGCACGCTGAACACGACGATCACCACGCTGCTGACCATCGTTACCCTGTACATCATGGGCGTGGACTCCATCAAGCAGTTTGCGCTCCCGCTGATTATCGGCATTGTCGCGGGCACCTATTCCGCGAACCTGATCAACGGCTATGTGTGGGCAGCGCTGATGGACAAGCGCGACGCGAGCAAGCGCGCGAAGGCCAAGGCGTAATCAACCGGGCGAATCAGCCCGCCAAATCAGAGGATCAACCCTCTGGTTTGGCGATGAACGCGAATTTGCGTTTATCGCCAAACCACGAGGGAGAAAGGGGGCTTCGGCATGCTTCGATTGATACCGAAAAATCAGGAAAAGAGGCAGGTTCCGCCGGAGCTTGCCTCGCTTGAATTGCCCGACAGGCTGCTTGAGCTGCTGCTGGATCGGCAAATCGACACGCCGGAAAAAATCGAGCGCTATCTGCATCCGAAGCGCGAGGATCTGCATGACCCGATGCTGATGCAGGATATGGGGAAGGCGGTCGCCGTCATCCGCGACGCCATCGAGAAGCATGAGGAGATCACGGTTTTCGGCGATTACGACGTGGATGGCGTCACCGCTACGGCCATTCTTCTGACCTATTTGCGCAAACAGGGCGCACAGGTCGATTTTTATATTCCGGACAGACACGGCGAGGGATACGGCCTGAATATCGCGGCGGTCGAACAGATTGCGGCACATTCCAAATTGCTGATTACCGTGGATTGCGGCATCACCTGTGCGGCGGAGGTCGCGCGGGCGAAGGAATTGGGGATGCGCGTGATCGTGACGGATCACCACCAGCTCGGGACGCAGATGCCCGAGTGCGAGGCGGTGCTCAATCCGCTGCTGGGTGATTACCCGTTCCGCCGGCTGTGCGGCGCGGGCGTTGCGTTTAAGCTGGTTCAGGCAATCGGCGGAACGGAAGCGATTGAGCCGCTTTGGGAGCTCGCCGCGCTGGCGACGATTGCGGATATTGTGCCGCTGATGGATGAGAACCGCGTCATTGTGTCCTACGGGCTGGCGGCGATGGCGGCTACGCAGCGGCCGGGGCTGATTGCGCTGATGGAATCCGCCGGAGTTGACCCGCAGAAGGTCACATCCGCCGACGTTGCGTTCCGCATGGCGCCGCGAATCAACGCGGGCGGGCGGCTGGCGCTGGCCTCGCGCGGCGTTCAGCTTTTGACGACAAGGCGAATGGACACGGCGAAGGAGATTGCCGAAGAACTGAATCAGGATAACATCCGCCGCCGGGAGTTGGAGATTGACATTTTCAAGCAGGCGGACGAGATGACGCGGCAGCAGATTGATTTTATGAACGAACGCGCCATTGTCGTCTGCGGCGAGGGATGGAATCCCGGCGTCATCGGGCTGGCAGCTTCCAGGCTGGTGGAAAAATACAAATGGCCGACGGTGCTGCTCGCTCAGGACGGCGATATCTGCGTCGGTTCTGCGCGGTCGATTCCCGGCGTGAACATCCATGATGCAATGAGCACATGCCGTGACCTGTTCGTTCGCTTCGGCGGGCATGCACAGGCTGCCGGATTGACGATTGAAGCTAAAAATGTGCCGGAATTTAGAAGGCGGCTGAGCGAGGCCATTCGGGCGCAGGCCGCGCCGGAAGCATTTATTCCGACGGAGGAATATGACCTCGAGTTGGAGCTTTCCGAAATGACGGAGGCGTTTGTGGATGCGTTTTCCGCCATGCAGCCGACGGGGTTCGGAAATCCCGCGCCGGTGTTCTGCGTGCGCGGCGTGCACACGACGGACGTGCGAACCATCGGCAAAGACGGCGCGCATCTGCGGATGAGGCTTGCGCAGGGCGGCGAAATGCGGTCGGCTATTGGCTTTCGGATGGGCGATCGCGCGGCCGATCTGCCGGAAATCATTGAAGCGATCATCACGCTTTCCATCAACGTTTGGCAGGATAAGCGCAGTGTGCAGTGCGAACTGCGTCAGCTTCAGGCGTATATGCCGGGAAAGGCGTTCATTGCCGAATGTCAGCGGCAGAGCGACGTACTGGATGACGCGCTGCTGAACGCCCTGTGCCTGCCGGAGGGGGAAGCGTTAGGCATTGAACAGATGCCCCTTGAACAGGCAAAAACGGTCTTGGCCGGTGAATTTGAAAAAGGCTATCAGGGCATTCTGATCGGTGTGCATACGCTGGCGGCGATGAAGCTGCTCAACGTGCATCTGGCTGTGATGCATGCCCAGCTGGACTACGCCATTGAGCGGACGAGCGACATTCGCGGTTTTAACGCGCTGGTGATGACGCCGGACTGGGCGAACATCGCGTTTTCGCCGAGGCTGATTGTCGCGATGGACGGATTTTTGAGCGACGGTGAGCGCGCGCTGGCCAAGCGCCAGTTTCCCGAGGCGCGCATCATTGAAGTGACCAATATGCGGACGCAGAGCGCGGCCTGCGCGGGCAGGCTGCTGCCGAGCGACGACGCGCTGCGCCAACTGTATAAGGCGCTGCGCCAGCGGGAACGGATGGATTGCACCCTAAACGTGCTTTCTGCCGCAATCGGGCTGGACGAGAGCACGATTCGATGCGGCATGCGCATCATGGAGCAGCTTGGGCTGGTCGAATATACGCTTCAGCCGTTTCGCTTTCAGCTCATTCCCAGCGGCAAAGTGTCGCTGGAAAGCAGCATGCTTCGCGCGGAGCTGTTACAGATGAAGGACGAAGGGGGGAAACCGTTTTGACGCAGGACGAATGTAAGAATCTCGACGAATTGATTGCAACGCTGGTGAAATATCACCCGGAGGCCAATGTCGAGCTGGTGGAAAAGGCGTATCACTTTGCCGAAAAGGCGCACGCCGGACAACTGCGCAAATCGGGCGAACCCTATTTCGTGCATCCGCTGACCGTTGCCGGGATTCTGGCGAAGCTGATGCTCGACGCGCCGACAATCGCCGCCGGTCTGCTCCACGATACGGTGGAGGATTGCGACGATGTGACGATCGAGGTCATCGAGCAGGAATTCGGGCAGGAGGTTGCGCTGCTCGTCGACGGCGTGACCAAATTAAAACGGCTGGATTTTACCTCCCGCGTGGAGCAGCAGGCCGAATCCATCCGTAAGATGATCCTGGCGATGAGCAAGGATATCCGCGTTGTGCTCATCAAATTGGCGGACAGAACGCACAACATGCGCACCCTGAAATCTCAGCCGCCGGAGAGCCAGAAGCGAATCGCACAGGAGACGCTCGACATTTACGCGCCGCTGGCGCATCGTCTTGGCGTATATAAAATCAAGCAGGAGCTTGAGGATCTGTGCCTGCGCTATCTCGACCCGGAGGGATATCAGAACCTGATTGTCAAGGTCGGCATGAAGCGCGCCGAGCGCGAGGAAAACATCCGCACGGTGATCGACACCCTGAGCGACAAGCTCAAGGAGATGAACATTCACTACGAAATCGACGGCCGGCCGAAGCATTTTTACAGCATATACCGCAAGATGGTGCTCCAGCACAAGCCGTTTGAGCAGATTTTTGATTTGATCGCCATTCGCGTGCTGGTGGATACGGTGCAGGACTGCTATGCCGTGCTGGGCGTGGTGCACACGCTCTGGAAGCAGGTGCCCAACCGCTTCAAGGATTATATCTCCATGCCGAAGCCGAACATGTATCAATCGCTGCACACGACGGTCGTTGGCGAAAACGGCATGCCCTTTGAGGTGCAGATTCGAACCTATGAGATGCACCGCATCGCGGAATACGGCATTGCGGCGCATTGGCGCTACAAGGAAGGCAAGCAGGTTGCGGATTCGCTGGATAATAAGCTCTATTGGCTGCGCCAGATTCTGGATTGGCAGAACGACACGCGCGATTCCGAGGAATTCATCAAATCGCTCAAGGTCGATCTGTTCAGCGATGAAATCTTCGTCTTTACGCCGAAGGGCGAAATCATTGATCTGCCGAAGGGCGCAACGCCTCTCGACTTCGCCTATCGCATCCACAGCGCGGTCGGCAACAAGTGCGTCGGCGCGAAGGTCAACGGCCGAATCGTGACGCTGGATACGCCGCTCAACACGGGCGACTTTGTGGAAATCATCACCCAGCAGAACAGCAAGGGACCCAGCCGTGACTGGCTCAAAATCGTCAAAACCGCGCAGGCCAAGGCGAAAATCCGGCAGTTCTACAAGAAGGAATTGAAGGACGAGAACATCGCCAACGGCAAGCAGATGCTCGATTATGAGGCGAAGCGACAGGCGGTCAGCCTGCCGTCGCTACTGAAAACGGAATATGTCGATCCGATTCTGCGGAAATTCTCGTTTGCGGATTTGGATGATCTCTACGCGGCGGTCGGATGCGGCGGCATTGCGGCGCAGCAGGTCGTCACCCGCCTGCGCGAGGAACAGCGCGCGCACGACAAGCCGCTTGTGCCGGTTTTGCCGCGCGTGGCCGAACCGACGACGCCCGCCCGCGGCGGCAAGAGCTCCTCGAAGGAGGACATGGGCATCAAGATCGCCGGGCTGCCGGGATGTCAGGTTCACTTTGCCAAATGCTGCACGCCGCTGCCGGGCGACGAAATCATCGGCTATATCACGCGCGGACGCGGCGTGACGATCCATTCCAAGGAATGTGTCAACGTCAACGCATCGCATGACCCCGCGCGCTGGGTGGAGGCCGAGTGGAGCGACACGGTCAATTCCTCGTATAACGGCTCGATTCAGATTCTCGCGCAGGATCGTCACAACCTGCTGGCCGACCTGATGAGCTACCTGTCCGCGCAGAAGGTGACGGTCTGCGCGCTCAATGCCAAGGTCAACAACAACCAGACCTGCTCGATTGAGCTGACGCTTCAGGTGGCCAACAAGCAGGAGCTCGACTGGGTGATTAAACAGATTGCCAAGCGGCAGGATACCATAGAGATTTTCCGCGTGTAAGCGGAAGCGAAAGGACACATACATGAGACTGGTGGTACAGAGGGTGCTCGAATCAAGCGTCAAGGTGGACGGAAGGGAAGTCGGGCGCATCGGCAAGGGATTCATGGTGCTTTGCGGCGTTGAAGATGGCGATACCGCGGAGGATGTGCGCTATTGCGTGGATAAAACCGTCAATCTCCGCATTTTTGAGGATGAAAACGACAAGATGAATCGCTCCATCCTCGATGCGGGCGGTGAAATTCTGGCGATTTCCCAGTTCACGCTGCATGGCGACGTCCGTCATGGCCGCCGTCCGAGCTTCATCCGCGCGGCAAGGCCGGAAGTGGCCGTACCGATGTACGATGCATATTGTCAGGGGCTGCGAGAGGCGGGGATTCATGTGGAAACCGGCATTTTCCAGACAGATATGAAGGTTTCGCTCGTCAACGACGGCCCGGTGACACTGCTGATTGATTCAAGGAGGACGTTCTGATGGAGCTGGATATCAAAACCGTGACGGGCGGCCCGCTGGATGTGAACACCTACGTGGTGGGCGCGTCCGGCTCGAATCAGTGCGTGCTGATTGATCCCGGCGCGGAATATGCGGCGGTCAACGGCGCGGTCTGCGGCAGAGAGGTCAAGGCGGTGCTGCTCACGCACGCGCATTTCGATCACATGCTCTACGCCAGACCGTGGCTGAAGGACGGCGTGAAGCTCTATGTGCATAAGCTGGACGCACCGGCGCTTGCCGATCCCTCGCTGAATCTCTCCGGCGTTGTCGGCGCACAGCTCACGCTGCCGGATGCGGATGTCCTGCTCGAAGAGGGCGACTGCGTGGAAGAGGCGGGCATTCGCTTTGACGTGCTGCACACGCCGGGACATACGCCGGGTTCGGTCTGTTATCGGCATGAAAAGACGTTGTTTTGCGGCGACACGCTGTTCTATCAGGGATATGGCCGAGTGGATTTGGCGGGCGGAAACTCGCTGCAAATGGCGCTCTCCCTGAAACGGCTGCTGAAACTGCCGGGCGATACCGTCTGTTACCCCGGCCACGGCATGAAAACGAAGATCGCCTGGGAACAGGAGGCAAATGCGTGAAGATCGCTGTCCGAACATCGCTGCCTGCGTTTCAAAACGATATCGGCGACGTCGTGCGCCTGTTTTACGGCGAGGGAGCAGCTGTGGAGGAAACACAGCAGGCCGACGCGCGTCTCACGCATATCCATGAGGAAGCAGACGGGGAATGGCGCGAAACCTTCGTTTTAACGGATTGCAGCGGCAGGACGGAACAAAATACGCTCAGCGCCCCGGCGGTTTTCGGCGGCCTTGAGGAAAAACGCCAGAAGAAACGCTTGATTAAGCGCTGCTGCTATATGCTTTTCAAGCGTCTGTCCGGGCGGCAGCCTGCATGGGGCTCCTTGACGGGAATCCGACCGACGAGGCTGTATTACCAGCAACTGGAAAACGGAAAAACGCGCGGCGAGGCCAGACATACGCTGCAAGACCTGTTTGATCTGTCGCAGGAAAAGATTGATCTGCTCGATGAAATTCTCGACGCACAGCAGGGGCTGATGGATCGGCGCGCGCGCGCATGCGATGTATATATCGGCATTCCTTTCTGCACGACGCGTTGCGCGTACTGCTCGTTCTCATCCGGCGAAATCGGAGACGGGCGATTGGTCGAGCCGTATCTGGCGGCGCTGCTGCATGAGATTGAGGCATGCGCCGAGATGGCGCGAGAGATGGAACTGCATATCCGCGTGGGCTATATCGGCGGCGGAACCCCCAGCAGCCTGACCACGCCGCAGCTTGACCGCCTGCTCGCGCATGTTGAAAGGCATTTCGGCGCGCTGGCGGAATTTACCGTTGAGGCCGGCCGGCCGGACACGCTGGACGCACAGAAGCTGCGCATGCTCCGCGACCATCCCGTGACGAGGATCAGCATCAATCCGCAGACGATGAACGACGCGACGCTGACGCGAATCGGCCGCGCGCACACCGCGAAGCAGACGGTGGAGGCGTATGAGTTGGCCAGAAGCATCGGCTTTGACGACA
>OLGD01003368.1_pt1 | contig 15269 bp, 16 predicted proteins | sample 1605311 | NCBI WGS metagenome assembly OLGD01 (sample SAMEA3888917, study PRJEB22519) | human gut metagenome | biome: human gut; feature: human-associated habitat; material: faeces | place: Denmark | collected 2010 | reverse complement strand
AAACTGGCCAGGTGGCTGTGCCAGGAGAGCCTTGACTCTCTCTATATTCTCCTCCTTTGGCCGCTACATGACCCAAACCCGGCGTATGCCTGACGCATAGCCGGGTTTCTCGACAGACTGAGGAGGCCGCGCCCCAAAAGGGGTGCGGCCTCCTATCGAGCCACGCTTTTGCCGGGTCAGGCGATGCCGAAAACGGCCTCCGCGTTCTTATGCAGAATCAACTCCCGCTCCGCCTGGGTCAGGGGCAGCCGCTGGAAATGGGCCAGCTCCACCACCGGGGACCACATGGGATAATCCGTACCGAACATCACCCGGTCCGCCCCATAGAGACGGATCAGATCCACCACCTCTGCATCCGGCAGGGCAAACATAGTGGAGGAGCAATCCACATAGAGGTTGGGGATGCCGTGAAGCTGGGAAGCGGCCTCCTGCCAGATGGAATACCCGCCGAAGTGGGCGCCGATCACCGTCAGGCCGGGAAAGTCCCGCAGCACCGGCAACAGGCGGTTGGGATTGGAAAAGTCGAACCGATTGTCCCCGGTATGGAGCAGGATGGGGATCTTCCCCTGACAGGACGCGTAGATGATCATGCAACGGGGATCGTCCAGTGCAAACCGCTGGATATCCGGGTGCAGCTTGATTCCCTTGAGGCCCAGCTCCAGGGCGTGGGCAATGTCCCCGGCCATGTCCTTGCTATCCGGATGCAGAGTCCCCAGGCCGGTGAGCTTATGGGGAAAGGCCGCCACCTCTTTGGCGATGAATTCGTTGATGGAATGGACCTGCTCCGGCTTTGTGGCCACCGACTGCACCACAAAGTGATCGATGCCCGCCTGCCGGCCCTCCTGGAGCAGGGTGCCCAGGGTGCCGTCGCAGGTGGCGGGCAGGCCGTCGTAAAAGTTGCCGGTGCTGGCGGCCGCCTTGCGGGCGATGGCATCGGGATATATATGACAATGGGCGTCAATGATCTGGTACAAGGGTATCACCTCGGCAAAATTCTGTTCTACATTATAAAATTTAGCGCAAATTCCGTCAACGGCAAAATCCGTTTCCCCCGCTTCCTCCCGGGCTGAAAATACACAGATCCGCCGCCCAGAGGGCAGCGGACCCGGTTTATTTATTGGTTTAGATGTGTGTTTCGGCTTAATACATGCCGCCCATGCCGCCGCCGGCCGGAGCTACAGGGGGTTCGGGCGCCGGGATATCGCACACCAGGCTCTCGGTGGTGAGCACCATGGCGGCGATGGAGGCCGCGTTCTGCAGGGCGCTACGGGTCACCTTGGTGGGATCCATAATGCCCTTTTCGGCCATCATGCCGTATTCATCCCGCTTGGCGTCGTAGCCATAGCCCTTCTTGTTGGCCTTCTTGATGTTCTCCACGATCACGCTGCCCTCCAGGCCCGCGTTGGCCGCGATCTGCCGGATGGGCTCTTCCAGGGCCCGCAGCACGATGCTCACGCCGGTCTTCTCGTCGCCTTCGGTCTTTTCACGCAGGGCGGCCACATCGTCCAGCACGTTCACCAGGGCTACGCCGCCGCCGGGGACCATGCCTTCTTCCACAGCCGCGCGGGTGGCGTTGAGGGCGTCCTCGATGCGCAGCTTGGCTTCCTTCATCTCCACCTCGGTGGCAGCGCCCACGGCGATCACCGCTACGCCGCCGGAGAGCTTGGCCAGCCGCTCCTGGAGCTTTTCCTTATCGTAATCGGAGGTGGTCTCCTCGATCTGGGCCTTGATGGAGCTGATCCGGGCGCGGATCTCAGAGGGATCGCCAGCGCCTTCCACGATGGTGGTGTTCTCCTTATCCACCTTGACCTGCCGGGCCCGGCCCAGCATATCCATGGTGGTATCCTTCAGGGTCATGCCCAGCTCCTCGCTGACCACCTGGCCGCCGGTGAGGATGGCGATATCCTGCAGCATGGCCTTACGCCGGTCGCCAAAGCCAGGGGCCTTGACCGCCACGCAGGTGAAGGTGCCCCGCAGCTTGTTCACCACCAGGGTGGCCAGGGCTTCGCCCTCCACATCCTCGGCGATGATCAGGAGCTTGGCGCCCTGCTGCACCACCTGCTCCAGCACGGGCAGGATCTCCTGGATGTTGCTGATCTTCTTCTCGGTGATGAGGATGTAGGGATTATCCAGCACCGCTTCCATCTTATCGGTATCGGTGACCATGTAGGCGGAAGCATAGCCCCGGTCAAACTGCATACCCTCTACCACGTTGAGCTCGGTCTTCATGGTCTTGGACTCTTCCACGGTGATAACGCCGTCGTTGCCCACCTTTTCCATGGCGTCGGAGATCAGCTCGCCGATCTTCTCGTCGCTGGCGGAAATGGCGGCCACCTGGGCGATGTCCTGCTTATTGGTTACCGGCACGGACAGGGCCTTCAGGCTGGCCACTGCGGTGTCCACGGCGGCCTCGATGCCCCGCTTGACCCCCATGGGATTGGCGCCGGCGGCTACGTTCTTCATGCCTTCCCGGATAATGGCCTGGGCCAACAGGGTGGCGGTGGTGGTGCCGTCGCCGGCCACGTCGTTGGTCTTGGTGGCAACTTCCTTCACCAGCTGGGCGCCCATGTTCTCAAAGGGATCCTCCAGCTCGATCTCCTTGGCGATGGTCACGCCGTCGTTGGTGATCAGGGGCGCGCCGTATTTTTTATCCAATACCACGTTGCGGCCCTTGGGTCCCAGGGTGATCTTAACGGTGTCCGCCAGGGCGTTCATGCCGGCTTCCAGGGCGCGGCGGGCTTCTTCGCCATATTTCAACTGCTTTGCCATGTGATTTGCCTCCTCTTACTTTCCTGTTATTCTACCACTGCCAGGATATCGTTCTGCCGCACGATGGTGTATTCTTCCCCGTCCAGCTTGATGTTGGTGCCCGCATAGGTGGATACCACAACCTTGTCGCCAACCTTGACATACATGGCGACCTCTTTACCGTCTACCATGCCGCCGGGGCCAACGGCCAAAACTTCGGATACCACGGGCTTTTCCTTGGCGCTGCCGGTGAGGATGATGCCGCTCTTGGTGGTCTCCTCCGCCTCAACGCTCTTGAGTACGACTCTGTCCAGCAAGGGTTTGAGATTCATAAATATTGCCTCCTATTTTGCTTACCTAGTGTATTATGACAAGCTGTGGGTTAGCACTCATCGAAGCGGAGTGCTAACAACAGTTGTTATGATAGCGCACCCTGGCTCGGAATACAACCCCCCTTCCGACTTTTTCACAATTGCGTTGCAATTTTCAACGGGTTCTCACACGCCATTGTTATTGTGTCCCAAACCCAGCTTTGATATAATGCCAGAAAAGGGGCGGTGACATAGGAAACCATCGGTCCATTTCGGCCCCATTCGCCCCGGCGCTATGTTGCCGGCCTTGGAAGGGGATCCGCCCTGCCTGCGGCCCCCGCCTTGCGCGGGAACAAATGGGGCCGAAATGGACGCTGCGCCCTGGAAGGGGGCAGATTTGCGGCAGATGCGCGAAAGAGGAGGGAAGGCATACCCGCTGTGGTATTCCTCCCGACGATGACAATGCAGCTGCCCAAATATGCCCCCTTCCGGGCGATGGTTTCCTATGCCACCGCCCCGAAAGGGAGGATTTTGCATCATGGCATGGAGCAAATGGGACGACCGATTCATGAGCCTGGCCAAGACCATCGGCACCTGGTCCAGCTGCTTTCAGGATAACCGGCAGATCGGGGCCGTCATCGTAAAGAACAAGCGCATCCTCACCACCGGCTACAACGGGGCGCCGGCGGGCATCGTCAGCTGCAAGGATAAGGGGGAATGTATGCGCCGCCGGCTGGGCATTGCAAGCGGCACCCGGCACGAGCTGTGCTATGCCATCCACGCGGAACAAAACGCCATCATCCAGGCGGCCAAGCTGGGGGTCTCCATCGAGGGGGCTACCCTATACTGCACCCATCAGCCCTGCGTCATCTGCGCCAAGATGATCGTCAACGCGGGCATCGCCCGGGTGGTATACGGGGAGGGCTATCCCGACCAATTCGCCCTGGAGATCTTCCAGGAGGCCGGGGTGCTGCTGGAAAAATACGATAAGGCTATTCTATAAGCCCCGGCCCTATGCTTTTTGCCCAACGGCCTTTATGCGCCCCTTCCCGCGGCGTTAAAATGGAAGGGGCGTTTTTTTGCAACCTTTTTCCCGCCTGGATCGTTTTAAGGGTAAGAATGCTGAAAACCTCAGGAGGAACTGCCAATGAAACGGATCTTGCCCCTGCTTCTTTGCCTGTTGCTGCTTGCGGGCTGCACCTCCAACCAGCCCGGCCAATACCCCGATGGGGTTCCCTCCTCCCTCACCGCCGTACGGTGGCCCGAAGCCCCCGATGCGGAGGATTATGAAGCCCAGCGCTCCCTGCGGGCGGACGTGACCCCGGAACAGCTGGAAAGCCTCAACCGCTTTGCCGTCAACAGCGCCAAGGTCATCCTGGCGGATAGCCCCCGGACGGAAAACCGCCTTTACTCCCCTGTCAGCCTGTACTTTGCCCTGTCCATGCTGGCCTCCATCGCCGGGGGCGATACCCAGGCGCAGATCCTTTCCGCCCTGGCCTCGGATGCGGCCATGCTGGAACATACGGGGGCCCTATACCGGTTTTTATACCGGGATGACGATTATACCCGGCTGTTCCTGGCCAACTCCGCCTGGATGGAAAAAAGCGCCGCGGAAACATGCAACCAGGATGCCTTGACCGACCTGGCCCAGATCCACTATGCGGAGCTTTTCCCCGTGGATTTCCAGGACGCCGCCGCCGGGGAGGCCATGGGCCAATGGGTCTCCCAGAATACCAACGGCCTATTGGGAGAGGCCCTGCAGGTTTCCCCGGAAACGCTGCTCAGCCTCCTGAACACGGTATACTTCCGCTCCGAATGGATGTCCGCCTTCCAGGAAAGCGCCACCGCCCCGGGGGTCTTTCACAACGGGGACGGCACCGAGAGCCAGTGCGACTTTATGAACAAGACCATGGACGGCTCCTTTTTCCGCAACGACGTGTTCACAGCCGCCAGCCTTAGCCTGAAATCCGGCGCCGTCACCTTCCTGCTCCCCGGGGAGGGGCTGCGCCCTTCGGACGTGTTGGCCAGCCCCAGCTGGGAAGCCCTGGTAAAGGATCAGCTGGAGAGCACCGGCTATGGGGAAGTGGTGCTCAAGGTGCCCAAGCTGGATTACAGCGACAGCCTGGATCTGGCGGAAGCGGCCAAGGACCTGGGCATCCGGGCGGCCTTTGACCCCGGAGCGGCAGATTTTAGCCCCCTGTGCGACGGGGCGCTGTTCGTATCCGCCATTCGGCAGGAAAGCGCCCTAACCATGGATGAAAAGGGCGTGGAAGCCGCCAGCTATACCCAGATCGATGTGGCGGGGGCCTCCATGCCCACGGACCAGGCGGAGCTGATCCTGGACCGGCCCTTCCTGTTCGTGATCCGGGCGGAAGGCGCGGCGCCCCTGTTCGTGGGGATCGTGAACACCATGGCCCAATAGCCCGGCGTTGACAGGGCCGCCCAATGCCGCTACAATAGCAGCAGCGGGCGGCTTTTTTTGCATCCGGCCCGCCAGATCTTCATTGCGAAAAGGAGCATTTCCCTATGGATTACCGCTATGATACCCAGCTGCTGATCGAGGGCCAGGGCCTGGACGAGGACGCCATCAACGCCTATTTCACGGAAAACTTCGATGGGGATTGCCTGCTGGCCGTGGGAGATCCCAAGCTCATCAAGATCCATTTCCATACCAACGAGCCTTGGAAGGTGCTGGAATATTGCGCCTCCCTGGGGGAGATCTACGACATCGTGGTGGAGGATATGGACCGGCAGGCCCGGGGCCTACAGGGCTGAAGCAGTGCGAATGTCCCCGCGCCCGGGAAAAAACGCATTGACAAGGCCATGCCTTTGCCACTAAAATAAGGTTGTAAAGGCATGGACGGAGAGGAGTACGCACCGTTGCCTCCCCCAGAGAGAAGCCCCTTTGGCTGCAAGGGCTTTGGCAGGCTGGTGCGGAAGGTCGCTCCCGAGCCGATCGGATGAAGCCAGTAGTCCGGTCCGAAGCCGCCCCGTTACGGCGAAGAAAAGCAGGCGCATTTTTTTGCGCAAGCAAAGGTGGTACCGCGAGCCCGCTCGTCCTTTGATGGATGGGCGGTTTTTTATCGCCAAGCATTTTTATTACATCTTGCAGGAGGTATTCCCCATGAAGGACATGCCCAAGGCCTACGACCACAGCAACGTGGAGCAGGCGCTCTACGACCGCTGGGAAAAGGCCGGCTATTTTCACGCTGCGCCCAATCCGGATAAAACGCCTTATACCATCGTCATCCCCCCGCCCAACATCACCGGCAAGCTCCATATGGGCCACGCCCTGGACGAGACCTTGCAGGACGTGCTTATCCGCTATAAGCGCATGAGCGGTTATGAAGCCCTTTGGCTGCCGGGCACGGACCATGCTTCCATCGCCACCGAGGTGAAGATCGTGGAGCAGATGGCCAAGGAGGGCATCGATAAGCGGGATATCGGCCGGGAAGCCTTCCTGGAGCGGGCCTGGGAGTGGAAGCGGGAATACGGCGGCACCATCGTGCAGCAGCTCAAAAAGCTGGGCGCCTCCTGCGACTGGGAGCGGGAACGCTTCACCATGGACGAGGGCTGCAACAAGGCGGTCATCAAGGTGTTCTGCGAGCTGTACCACAAAGGGCTCATCTACCGGGGGGACCGGATCATCAACTGGTGCCCGGTGTGCAAAACCGCCCTGTCCGACGCGGAGGTGGAATACGAGGAGCAAAACAGCCACCTGTGGCATGTGCGCTACGACGCCCCGGATAAGTCCTACTCCATCACCGTGGCCACCACCCGGCCGGAGACCATCCTGGGGGATACGGCCATTGCCGTGCACCCGGAGGACGAACGGTATCAGGACATCGTGGGCAAGACCGTCTGCATCCCGGTGATCGGCCGGGAGATCCCCATCGTGGCGGACGAGTACGTGGAGATGGAATTCGGCACCGGCGCGGTGAAGATCACCCCCGCCCACGATCCTAACGACTTCGAGGTGGGGGTGCGCTGCAACCTGCCCATCCTTCGGGTCTTTACCGACGACGGCCATATCAACGAGCTGGGCGGCGCCTACGCGGGCCTTACCACCATGGAATGCCGGGAAAAGCTGGTGGCGGATATTCAGGCCGCCGGCAACCTGGTGAAGGTGGAGCCCTACGCCCACAACGTGGGCACCTGCTACCGTTGCCATTCCACGGTGGAGCCCTTGGTTTCCAAGCAGTGGTTCGTGGATATGAAGCCCCTGGCCAAGCCCGCCATGGAGGTGGTGCGGGACGGCCGGATCAAATTCGTGCCCGAGCGGTTTGAAAAAACCTACTTCAACTGGATGGAGAACATCCGGGATTGGTGCATTTCCCGGCAGCTGTGGTGGGGCCACCGGATCCCCGCCTATTACTGCGACGCCTGCGGGGAAACCATCGTGCAGCCCACCGCCCCGGACCGTTGCCCCAAGTGCGGCGGCCCCCTCCACCAGGACGAGGACGTGCTGGATACCTGGTTCAGCTCCGGCATGTGGCCCTTCTCCACCCTGGGTTGGCCGGAGGAAACCCCGGAGCTCCAGTATTTTTACCCCACCAATACCCTGGTGACGGGCTATGACATCATCTTCTTCTGGATCGCCCGGATGATCGTATTCGGCATGGAGGTCATGAAGGAGATCCCCTTTGACACCGTATACGTTCACGGCATCGTCCGGGATGAGCTGGGCCGCAAAATGTCCAAATCCCTGGGCAACGGCATCGATCCCCTGGAGATCATCCGGGACTATGGGGCGGATTCCCTGCGCTTCTCCCTCATCACCGGCAACAGCGCGGGCAACGACATGCGCTTCTACATCAAGAAGGTGGAGGCTGCCCGCAACTTCTGCAACAAGGTATACAACGCCTCCCGTTTCGTGCTCATGAACCTGCCCGACGAGGCGGTGGGGCCCATCGATATGGCCCTTTTGGACAGCGGGGATAAATGGATCCTCCACCGGCTCAACCAGGTGGTGAAGGAGGTTACCCTCAACCTGGACCATTTCGACCTGAACCTGGCCGCCCAGAAGATCTACGACTTCATCTGGACCGAGCTGTGCGATTGGTATATCGAGCTGTCCAAGTCCCGCCTCTATGGGGAGGACGAAGCCCAAAAGGCCAATGTGCGGGCCGTGCTGGTGCGGGTGCTGGGGGATTCCATGAAGCTGCTGCATCCCTTTATGCCCTTCATCACCGAGGAGCTGTACCAGGCCCTGCCCGGCGCTGCGGAGACCATCATGCTGAGCGCCTGGCCCGCCTACGATGAAGCCCTCTGCTTCCCCCAGGAAGCGGACACCATGGAGCGGATCATGGATGTAATCCGAGCCATCCGGAACCTGCGGGCGGAGCTGAACGTGCCCCCGGCCAAGCGGGCCGCCATGACCATCGTCACCGACGCGGCCCGGATCGCCGACTTCCAGGCGGCCGCCGCCTATGTGGTCCGCCTGGCTGGCGCGGAAAGCGTCCAGGTGCAGGGGGACAAGGCCGGCATCCCCGAGGGCTGCGTCAGCGCGGTGAGCGAAAGCGCCGAGGTATACATCCCCCTCAAGGCCCTCATCGACGTGGACAAGGAGCGGGAGCGGCTCCAAAAGGAGATCGCCAAGGCCCAGAACGAAATTTCCCGGGCACAATCCAAGCTGGCCAACGAGAGCTTTGTCGCCAAAGCCCCGGCCCGAGTCATCGACGCGGAGCGGGAAAAGCTATCCGTCTCCCAGGCCATGCTGGAAAAGCTGACCCAACGGCTCAAGGACTTGGGCTAAACATCCCCATTACCCAGGAGGTCCCCCCATGCATTTTAAGCCCTTGCATCACAACCACAACGTGGCGGATATGGCCCGCTCCCTGGCCTTTTACCAGGAGGCCCTGGGCCTGACGGAGCGCCGCCGCATCGAGGCTGCGGACGGCAGCTTTACCATCGTATTCCTTGGCGTCCCCGGCAGCGACATGGAGGTGGAGCTCACCAGCCTCCAGGACCACCCCGGCCCCTACGCCCTGGGGGACAACGAGCAGCACATCGGCTTTCGGGTGGACGATTTTAACGCCGCCCACGCCCTTCACGAACGAATGGGCTGCATCTGCTACGAAAACCCGGCCATGGGCATCTACTTCATCGAAGATCCCGACGGCTACTGGCTGGAGATCATCCCCACCCGGGATTGACCGGCCTTTCACAGAGCGCCTACAGGAAGGGCGGAACATGCGCCCTTCCTCCTGAAACGGGCGTCCGGCTGTGGGAAGGTCGGCTTTATACCGCGTTCCCTATGGGCTGTCGGGTTTCCGCAAGCCGTTTGCTCCCAACGCTGCCAAGCCCTATAGGCGTCCGCCAAAGCCTTTCGCCCTTTCTTCCAAGGGCATTCGACAAGCGAAAGCCGCCCCAAGGCGGCTTTCGCTGATAATTGGGCGGGCTTGCCAGAAAACAAAGCCCGCAGCCGCCTGTCCGGGCGCTGCGGAAGATGGGAGTGGACTAACCATGAACGCATCGGTGCTGCTGCTGCCGTTTTTGCTTATCCGGTTCGGCCTATTTGCCTACATCAGCCGGGACGCCATGGGCCGGGCTGCCCATTTTTCCCCCATGGCGGGCAAGGAGGCCATCGCCTACTATTTTTATCAGGCGGCCACGCTGGGCATATTCCTTTGCCCGTTTTTTCTGCGGATTATAGCCCGCGGCCTTATCTTTTTCGCCGGAATTGCCCTGTTTGGCCTGGGCGCGGCCCTTTTGCTATGGACGATTCTGTGTTTTTCCCATCCCGACCAGGCCGGGCTCAATGCCAAAGGGATTTACCGGCTTTCCCGCAACCCCATGTATGTGGCCTACTTCCTCTATTTCCTGGGCATGGCCTTGCAGACCCGCTCCCTCCTGTTCCTGTGCCTGGTGCTGGCCTTTCAGGTTGCCGCCCATTGGATCATCCTGGCGGAGGAACGGGAGTGCCTGGAACGCTTTGGTGACGCCTACAGGCAATACATGAAACGCACAAGGCGCTATTTCTAGCTTTTTCGCCGCCTGGAAGCGTCCCCGGGGGGCGGCGGCGTTTGGCGGCCCGGGGACCTTCGGCCCCCGGGCCTGCCAAACCAAACGCAGAGGGGCGCGGCCCATGGGTCGCGCCCCTCTGCGTTTGTGCGCGCTATGCGCGCCCGCCGCCCCCCCGGGGACGCTTCTCTATGCCATGGCCCCTTGCAAATAATCGTCGAAGGCCCGGTGGATCAGGGCATAGCCCGCCTCGGATGGATGGATGCCGTCATCGGAAATCAGTTCCCCATAGTTGTGCTTATCCAGAAAGTAGGAGCGCACGTCCACCACCGGGAAACGGCGGCGCAGGGCCAGCTTCATAATGGCGGCAGAATACAGCTCCTGGTAGCGGTAGATCATCTGCTCCCCGCCCCCCAGCCATTGGATGATGTTGGCCCGGTTCAGGCCGTCCCGGCAGATAAAGGATAGATACCGGCTGGCGTCGATGGGCGGCAGGGTCATTAGCAGGGGCTGGATGTTCCGTTGCAGCAGGTTTTCCGCCATGGTCTCCAGGGTTTTGACAAAGGACTCGATGGAGGTTTTGGGCTTATGCTCCCCTGTCGGGTCCGCGGCGATGGCTTTCCAATCGAAATCGCAATCGTTCCCGCCATATTCCACCAGGGCGATCTGGCAGGGGGTCTTCTCCTGCAAATCCTTTTGCAGCATGGCGTAGCCTCGGTCTATGGTGCAGCCAAAGCGGGAGCGGTTGGTAACCGCAAGATCGTACTTTTCGGCTAAGCGGGGCAAAAACCGGGGCAGTACGGAGCGGTATTTGCTGGCGCCCTCCGGGGTCGCCCCCTTCATGATGGAATCTCCGTAAATAATCACTTGGATCATGCCTAGCCTCCAGTGTGTGTAAAACTTGATAATCTAGTTTTCAAAACCAGATGTTATGTTTAATATAGCACGCTTCTCCTGTTGTGTCAATACGGGTTGACCGTTTTGTCATCTAAATGTTATAATTATGCCATATTATTTTGGAGGTTTATATGGAATCCCTGTCCAAGCTATCCCCCCATTGTCCCCGCTGGGATGAATTGCCCCGGCTGGCCCTGTATATGGATCAGGTATGTATTGCCGTGGGAGATGCCCTGGGGCCGTTTTTGCCCTGCCAGGAATATGCCCTAACCGCTACCATGGTCAATAACTATGTAAAGCAGCGGCTCATTACGCCCCCGGAAAAGAAAAAATATAGCCCCCTCCATGTGAGCAGGCTCATTATGATCACCCTGTTCAAGCGGGTGCTGTCCCTGGGGGAGATCGCGGCCCTGTTAGAGGACCTGTTTACCGGCCGGGACCCCCAGGCGGGGTACGACCTATTTTGCCAGGCCCTGGAAGCCACGATTCAGGGGCTGCCCTGTGCTGACGGCTGCCCGCCCCTGCTGGCCGCCGCCCTGCGCTCCCTGGCGGGGAAGCTGGAATTCGAGCGGCTGCTCCCCGCCGTTCCCCAGCCATAGTCCCGCCCGGCGGGTGGGGTTCCGCTGAGGATTGCTTCCTTGGGATACAAAGGGAGCCACATGTTTGGTTTCTGCCTTTTGGCAGGCGGAAGAAAGCGGCCTTTCGGGGCGGTAGCATAGGAAACCACCGCCCCTTTACGCCGCTTTTTTGCTGCCGTTAGAACAGGCCGTTGTATTGGGGCATGGGATAATCCATTTCATAATTTCGGCATAGCTCCAAGAAATCCTTGGCCAGCGGGGAGAGGAATTTATCCTTATGATATACCATATAAAACCGCCGGCAAAACCGCAGCCCCTCCACCTGCACCGGGATCACCAGCCCCCGCTCCAAGGGACCTAGTACCATTCGCTGGGGCAGCACCGCAATGCCGATGCCGCTGATCACCCCGTTTACCAGGGCGGTGGTGCTGGTCGCCTCCCAAATCGGTTCAACGGAGAAGCCCGCCGCCTCCACCGCCCGGTCGAATTCCTCCCGGGTGCCGCTTCCCTTTTCCCGCAGCAGGAACTTCTGCCGGCGGAATTCCGCCTGGGTCAGGCATTGGCCCGGCAAAAAGGGGCCGCTTGCCGGGCAGATCACCGTCAGGTGATCCATCATATAGGGTTCGGCCACCAATGTCTGGCCATGGACCGTCCCCTCCATCAAGGCAAAATCCAGGGTGTTGTCCAGCAATTTTTCTTCCAGCCCTTCCGAAGGGCCGATGGAAGCATGGATCTGGGCCCCTGGATGCAGCTCCACAAAGGTTTTCACATAGCTGGGCAAAAACTGGGCGCCAATGGTGATGCTGGCCCCCACCCGCAAGGGGCCGAATTTCTCCCCGTTGCGCAGCTGCAGCTCCATATCCGCGAACAATTGGGCGATATGCCCCGCGTACCCCTGAAATTGTTGGCCGGCCGCCGTCAGCTTCAGCCGCCTGCCCATGCGGTCGAACAGGCGCACCCCATAATAGGATTCCAGCTCCTGTATAGCCAGGCTCACGGCGGGCTGGGTCATATGCAAGGCCGCTGCCGCCTGGGTGGTATTACAGCGGCAATTGCAGACGGCCAAAAAGATTTTCATATGACGCAGGGTCATGGTTGCATCTCCTTCTTATATCGTTTTGCTTATTATTATAATTAAATAATATTATTTTTCTTATTGATTTGCAAGGCGTATAATGCAGCGTGAGGGAGGGATTGACCTTGGATGCGAAAAAAAAGAAATTTTTAACCCTGTTCTTGTCCACCTTTACCTTGAGCGCCTGCACCTTTGGGGGCGGGTTCGTCATTATTCCCCTGATGCGCAAGAAATTTGTGGACCAGCTCCACTGGATCGAAGAACAGGAGATGCTGGATCTTGCCGCTATCGCCCAATCCGCCCCGGGGGCCATTGCGGTGAACGCCTCTATCCTGGTGGGCTATCATGTGGGGGGCGTACCCGGCGCCTTGCTAACGGTAACGGGCACCGTGTTGCCGCCCCTGCTGATCATATCGGTGATCTCCTTTTTTTATGCCGCTTTTCGGGATAACCCGGTGGTGAGCATGGCCATGAACGGCATGATGGCCGGGGTAGCTGCGGTGATCTGCGACGTGGTGGTCACCATGGGTATCCCGGTCCTGAAGATGAAGCGGGTTTTGCCCATCCTGGTATTGCTCGGCGTCTTTGCCGCCATCCGCCTATTCAACGTCAATATCATCCTTGTGATTCTCTTTTGCGGCGCCCTGGGCGCTTGGGATGCTGCGAAACAGGCCCATAAGGGAAAGGAGCAGAACTGATATGGTATATTTGCAATTGCTTTGGAGCTTCTTTCAGATCGGGCTGTTCAGCATCGGCGGCGGCTATGCCGCCATGCCCCTGATCCAGCACCAGGTGGTGGATCTCCACCCCTGGCTCACCATGACCCAATTTGCGGACATCATGGCCATCGCGGAGATGACTCCCGGCCCTATCGCCATCAATTCCGCCACCTTTGTGGGCATTCAGGTGGCCGGCATCCCCGGGGCCTTAATCGCTACCTTTGGCTGCGTGCTGCCTTCCTGCGCCATCGTGATGCTGCTGGGGTACGTATATTATCGTTACAAAGGCTTGTCCATGGTGCAAGGGGTTTTGGCCGGATTGCGGCCCGCCGTCATCGCCATGATCGCCTCCGCCGGCCTCTCCTTGCTCATCCTCGCCCTCTATGGCAGCCGGGAAATCGCGGGAAGCATTTGGAGCATAAACCCCATTTCCCTGTTGATCTTTGGGGTAGGGGTCTTTTTATTGCGGCACTTTAAGGCCAGCCCGATTTCCATTATGGCGGGCGCCGGCGTCGCCGGTATTCTCCTATACCATTTCTTTTAAAAGCTGGAGGCAATCTGATGGAATACCTGTTAAAATCCGGCATCCTATATGCCCAGAATCAATCCAAACCCCTGGCCCGGATCAAAAGCTGTTTTTGCAGCCCGGAAAAACAAATCCTCTCCAAAGATAACGCCCTCCTGTGCCGGGCCCAGATCCAGCATCGCCAGGGCGCGCCTGAAGGCAACGCCCCCCACTGTAAAGAATACGTCCTGGAGGACCCCCAAGGAGCGCCCTTGGCGGTGGCCCGGCCTCAATATGCCCAGGATGCCGAAACCCAACCCGATGGCTGGTCCCTTTGCCATATGCCCAGGGTGGATCACGCCACGGTAACCGTGCAGGGTTCTGCCTACCGGTTGGTCATGCACAACAGCCAAAACTATTCCCTACTGGCGCCCGATGGCGCCGTGGCGGTTCAGGTGCTCCATCGGGGCGTGACCGGGGGCTGGGACATCCAGGATCAATGCCAGCATACCCCCTGCTTTTTATGCGGCCTGTTCGCCTTTTGCCGGTATATGGAGCGGGAAAACGAGTTTCCGGTGGTTTGACCCCTGGCCAGCCGGGCCATTGGGCGGCGTTGGATTCTTTTGTATCCAAACCCAGAAAAAAATGATACAATGTAACAAATCGTACGGGAGGATACCGCCATGCCCACCCCCAACCAGGCCCCAAAAAAAGAAATCTTTGCCGCTGATACCTCTAAACGCACCCCTATCGGCTGGGTAAAAGCCCTCTTTGTCCTTTTGCTGGGCTTGACGGTGGCCCACCTGGGCGTTACCCTGTTTTTGCTTTCCGAGCTGGGCACGGATACCTTTACCGTGTTCATCCAGGGCCTCTCCCGGGTGTGCGGCCTATCCGTAGGCACGGTGCATGTGATCGTCCTTTGCCTGCTCATGGGCCTCATGCTGCTGACCACCAAGGGCTATGTCAAGCCCGGCACCGTGGTTTGCGCCTTTTGCGGCGGCCCCATCATCGACCTGTTTACCCTGCTGTTCCAGCCCTATATCCATGCCGCTTCTCCCATGGCCCTGCGGGTGGCCAGTATGTTGGCCGGCTGCGTCATCCTATCCGCCGGCATGTCCATGGTGATCAACAGCAACGCCGGCACCGGCCCCAACGACCTGGTGGCGGTCATCCTGTCCGACAAGCTGCCCAGCATCCAGTTCCGCTATGTGCGCATTGGCTGCGATGTGTTTTTCGTAGCCCTTGGCTACCTCCTGGGCGGCACGGTAGGCGCAGGCACCCTGGTGGCCGTGTGCCTCACCGGCCCGCTGGTACAGTTTTTCCTGCCCCGCACCAAAAAGCCCATCCGGGCTTTCCTCAAGGAAGCGCTGTAATCCAGCCTTCTCCCGGCTACGCCCTTCCTTCCCGCAGGGCCCCGGCCTTTGCTGGCCGCGTCGGTCCCCCGGGGGGGGCGGCGGGCGCGCGCAGCGCGCA
>OLGD01003365.1_pt1 | contig 15278 bp, 12 predicted proteins | sample 1605311 | NCBI WGS metagenome assembly OLGD01 (sample SAMEA3888917, study PRJEB22519) | human gut metagenome | biome: human gut; feature: human-associated habitat; material: faeces | place: Denmark | collected 2010 | reverse complement strand
GCAAGTATGTGGCCCCGGAGGGCGGCAAGGGCGGCGCAAGCCTGTGCCACGGCAAAAATGCCGAGAATCTGGTCATCAAGGTGCCGCTGGGCACCGTGATTAAGGACGCAGAGAGCGGCCTTGTCATCGCAGACCTGTCCGACCACACCCCGGTCACCATTGCTAAGGGTGGCCGCGGCGGCTACGGCAACGCACACTTTGCCACCCCCACCCGCCAGATCCCCAAGTTTGCAAAGCCCGGTATGCCCGGCGAGGATCTGCAGGTGACCTTGGAACTGAAGCTGATCGCAGACGTGGGCCTGATCGGTTTCCCCAACGTGGGTAAGTCCACCCTCATCTCCACCATCAGCGCGGCAAAGCCCAAAATCGCAAACTACCACTTTACCACCCTTGTGCCCACGCTGGGCGTTGTGTCGGTGGGTGAGGGCGCAAGCTTTGTCTGCGCCGACATTCCCGGCCTGATCGAGGGTGCCAGCGAGGGCGTCGGTCTGGGACACGATTTCCTGCGCCATGTGGAGCGCTGCCGCCTGCTGCTGCACGTTGTGGATGTTTCCGGCAGCGAGTGCCGCGACCCCATCGAGGACTTTGAGAAGATCAACGAGGAGCTGGCAAAGTTCAGCCCCGTGCTGGCCGAGCGTCCGCAGATCGTTGTGGGCAACAAGTGCGACCTTGCCACTGAGGAGCAGATCGAGACCTTCCGTCAGTATGTGGAGGGCAAGGGGCTGACCTTTGTGGCAATCTCTGCCGCCACCATGCAGGGCGTCAAGCAGCTGCCGGGGCTCGTGTACAACCGTCTCAAGGATATCCCGCAGGTGCCGGTGTTCACCCCCGAGTACAAAAAGCCGGAGCCCAAGAAGAACGGCCGCGACTTCACCATCCAGCGCATGGAAGCCCATGTGTGGAGCGTGGATGCCCCGTGGCTGGAGTATATTCTGGCCGGCAGCAACGTGGACGACTACGAGAGCCTGCAGTTCTTCCAGCGTCAGCTGGGCGAGAGCGGCATTCTGGACGCGCTGGTGCAGAAGGGCGTGGAAGAGAACGATACCATTCTCATCGGCGAGTATCAGTTCGACTATATCTTCTAAGGATAAAGCATCATGAACGAATCAGAAAAGATCGACCCGCGGGAGCTCAGCCCGCTGGCGCTGGCCTTTGTAGGGGACAGCGTGCTGGAACTGCTGGTGCGCCAGCGTCTGGTGGAGCACCACCGCCTTTCAGCCGGAAAGCTGAACGCCGAAAAGGTCAAGTATGTCTCTGCCAAGGCGCAGTTCCGGGAAGAGCAGCTGCTGGAGCCGCTGTTCACCGAGGACGAGCTGGCTGTGTTCAAGCGCGGCCGCAACGCCAGCAAGGCCAGCGTCGCCAAGCACGCCTCCCCGGAGGAGTACCGTGCCTCTACCGGCTTCGAGTGCCTGCTGGGCTGGCTGTACCTGAACGGACAGCTGGAGCGCGTGCACCAGCTGCTTGAGGTGCTGTGGCAGCAGTTTGACCCTGACCAGAAATAAGAATGCGAAAGCCCGCTGCTTTCCGCACTGGAAACCAGTGGTGGAAGGCAGCGGGCTTTGCTTGTTGGCATCTGCGGTCCGTCAGATGCCGCTTACGCCATCAGCGGCTGTTCTTTGCGTTGGTGGAACGGCTGTTGGTGGAGTTCTTGGCGCTTTCGTCATCGGCACCCTTGGTGTACTGGTTGGGGTGCTTGTGCTCGTTGGTGGCGTTGTTGGTGGCGTTGTTGGTGGTCTTGCTGCTGGTACGGTTGGAGGTCTGGTTCTTGCAATTGGTACTGCGGTTCTCACTGCGGTTTTCCATGGTGTGAATGCTCCTTTCGGTCGTTGCTGTGGGGGCGGGGCCGCCCTCACAGTCCATAGTGTGGCCGCAGCCGGCGGCTTTATACATCCCATGGGAGGAAAAGAATATGCCTACGGAATATTTTGAGCAGCGGGAGCGTGCCCTGCTGGGGCAGCGGTACGAGCAGCTGTATGCCGCTCCGCAGCAGACGGCAGAGCGCGGGGTCACCGTGTCGGCGCTGCGCACCACGCCGGAGCAGTTTGCGCAGCGGGCAGATTTCCCGCTGGAGCCCTCGCCCTTCTGCAAGGCGGCTTTTGTGGTGCATCAGCCGGATTTTAAGCCCGGGCGGCATCCGTACCACCATGCGGGGGTGTTCTACTCGCAGGAGCCTTCGGCTTCTTCGGCAGCGCCGCTGTTGGGAGTGCAGCCGGGGATGCGGGTGCTGGACCTGTGCGCCGCGCCCGGCGGCAAAAGCAGCCAGCTGGCGGCGGCACTGCAGGGGCGCGGTGTGCTGGTGAGCAACGAGTATGTGGCTGCGCGCGCCGAAATTTTAAAAAGCAACCTTGAGCGCATGGGCGTTCCCAACGCCGTGGTGCTCAACGAGACCCCCGCCCGCATTGCCGATGCGCTGCCGGAGTTTTTCGACCGGGTGCTGGTGGATGCGCCCTGCTCCGGCGAGGGAATGTTCCGCAAGGAACCAGTAGCGCTGCAGCAGCACTGTGAAGCACTGGTAAAGCAGTGCGCAGAGCTGGGCGCGCAGATTCTGGACTGCGCCGCAGCGGCACTGGCTCCCGGCGGGCAGCTGGTGTACTCCACCTGCACCTTTGCGCCGGAGGAGGACGAAGCGCAGGTGGCAGCGTTTTTGCAGCGCCACCCGGAGTTTGCACTGGCCGATGTGCTGGGCAACGTGGACTACACCTTTGGCAGCGCGGGTGAAGAGAACCGCACCGACGGCCTGTCGCTGGACGTAAGTAAGGTGCGCCGCATCTGGCCCTGTCAGGGCGGCGAGGGGCATTTTATGGCCCGGCTGGTCAAGGCGGGCACGCCCCGCACCCTGCCGCCGGAGGGGGAATACACCCCGGAGGAGCAGCTCTGGCTTGCCGCTGCTGCACAGGCGGGCAAAAAGGGCAAGGGTAAGGCAAAGCCTGCCAAGGCGGCAGATGCCCGCAGCACTCGCCGTGCGGACAGCCGCGCCTGCCGGGACGCTGTGCAGGGCACGAGCCGCCGCACCCGGGACACCGGGGCAGGGGAAGCCACCCCGGCGCAGAGCCTTGCCGCATGGCAGGAGTTTGCCCGGCAGTATTTTCCTGCACTGGCACAGCGTCCGGCTGTGGTGCACGGCGGCGGCGTGCTGCTGCCGGTTGCCTTTCCGCAGACGGGACTTCATGTGCTGCGGGCGGGGGTGTTCGTAGGCAGTGTGCAGAAGGGACGCTTTGTGCCGGAGCATCATCTGTTCACGGCCTTTGGCAGCCTGTGCACGAACTGCGAGCAGCTGACCCTTGCCGACTGCCGCTGCACCGAGTATCTCTCCGGCCGCGAGGTGGAAGCCCGCACGGCAGCGGACGGCTGGTGCTGCGTGACCGTGGACGGCTGGCCGCTGGGCGGCGGCAAGGTGTCCGGCGGACGGGTGAAAAACCACTACCCCAAGGCACTGCGGTTGCTGTAAACCGCAGATTTACACGCATCCGGGCGAAAATCAGGCTTTTCAGGCTTGAACGCGCCGGTGGATTGTGATAGAATAACAGAGTTAGATTTTGTGTGCTGCCACAAGCGGGCGACCACAGCCCGTCTGCCCGCAGGCGGAGATACCGATAAATTTAGGAGGCTCTTTCCCATGTCTGGACATAGCAAATGGAACAACATTAAGCGCAAGAAGGAAAAGACTGACGGCGCCCGCGCCAAGGTCTTTACCAAGATCGGCCGCGAGATCAGCGTTGCCGTCCGTGACGGCGGCCCCAACCCGGCTTCCAACAGCAAGCTGGCAGACCTGATCGCCAAGGCAAAGCGCATGAGCGTGCCCAACGATAACATCCAGCGTATCATCAAAAAGGCCGAGGGCGGCGACAAGACCGAGTTCGAGGCCATCACCTACGAGGGCTACGGCCCCGGCGGCGTGGCAGTCATGGTGGAGACCCTGACCGACAACCGCAACCGTACCGCTGCCGACCTGCGCCACTACTTCGATAAGAACGGCGGCAATCTGGGCGCTATGGGCTGCGTGGCCTTCCTGTTCAACCAGAAGGGCGTCATTGACATCTCTCTGGAGGATAAGGACGCCGACGAGGCCATGATGGACGCTCTGGATGCCGGTGCCGAGGACTTTGATGCCAGCGAGGACGCAGCCGAGGTCACCACCGATCCCGAGAACTACTCTGCCGTGGTCAAGGCTCTGGAAGAGAAGGGCTACGAGATCCTGTCTGACGATCTGGCCATGGTGCCCATGACCACCACCCGCCTGACCGACCCTGATCAGCTGAAGCTGATGGGCAAGCTGCTGGATTCTCTGGAGGATAACGATGACGTCCAGAACGTCTGGCACAGCCTGGAGAACGAAGAGGATCTGCCGGAATAAGCTTCCGCAAGGCTCCTTGCTCTTGAAATAAGACGATAAAAAGCCGCTTTTTGTGCTGCAAGGCACGAAAGGCGGCTTTTGTTTATTTCTGTGCCAGCGCCTTGCCTTTTGCGTAGTAGCGCTGCATCTCTTCCCGGGGGACCATATTCCCGCCGGTGGCCCAGACCAGATGGGTGGCGTTTGCCAGCGTACCGGCGGGCAGGGCAGCTTTGGTGTAAGCGCCAAGCAGCTGCCCGGGCTGGGTGAGCACCGGGCCATACATTCCCGCCAGAGCGCTGGGCTCAAGGTAAAGATCTTCGGCATCTGCCAGCTGTGCCAGAAGGGTATACATCCGCTCGTCCTGCAGGGTGTAGCAGCCGCTCATAAAGGGGCGCATCAGCCCGCCCACAAAGCCGGAAGCGCGCCCCACGGCAAGACCATCGGCGGCGGTGCGGTTGTCGATGCCAAAGTCCTGCACACAGACGCTGCTGTTTTCGCCGGTAGCCATGCCCAGCATCATGCAGGGGGAGTGGGTGGGCTCGGCAAAAAAGCAGTGTGCGGCATCGCCGAACAGCATCTTCAGGCCAAAGGCCACGCCGCCGGGGCCGCCGCCCACGCCGCAGGGCAGATAGGCGAAGAGGGGATGCTCTGCATCCACGGTGACGCCCTGCGCGTCCAGCTGCTTTTTCAACCGCAGCGCAGCCACGGCATAGCCCAGAAAGAGGGTCTTGGAGTTTTCGTCATCCACAAAATGGCAGTAGGGGTCGCCCGCCGCCAGTTTGCGCCCCTCGGTCACGGCGATGCTGTAATCGGAGGCGTATTCCACCACCTTGACGCCCCGGCTGCGGAGCAGGTCTTTTTTCCACTGCCGCGCGTCAGCGGACATATGCACAGTGACCTGGAACCCCAGCTTTGCGCTCATGATGCCGATGGAAAGCCCCAGATTTCCGGTGGAACCCACCGCAATGGAGTATTGCGAGAACAGCTTGCGGAAGTGCTCCTCTGCCAGAACGGCGTAGTTGTCGGTCAGGTGCAGCATTCCGCTGTGCAGGGCAATGTCCTCGGCGGTTTTCAGCACCTCGTAAATGCCGCCCCGGGCTTTGATGGAACCGGAAATAGGCAGGTGGCTGTCCAGCTTGACCCATATCTGTCCGGCGATGGGGGTGCCGCTGCGCTCTTCCAGCACCTTTTGCATCCGGGGGATGGGTCGGACAGGGGATTCAATGATGCCGCCAGTCGCAGCAGTTTCTGGAAAGACGGCGGCAAGGTAGGGGGCAAAACGCTCCAGCCGCGCGGCGGCGTCCTCGATGTCGGCAAAGGTCAGCGGGCAGGCAGCCGCAGCCTGTGCAAAGGGCAGCTTGTCCGGGTTTACCCATGCAGTCTCCTTCAGGGCGCAGAGGTCGGAGACCACGGGATATGCCGCGATCCAATCGGCAGCGGAACGCCCGGCGATGCACTTGTCAGGTGAAACCATAGCGGATCCTCCTTTATATATAGAAGTTTGGATAGAAGCGGATGAGTGCGCCCGGCAGGTTTCGCGGGCGCTGAATGTTTTGAATATAAAGGTTTTTATAGGAATTGTCAACCGGAACAGACTGCTTTGCGCCGGGAGGGTCAGAGAACTACATGCTTGGCGGTTACAAGCTATTGCTTGGGCAGCCCAGCGGCAGAGTAGGGAATCTATGGAAGGAAAGCAGCACACTGCCCAAAAACCTTGTTAAAAAACTGGCATTTTGCCGTTTTTGTGTAAAGTATACAAGAATAAACACAAAAAATTGGCATTGCGCGTATTGCTATTTTACAACTGATATATTAGAATATAAGCAAGAAGAGCGTGCAGGCGTTCTGCGCGTGCCACATGATAAATAACGACAGGAGGAACTTCTCTATGCCTATGAAAATGGGTTGGCGCTGGTATGGCGAGGGCAACGACCCCGTCACCCTGAGCGACATCAAGCAGATCCCCGGCGTGACCAGCATCGTCTGGGCACTGCACAACAAGATGCCCGGCGAGATCTGGGAAATCGACGAGATCCAGAAGGTTGCAGACCAGATCCACGCCTACGGCTTTGATATGGATGTTGTCGAGTCCGTCAACGTGCACGACGATATCAAGATTGGTCTGCCCACCCGCGACCAGTATATCGAGAACTACAAGCAGTGCATCCGCAACCTGTCCAAGTTTGGTGTCAAGGTCATCTGCTACAACTTTATGCCCATCTTCGACTGGACCCGCACCGACCTGTTCCACCCGGTAGGCGACGGTTCTACCGCACTGTTCTACGAGAAGGACAAGATCAAGGGCGATTACAAGGCCATGGCTGAGTATATCATGTCCTTCACCGAGAAGTATAACATGACCTTCCCCGGCTGGGAGCCGGAGCGCATGGCAAAGCTGGACGAGCTGTTCAAGGCCTACGCCCCTGTCACCAAGGAGAAGCTGTGGGAGAACCTGAAGTACTTCCTCGAAGCCCTGATGCCCACCTGCCGCGAGTGCGACATCAAGATGGCCATCCACATGGACGATCCTCCTTGGGATATCTTCGGCCTGCCCCGCCTGCTGGTGGACGAGCCCAGCATCGACCGCTTCCTGAAGATGGTGGACGATCCGTACAACTGCCTGACCCTGTGCACCGGCAGCCTGAACGCAAACCCCAACAATAACTGTGCCGAGATCATCCGCAAGCACTGCGACCGTATTGCTTTCGGTCACGTCCGCAACATCCACCACTTCCCCAACGGCGACTTCTCTGAGGCTGCGCACCGCGACTGCTGCGGCGAGACCGGCATCATTGAGGTAATGCGCGCTTACCATGACTGCGGCTTTGAGGGCTACATCCGCCCCGACCACGGCCGTCAGCTGTGGGAGGAAGGTCCCGGCGTCTGCCGCCCCGGCTATGGCAAGTATGACCGTGCTCTGGGCATCCAGTATATGCTGGGTATCTGGGATCTGCTGGACCGTCTGGATGAAGAAAAGAAGGGCTGATTACTATGAAGCTGTCTGATATCAAAAACGGCAATCTGTCCGCCGAGTGGGCAGAAAAGGGCTACGAGCTGCCCAAATTCGACATTGAGGCTGTGAAGGCCAAGACTCACGCCGAGCCCACTTGGGTGCACTTTGGCGCCGGCAACATCTTCCGCGCTTTCCCCGCTGCCGTGCTGAACGATGCACTGAACAGCGGCAAGTACGACCGCGGCGTCATCGTGGCCGAGAGCTTCGACTACGAGATCATCGACAAGGCTTACCAGCCCTACGATAACCTGAGCCTGCTGGTCTGCCTGAAGTCCACCGGCGAGATCGAGAAGAAGGTCGTCGCTTCCGTTACCGAGAGCCTGAAGGCTGACTATTCCTTCGGCGCTGATTGGGCACGTCTGGTGGAGATCTTCCAGAACCCCAGCCTGCAGATGATCTCCTTTACCATCACTGAGAAGGGCTACGGCGTTGCTCCCGCTGACTTGGAGCGCGGCCTGACCCCCGTTCTGGCGATGGGCAAGGTCACCGCTCTGCTGTACGAGCGCTTCAAGGCCGGCAAGCTGCCCCTGACCGTCCAGAGCATGGATAACTGCTCTCACAACGGCGATAAGGTCAAGACCGCTGTCCACGCCTACGCTGCAAAGTGGGTGGAGCAGGGTCTGGTGCCCGCCGAATTCCTTGCCTATGTGCAGGACGAGACCAAGATCACCTTCCCGTGGAGCATGATCGATAAGATCACCCCGCGCCCGGACGCAAAGGTGCAGGAGATGCTGGCAAAGGATGGCTTTGAGGATAACTACACCATCGTTACCGAGAAGCACACCTTCACCGCTCCCTTCGTCAACGCCGAGGAGACCCAGTACCTGTGCATCGAGGATCACTACACCAATGGCCGTCCTCCGCTGGAGCTGGGCGGTGTGCTGTACTGCGACCGCGAGACCGTGGACAAGATCGAGAAGATGAAGGTCTGCACCTGCCTAAACCCCCTGCACACTGCCATGTCTATCTATGGCTGTATGCTGGGCTACACCCTCATCTCTGCCGAGATGGCAGACGAGGATCTGCGCTCCTTTATCCAGAAGATCGGCTATATCGAGGCTATGCCCGTGGTCGTTGATCCCGGCGTGCTGAACCCCTACGAGTTCATCGGCGCTGTCATCAACCGCCGTCTGCCCAACCCCTTCATGCCTGATGCTCCCCAGCGTATCGCTACCGATACCTCCCAGAAGCTGGCGATCCGCTTCGGCGAGACCATCAAGGCTTACGAGGAGCGCGGTCTGGACAAGTCCAACCTCGTGCTGATCCCGCTGGTGCTGGCAGGTTATGCCCGCTACCTGAAGGGCATCGACGACAACGGCCAGCCCTTCGAGATCTCTCCCGATCCGCTGCTGGCTGAGCTGCAGGCCATCGTCAGCCCCTTGCAGGTCAAGGAAGGCGAGCAGGACTTCAGCTGTCTGAAGGCTCTGTACAGCCGTGCCGATGTGTTCGGTGTGGATCTGTACGCCGTCGGTCTGGGCGAAAAGATCGAGGGCATGGTCAAGGAGCTGTACGCCGGTAACGGCGCAGTGCGCAAGACCCTGCACAAGTACACTCTGGCCCGTTAAAACTTTATAACGCTATTTCCGTACCCACGCTGCGCTTTTGCTTTGCCGCAGCGTGGGTTTTTGTTTTGTCCCTGCGTGAAAAAAGCAGAACAGCCAAGCCGACAGGCTTGGCTGTTCTGCAAATTATAAAAAATCTTCCTTACTTCCGGCAGTCGTGCAGGCTGGCGGCGGGCAGGGCACTGCCCAGCAGGCTCCATGCGGCATCCATGCTCTCGTTCAGCAGATAGGCCTGATTTTTCTGGACGTAGATGTACACCGCCTCTTTGGTGCGGTAGGCGCAGTACACGGTGTTCCAAGTGTAGCGGTTGGTGGGCTCGGTCTTGTTCTGCTCACCGGCCATCCAGACCGAAAGCCCGGCGGCGTCCAGCTCCAACCGGTAGAAGGGGCGGGGCAGACCCAGCTTTTTGATCTGCTTGGAGAGGTTCGAAAAAAAGGTGCCGAAGTATACGGCGGGCAGACCGATGGCTACGATGGCCAGCACGGCGGTCAGCAGCCCGGCGCCCTCCCGTTTGCCGATCTGGCTCAGGCAGATCCCGGCGCACACCAGCAGAATGGCAGTGAACACCGCCGGGCGCTGCCAGCCCTTGTTGTGGCGCAGCAGGTCGAAAGATGCAAAATCGTGAAAGCTTTTTTCGTCCATCTGAACGGAAACGCAAACATTCTGGGTCATAAAGTTACCCTCCTTTTTGGGCATAGTACCACATTTATCGGCAAGAAGCAAGCAAAAGATGCATCGGCGGCGGTGCATCCGGCTTGCAAACCGCCCGCAAAGCGTGGTAAAATAAGTTATTATCCAGGGTGTATCTGAAAAGTCGAAAAATTAGTCTATTTCTACAAGCACAGCCGGATTTTGCGTTAAACAGCCTTGAAATCCATAAAGGATTCCTACGGCTATTTGCCTTAAATCCTGCTTGTGCTTGCGAAATATTCGTCATTTTCTTTGTTTCCAGATACACCTTAAAAAGGGGGAAGCTTTGCATGGAAAAGCGCAACTGGAAGCGCAGCGTTACGCTCAAGCAGCGCATGGTGCTGTGTCTGGCGGCTTTTTTTGCGGCCTTTGCGTTGCAGCTTGCCCTGAACGGCTATCAGGCACGGGCGGTGCAGCAGGTGCAGGACGACCAGATGGGCAACTTTAACGCCATCAGCCGGTTTCAGGGCGGTGTGGAAAGTTCCATCAGCATTCTGGAAGCGTACCGCTGGGAGAACGGCGAGACTGAGGAAATGCTGGAAAAGCTTCAGGCAGCCTGCTCCACCAGCAACGCATGGCTGTGGCGCATCCGATCCAATATGGACGGCTTGCAGAACGTCAGCGATGAGCAGTGGGTGCTTTACGGCGCAGTGGAGACCACCTACGGCAGCTACAGCGCCCTGCTGGAGGAACTGGAGGGCTGCCTTTCCAGCGGGCAGGATGCAAAGGCGTCCCAGCTGTACTATAACAAGGTCTCGGTCTGCGGCGGGTATCTGAGCCAGTACACCATGCAGCTGCTGAAAGCCTCGATTCTGGACGCCCAGACTACTTATACCGAGATCTCGGAGCTGGGCGAGCGGATCGCCCTGATGCAGATCGTGGTGGTGGCGCTGTGCGTGGCACTGGGCTGCGCTTCCGGTCTGATGGTCATGCGGCTGCTGACCCCAGTCTCCCAGATGATCGTAGCTTCCCGTGCCATCAGCCGCAGCCAGTTCGACACCCCGGACATCCCGCTGCCTAAGCAGCCGGAGATCGGGCAGCTGGCGGAGTCTTTCAACCGCATGAAGCACTCTATGGCGCAGCAGGTGAGTACCTTACAGGAGAAAAACGAGATCGAGCGGGAGCTGCACCGCCAAAAGACCGAAGCACTGGAATTGCAGAACCGCATGGAGCGCAGCCGGTTACAGCAGCTGCGCAGCCAGATCGACCCGCATTTTCTGTTCAACACCCTGAACGTCATCCAGCAGATGGCGGGCACAGAGTCCGCCTACCGCACACAGGCACTCATTATGGCGCTTTCCCATCTGCTGCGTTACAGCCTGATGAGCAACGATGAACAGGTGCCCCTCTCCCGGGAGGTGCGCATTGTGGACGAATACTACTCCATCTACCATGTGCGATTTGGCGACCGGGTGCAGATGCAGTGGGCGTTTTCGGACTCGCTGGACCTGACCGAGACTATGGTGCCGTCCTTTATCTTGCAGCCCATCGTGGAAAACGCCTTCAAGCACGGCATCTGTCCCAAGGAAGAGGGCGGCGTGGTGCGCATCCGCATGATCCCCCTGCGGGAAAAAGGTCTGCTGTGCATCCGGGTGCTGGACAACGGCGTAGGCATTGAGCCGGAGCAGCTGCAGCAGCTGCGCACGGCATTGGAACAGCCCGCACCCCGCTGGGAACATATCGGTATTTATAATGTGGCTGCCCGCTTGCGGCTGCTGGATGCCCGCTGCCGGGTGGTGGTGCGCTCCCGGCCGGGGCGGGGAACTGCGGTGATCCTGTATCTGCCGCTGGTGGAGAATGAGGAGGAATTTGAGGAATGATTCGTCTGTTGATCGCGGATGATGAGAAGATGGAACGGGAAGCGCTGGCGGATATCGTCATGCGCCGGTTCGAGCATGAGGTAACAGTGGAAATGGCGGAAAACGGACGCAAAGCCGCCGATACCGCCGTGCTCTGGGGTGCAGACCTGATTTTGATGGACATCGAGATGCCGGGAATGAACGGCCTGGATGCCGCCCGCGCGGTGCTGGAGCAGCGCCCGGAGTGCAAGGTGATTTTTATCACGGCATACAGCCTGTTCCAGTACGCCCACGAGGCGGTGCATCTGGGTGCCTGCGACTATCTGCTGAAGCCGGTGGACCCGGACGAGACCGAAGCTGCCATCCGCCGCGCCATCCGGCAGATCGAAGCCGGACGCCGTCTGGCAGAGCTGGCTGCGGAAGCCCCGGAGCAGGAAACCGCCCCGGAGCAGGAGACCGACCCCGCCGGGGAAGGGGAGAGTGACCGCAACGCACTGGTGATGGATCATGTGCGCAAGTATATGGAAGATAACTATATGTCCGACCTCTCGCTGGACAGCGTGAGCGAGATCTTGCACATCAGCCCGGCGTATCTTTCGGCGCAGTTCAAAAAGTACCAGAAGATGAACTTTCTGGACTGCCTGACCGAGCTACGCATCAACGCAGCCAAAGAGCTGCTGGCCGACCCCTTCCGCTCCGCAGCAGAGGTAGCCTCCATGGTGGGCTACGAGGATGCCAGTTACTTTGCCCGTGCCTTTAAAAAGCGCACTGGCATGACCCCCACCCAGTACCGGAAGGAAGCGGCAAAGGCGGCCCGGGAGGCACGGCTGTGACCCGCCGTCAGCTGCTGCATCTGCTGACGGCAGCACCGGCACTGGCAGTCACAGGCTGCACGGCACAGTCTGCTTCTTCGCAGCAGGAAAAGCCGCTCATTCTGCGCTATGCGGAGAATCAGCCGGAGGACTACCCCACCAGCAAGGCGGCAAAGGCCTTTGCCGAGCTTGTGGCGCAGCACACGGATGGCCGGGTGAAGGTACTGGTTTACAGCGGGGCAGAGCTGGGCGCGGAGCAGAGCGTCATCCAGCAGATGCAGTTCGGCGGGGTGGATTTTTCCCGCGTGTCCCTGAGCCAGCTGGCAGAGTACGAGCCGGAGCTTAGCGTACTGCAGCTGCCTTACCTGTACAGTGATGCCGAGCAGATGTGGCGGGTGCTGGACGGCAGCATCGGCGACGAGTTTCTGGCCATGCTGGACGGGATGGACTTAGTGGGACTTTCGTGGTTCGACGCCGGTGTGCGTAGCTTCTACACCCGGGAAAAGGTGACCGGGCTGGATGATTTGCAGGGGCTGACCATCCGGGTGCAGGAGTCGGACATGATGAGCGACATGATCACCGCACTGGGGGCAAAGCCGGCGCAGGTGGTGTACAGCAAGGTATATGCCGCCCTGCATAATGCCGAGATCGACGGCGCAGAGAACAACTGGCCCAGCTACGAGGTGATGGGACACTACGAGGTAGCGCCCTTTTTCCTGAAGGACGAGCACACCCGCGTGCCGGAAGTGCAGCTGGCCAGCCCGGCGGTGATGGAAAAGCTTGCCGCGCTGGACGAAAGCTTCCCGGAGGTGATCCGCGCCTGCGCCCGGGAGAGCGCACAGAAGGAACGCGAGCTCTGGGCACGGCGGGAAGCGGACGCGGAGCAGAATATGCGCAAGCTGGGCATCTGCGTTACCGAGCTGGACGAAGCCGAGAAAGCCCGCTTCCGCGCAGCGGTGCAGCCCATGTACGATGAATTCTCTGCCCAGCAGGAACTGATCGACCGGATACAAAAAAGCTGAAGAAAACGCCCCGAGAAGTGCCCGGATGGACATTTTTTGGGGTGTTATTTTGTACTATGAATACAGGAATGTATCCAACTGGTCAGCAGTGTTGCACAAACGAAATGAAAAACGCTTGTGCAATATGGCAAAAACAATCTTGACATTCTTTCGAAAAACAGGACATTTTTCGAAAGCTCTTGTTTCATTTCGGAAAATTTGCTAAAGTGTGTACAGCCAATGAACGAAAGCTCCGGCACCTGTGCGCCCGGAGGATTTCACAATTATTTAAGGAGGACGATTCCTATGAAAATGATCTCTCGTCGTAGCTTTATGGCCGTTGCCGGTGCAGCTACCGCTGCTGTTGCTCTGACCGCCTGCGGTGGTTCCAAGAGCGGCTCCACTTCTACCGCTGCTTCCACCTCTACCGCAGCTTCTTCTGCTGCTGCCGGTGATGCAGCTGCTGCTGCCAACGATCCCAAGGTGACTCTGGTCTACGCCGAGGTCAACCCGCTGGATACCATCGTTGGTCAGACCGGTTCTCACTTCAAGGAGAAGGTCGAGGAGCTGAGCGGCGGTTCTGTGGTCGTCGATGTGCAGGCTTCCGGTGTTCTGGGCTCTGAGAACGACGTTCTGGACGCTATTCTGGGCGGCTCTACCTCCATTGATATCAGCCGTATCTCTGCTTTCGCTCTGACCAGCTACGGCTGCAACAAGTCCAAGCTGCTGTCCATCCCCTTTACCTTCAACAACCGTGCTCACTTCTGGAACTTTGCCAACAGCGATCTGGCTCCTGAGTTCCTGAACGAGCCCCAGGAGCTGGGCCTGCCTGTTCGCGGCCTGTTCTACGGCGAGGAAGGCTTCCGTCACTTCTTCACCGTCAAGCCCGTTGCTGCTATCGGCGACCTGAAGGGCATGAAGCTGCGTGTGTCCAACGACCCCGTTATGAACGGCATGGTCGAGGGTCTGGGCGCTAACCCCACCGTCGTTGCTTTCGGCGAGCTGTACAGCGCACTGCAGACCGGCGTTGTGGATGGCGCTGAGCAGCCCATTGCAAACTACAAGTCCAACGCTTTCCCCGAGGTTGCTAACAACCTGATCCTGGACGGCCACACTCTGGGCGCTGTGCAGGCTGTTATCACCGACAACGCATGGGGCAAGCTGACCGCTAACCAGCAGGCTGCTGTTATGGCTGCTGCTGCCGACACCCAGAAGTTCAACGCTGATCTGTCTGAGACCGCTGAGAACAAGGTTCTGGAAGAGCTGCGCTCCTCCGGCTGCAACGTTGTGGATGTGGACGACAAGACTCCCTGGCAGGAAGCTTGCGCTAAGGTCATCAAGGACAACACCTCTGATCAGGCTGAGCTGTACCAGAAGCTGCTGGACATGAAGGCATAAGCTGGCTTTCCATCCAATCCAAGTAGTACATTGCCCGGCGGAGGCCCACGGGAATACGCCCGCAGGCTTCGCCGGGTTTTTATATGGAGGAATTTCTATGCCGAAAATCTTTACCACTCTGGATAAGATCAGACCGGCGTACGACTTTACCTACAAGGTGGTTCTGTTCATCTGCAAGATCCTGCTGATCGCAGATATCCTCATTACCACGATGTCGGTCATTGGCCGTTACGTCCCCTTTATCCCGGACCCCTCCTGGTCTGAGGAGGTCGTCCTGACCTGTATGAGTTACATGGCTGTGCTGAGCGCTGCGCTGGCCATCCGCCGCGGCGCACACATCCGCATGACTGCCTTTGATATGTACCTGCCCAAGAAAGTGGTCAAGGCGCTGGACATTCTGTCCGACGTGGCTGTGATGGTTCTTGGTGTGGTCATGATGGCGGTCGGCTGGAACTACGCCACCACGCTGGGCGGCCGTGGCTTCTATGTTTCCATGCCTTGGCTGAGCCGCTTCTGGATGTACTTCCCGGTGCCGCTGGCCGGTGTTGCCATGATCATCTTCGAGATCGAGTCTCTGTACAACCATATCAAGAGCTTTTTTGTAAAGGAGGAAATGTAATATGACAGTTCAGACACTGGCAATCATTGTCCTTCTTGTCAGCTTCTTTG
>OLGD01003359.1_pt1 | contig 15299 bp, 14 predicted proteins | sample 1605311 | NCBI WGS metagenome assembly OLGD01 (sample SAMEA3888917, study PRJEB22519) | human gut metagenome | biome: human gut; feature: human-associated habitat; material: faeces | place: Denmark | collected 2010 | reverse complement strand
CTCGCGCCCCCTACGTTCTTTTATGGTAGCACTCTATGATTGTAGTTTCAAGAAAATCGGTGATTTCTTAACGCAGTTTTAACGGAACGCTAACAGGGACGCGAAAAAGCCCTCCCCCTGGGGGAAGGTTTTTGCCCATTTTCATGGGCTTTATCGTCATTCTGCACAACAATCCCCCTTAAATTTCTGCCTATTGCGAATTGAATTGTTCGGTGACCGGTGATAAATTTAGGTTGGTATTTACCGAAAAGTGGTGAAACGGAGGGGTTTTTAAGATGAAACGATGGTTTTCCGGGCTTTTAGCGGCGGTTATGGTACTGCTTTTGCTGCCGGCGTCCGCCAGCGGCACAGAGAGCTTTTACGCCTACTTGTACAGCAACCCACCCGCTGCGGTCGGAGAAACAGCATCAGTGGCGTTGTTTTTGGGCCAAAACTCCACATCGCGGGAGTACAACACCTATTTCTTCCAAATCGACTATGATGCGGAAAAACTCATATTCGCAAGCGCAACCATCGGCAGCAAAGATCCTGATGTCATTGATCACTCTGTTCCTGGTCGTTTGACCATAGGCGGCTACGGAGAACCGCGCTCCGACCGCTTTATCACGCTGAATTTCACCGTAAAGGCCGCCGGTGAAGCCACTGTGAAATTGGTCAAGGCACAGATGGACGTCCGCGCCAACGCGGCAAAGGACGCCCAAACTGCCAGTGTACCGGCCGGCCAAAGCAACACGGTGACGATCCTGTGTGGCGGCTTCCCTGTTGAGCTTCCAAAATGTGCCACCGGCGCCGCTTATGTGACAGCAAACGGCGACTACACCTTCACCGCCGATCCCGGCTATGACTACGACTTTTCGGCCACTGTGGATGGTAAAACGGTAGCCATCATCAACAACGGCGACGGCAGCTACACGATCGAAAATGTCACCGGCGAGCTGGCCATCAGCGCCAACAGCACACCCACTGTCAAAACATACGCGGCGACCGTCAAGGGCGACGGCTCCGGCGACGTCAGCGCCCCCACTTCCGCAACGCATGGGCAGGAGTACACCTTCACGGTCACGCAGGCGGCCAACTACGACTATGCGGTGGCCGTAACGGTAAACGGCCTGCCGGTGACGTGCACTGTCAACAGCAGCGGCAGCAGCGTCTATACCTACACGATCCCGGCAAAGTCCGTCACCGGCCCGGTGGTCATTACGGTGAAGAAGGCCCCGCAAAGCGGCACCACGCAAATCGTGCTTGCGGGCAGCGGCGCCGCCGATGTCTGGGATGGCGTTACGTCCTATACCGTAAAAAGCGGTGAAGCTTTTACATTCGGTATCAATCACCAAGAGGGATTTGACTACACGGTCACCGTCATGGCCGGTGAAAAAAACATCACGCTCCAGCGCAATGCAGAAAGCACCAGCACTTACACCATTCCCGGGGACTGCATCACGGGCGGCATTATTATGGTGACCATCACCAAAACGGCGCAGCTTGCATTGACGGTGGACGCGGCCGAGTATGTGAAGTATACAGACGGCAGCGTTGTGTGGCTCATCACCGCCGCGCCGAAAACAAAGCTCCCTGCGACCAAGTCCCTCTACTACGGTGATACGGCCATGTTCTGGTCAGAGAAATACGAAGCCTACGCCTGGCTGTTGGTCGGCAAGGGTACGGCGGCAGATATCGCCGCCGCGGCGAAATCCACGATCTCCGTTAAGGGCAACTCCACTGTGTCGGTATCCTACAGCGGCGACGTCAACGGCACGGGACATACCGATATCAACGACGCCCAGTATGTCTATGACCTCTATAACGCCAAGCATTCCGCACTTGACATGGAGAAGTTCCTCCGCTGCGATGTCAACGGTGACTGCGGAGTTAACGTCGGAGACGTACGAATGGTTGTCAGCCTGCTGCTGCGCTGATAAATCAAAAGAGAAGCGCCTGAAGGGCGCTTCTCTTTTTCAGGCCGGTCAAAAAGCTTGCGAAAGCCGTTATGCAAGGCTCCACGGCGAAAGCCGCGGGGCTTTTTGTCAGGACTCCATGTGTTTGCCCAGAAAGGACGCCACGGTCTGGGCAAGCTTGCACTCCGTCTCCCCCGCCGGCTTGCCGTCGGGAGAGAGAAAGAGCACCGCGCCCAGCACGTCGCCGCCGCAGAGAATAGGTGCCGCCACAGCGGCCCGGAACTGCTCGTTCTCATCGCTGATGGCCACACCCTCGCCGCAGTAGAGGCCACGCTGGTCCATGACCTGCTCCAGCGCAGGGGAGACAGGCTTGCCCAGCAGTTCCTTCTTCCCCGCCCCGGCGATGGCGATGACCGCATCGCGGTCGGTAACAGCGGCGGAAAAGTCCGTGCTGCGGCTGAGGGTATCGCAGAACTGTGCGGCGAACTCCTCCAACCCGCCGATAAGGGAATACTTCTTGAAAATGACCTCGCCGTCACGGGTGGTGTATATCTCCAACGGGTCGCCCTCGCGGATACGCATGGTGCGGCGAATCTCCTTAGGGATGACCACGCGGCCCAGGTCGTCGATGCGGCGCACGATGCCTGTTGCTTTCATATATGAAATTCCTCCAGTCAAAGCAGATTTTACATCCGTAGTCTTTGTCCGGTGTCGGAGGAATATACATCCGCCGCATATAATCGCGGTGAGATATACTATGAATATCGAGACCTTACTGAAGAAATGAAAAAACAGCTGGACTACATGATCGCCCAGCGCCGCTGCCCGCATCGACACCCCTGCGTCTCCTTCCATGATGAGGACACCCAGGACTATCTGGCCGCGGCGATCGCGGCACTTGGCCCGGACGCGCTGCGCACCTGCGGGAAAAACGACATGGTAGCCGACCTGCGCGGCTATATCGGCAGACGGGCCATCACCTTCCGTGCCTTAACGCCGTCTCCCTGACGCCCAACGCCTTCAACTGCCACTCCACTCAGGAGTACCTGAGCATCCGCGAATGTCGGTACTTCTACGACAAGATGGTAGAGCTGCTGGAAAAAATGAAGGATATGTAATATGCAGAGGACGGCGCCCCGTGGGGCGCCGTCCTCTTTTCTTCTTTATCCGCGGCAGGCGGCCAGCTGCGCCCGTACACCGGCGATCAGCATCGTGGCATCTAGTCCGATGGCCACGCCGTCGAAGCCCTGGGCCAGCCGTGCACCGGCGGCCGCACCGTCCCCGGCAAATATCAGGCAGGGTTTGCCCGCCTGGCGGCAGGCCTGTTGTATCCGCGTCAGGGCCGCCTTGAAGCGCTGCTCCTCAAAGGCCCCAGGCAGCCCCATAGAAATAGACAGATCGAAAGGACCGATAAAGATGCCGTCCACACCCTCCATCGCTGCGATATTCTCAATACCCGCCAGCGCCTCTATCGTCTCACACTGGGGGATCACCAGCGTCTCACCGTTGAAGTGCGCCATTGTCTCCAGTACGCCGGCCGGCGTATCGGTGCCCCAACCATCCTTCCGGGACGGGCAGAACCCCCTCTGCCCCACCGGGGCGTACTTGGCATAGTCCACCACACGCTTCACCTCCGCCGCGCCGTGCACATCCGGAACAATGATCCCCTGCACGCCAACGTCCAGCAGCTTCAAGATCGCCGGGCGGCTGATCTCCCGCACCCGGGCCAGGGGCGTGATGTTCCGCCTTTCCGCGGCGCACACCAGCCGGGCGGTGGTCTCCGCCTCAATGGGGCTGTGCTCATTGTCCAGAATGACAAAATCCAGCCCCGCACAGCCCAGACATTCCACCACGGCAGCACTGCCGGTACCCACGAATGTGCCCAGCGGCTTCTCGCCTCTGGCCAGCTTTTCCTTCAATATGTTCCGCATCTCTTGTTCTCCTGCGTTGTTTTCTATTTGTCAACCGCGGCAGCTCAATAATCCGCGTTCAGCCAGGGCTTCTGGACACAGTACAGCAGCTGCGCCAACTGCCGCGCCTTTTCGGCGTCATCTGCGGACGCCGCACCCAGCCGCAGCAGCGCCGCCAGACCGCAGGACCCCATCAGCAGCGCCGCCAGATCCCCCTGCCGGCAGATCACTGTCACGTCCGCGGTCCCCTCTGCCACGGCCCAGCGGCCATCGGAAAAGCCGATACGCAGCTCCTCCTCCCGGTCCGCCATCTCATCCCGATAGCGGAAGGCCGCCGTCAGCGTCCCCGCCGGGAAATTCCGATAGCCGGTCCGCCGCACGAAGTCCGCCCCGTCCGTCAGCTTGAACATGGTCCCCACGGCGGAAACATTGGTCTGCAAAAAGCCGTAGTCGATGTAGTTTCCGGACACGTCCTGCGGATCGCCCAGCAGATGGTGGAAATCCTCCTCCCCTGTCCGCAGTATCACTGTCTGGGCCAGATCCTCCTGCATCTGCAGGCCACCCAGCAGCGCCCGCAGCACCGTGCCGTTCTCATACACCAGTTCCTCCACGCTGAGCCGGTTTTGGGTATAGTTGCACGCACTGGCGCTTTCAAACCGATAGGCCGCGTAGCCTAACAGGCGTCCGCCGTCGTAATAACCCATACGGCGCACCTGAATATCCCCCCGGGCTCCGCGCAGCTCCTCGTCGAACTTCTCCACCATGCCATGGTTTCGGGCAGCAAAGCGCCGCTGGCAGTCCATCGCCTGGTCAAACTCCTCCGGCTGCAGCAGGCGCAGGTGCGCCCGCACCTCTCCGTCCAACCGCGGCAGTGCCCCGGTTGGCAGATGGTATTCATATAACTTCCCGCCAAAGCCGTAGCCCATCCGACGGTAAAAGCCGATGTTGAACGGCAGCAGCATGGTCAGCAGCGCGCCGTTTTCCCGTGCATAGCGCTCGGCATACCGTATCATATACAGCGCCGCGCCCTTCTTCTTGTGCAGGGGGTGTACCTCCAGCGCCATCACACCGCAGGCAGGCTGCATGACCCCAAAGAAGTTCATGGAGAACAGGATCAGCTTCATGGTGGCGATCAGTGTGCCGCCCTCAAACAGGCCCATCGTCCAAGTCTGGGTGTCCTCCCGCAGCTCCGTAAGATGCTTGCTCCGGTAGTGCGCCCGGCATTCCTCGTCCAGCGTCTTGTACGCCGGATAGGAATTGAGATAGATGTCCAGATACGCCTCTATGTCCGCCTCCGTCACCGGATGGACATCCCATGCGCGGTCCGCTGTCACATTACCCATAGGTTTCTCCTTTCTCGCCGTTCCGCAGTATGTTCTCCTTAGATTATACCTTTCCCCGGCCCGTTTCGCAACAGGCAGTTGAAAGCCCTCCGGCAGCTGCCGGAGGGCTCATTTCGTTGTCCGTATACACGTATCCCTCAGATACTCTTTTGCAGCAGGGTCAGAAAGTGGCCGGCGTGTACGCCTGGTCCACGGCCGCCGGCCTTATACCAACTTTTCCAGGGCGTCCAGATCGCCGGCCTGCAGCAGCGGGATAGCCCGCCGTACCTGCGCCTCCGGCCAGTCCCACCACCGCAGCTTCTCCAGCCGCGCGACAGTCTCCTCGTCATACCGCCTGCGGATGGGCTTGGCCGGCAGGCCGCCCACGATGGTGTAGGGCGGCACATCCTTTGTCACCACGGCGCGGCTGCCGATGATGGCGCCGTCGCCGATGGTAACGCCCGCCAGGATCACGGCCTCATAGCCGATCCATACGTCATTGCCCACCACGATATCCCCGTGGTTATCCCAGGCGGCGGCAATGTCCTCGCACGCCGTCCCCAGGTCCCACTCCTCGAACATGATGGGGAACGGGTAAGTAGACAGGCTGTTCAGCGTATGGTTGGCCGCGTTGAAGATAAACTTCGCCCCGCAGACGATGGAGCTGTACTTTCCGATGATCAGCCGGTCATGGTTGCACTCGGGATAGTGGTACAGCACGTTGTTCCGCTGGAAGTCCCGGGGGTCGTTGACAAAATCGTCATAGATGGTGTACGCCCCCACCTGTATGGCAGGATCTGTGACCACGTTCTGTAGGTACACGGTGCTGTGTCCCTGAGAACGGGGGTAAATTTTCCATTCCGGTATCATTGTTGCTCCTTTTGCTTTACAAAAGCTTCTCCCAGCGGGGCGTTCCCCATCCGGCGGTATCGAAGCACTCCCGCACAGCGCGGCACATCCATTCCAGCTTCTGCCGTATGGCGTCTGACTGGATCAGCAGCCCCGCCTCGTCCTCATGTACCATGAAATACTCCATGATCCGCGCCCGGTCCTCCTGTGCCGCCAGCTTGGCGTAGCTGTCCACAAAGTACACGCCCTCGCCGTTGTCGAACATGGTCCAGCGGGCGTCGTACCGGTCATAGTCACCGCTGTCGTTCCAATAGGTAAAGCCCGCCGGGTTCAGCGCATTCCAGTCATCCCAGTTGAAGGCGGTGTAATCGCGTGAGAGTATCTCGTTCTCCGTAGCGTGCCAGATCTCGTGGCAGACAGTGCCCTCCCGCATATAGTCGGCCTGCACGTCCAGTGCGATATACTGCCAGTCCGCCGAATCGTAGGTGCAGCCTACCACGCCATAGTCGCTGTCGATGTGAGCCACCAGCAGGAAGCACAGCCCGCCCTCACCGGCGCGGTTGCGGAACTGCGCCAGAAAGCCCTCCGGATACAGGGCAAAGCTGCGGTCCATCGCCGCCAGCACGGCGCGGACGCCGTTCAGCTCTGCTTCCGTGTCCATGGTGTCCGACAGAGTGATGGGATAGCTGCTCAGTTCTGCCGCCTCTCTGCACTGGGATGACAGCAGTATCCGCACGCCGTATCGCTGCTCCAACACATCCGCCTGCTGCCGCGCCTCCTGTAAGCTCTCTGCCACCGGCAGGCCGTTCAGGGCACCCCAATAGGCCTGCAGCAGTGTCTCATTCACCGTCAGCGGCGACGGGACGGGCACCGCTGACGCTACCGGCTCGAAGGTCAGCTGCGCCGGGTCTGTAACGTACAGCCGGAAGGCGCCGTTTTCATACATGCCGCCCACCAGCAGGCCTGCCTCCGGCAAAACGCAGCAGTCGTACATCTCTCCGGCAATACCGTTAGCCGTCAGGTCGCAGGCCGTGATGCTCTCCCCCACGTTATACAGCGTCGTGCGGCCCGTTCCCACACCGATCAGCTCCTCCGCATCGCCGACGGCGTACAGCGCGCCTCCCGCGTCCAGAAACAGCGAAGCATCGGCGAACCAGAACGTATCGCCGCTGCCGCACAGGGCGGAATATCCCATTTTATCGTTGTCAAAGGCCAGCAGGCTCATGCCGCCCGTCGGCGCCAACATCACCTGATACCGCTGCTCCTGCAGCAGGCTGATCGCCCCCGTCTCCGGGTCAAAGACCGCCGTACCGCAGACGCTGCCGTAGGGTGACAGGCGGAACAGGGCCGCCATCCGCCCGCTTGCCGCATCATAGGCCGTCAATTCCGCGAACCGCAGCTGTGACAGCGCCGTTACCGGCTGTGCCTCTCCTCCGGCTACGTTCTGACAATGCAGCACCCCGTCCCGCAGGAAGTAATAGCTCTCCCCGTCATATGAGAAAAAGCCATCCACGTTCTCCGCATCAAAGCTGCCTGTCTCCGTCAGCGCATCGTCCAGGAGCTTCCAACGATTCGTCTCCCGGTCGCACAGCGCAAATCCATGCGCCAGGGCCTGCCGCTTCGTATCCCAAACCCCATCCAGCGTGACCTCACGCTTCACGGTGTCCGCTTCCGCATCCACCAGCTGCACAGTGGTCCTGCCGCTCTCATAGTCCGCCCAGCTGATCAGCACCACGCTGCCGCCCGCCGGATACAGCCCGGACAGGGATGCCGGGCGGGTACATTCCAGTGTCTGCACCGGCTCGCGATCCACCTTCTCCCCCAGGCTGCACCCGGGCAGCAGCACCAAAAAACACAGCGCTGCCAGCAGAGCCGCCGTATACGACAGCAGACTCACCAGGCCCAGCAGACACAGCTTCTGTGCCAATGTCTTATTTGTTTTCACTTCAATACCTTCTTTCCACCGGAGGAGTATACCGCCATTGTCCCATGGCAGCCATTGCTTTTCCTTGCATTTCCTGCAACTTTCTTACAATTTTGCAAGACGGCCTCTTAGCGGAATAATTGATGCGCTGCATTCTCCCTCTCTGCAAATTCCGGCAGCTTCTTCGGCGGACCGTAATACGCCGCCAGTGCACGGAACTCCCGTCGAAAGGCTTCCCGAAGCTCCGTCTCTGTCAGCGCCAGATGCCCGGTGTTGGCGAGGATGGCCAGTCCGTAGGAATAATACGTCATATCCCGGTGAAAGGCCTGGGCCGTGACCTCGTCATAGCCGAATTCGTCCATGACGGTCCGGATGATCTCCGGCTCCAGCACGTCCTCCTGATGGCGGCCCGGCTGGTTGTCCTCCAGATATAGCCAGCGGAACAGCTGCTTTTCCTGGGCCGCGAACTGCACAAAGCCCATGCCGTAGCTGCTGTACCGACTATCGCACCCCTCATGCGCCCGCAGAGATTCCCGTACCCGCTGGGTATGCTGCTCGATGGCCCGCTGGGTCAGCGCAGACTTCAACTCCTCCATATTGCAGTACAGACACGCTGAAGCGCCCGTTTTTCGCCAGTGTCCGCAGGCATAAACACGCATGATCTGACCGCCCTCCGGCATCACCGGAGGGTGGTTTTGCGCCGCTTGGGCTGTTTGTGAGAAAACGGTTGAGTTTTCCGTTAAAAACGTGCTATACTGAGCACACTACGCACAAAGGAGACCACACCATGCGAAAGCTTGAATGCCGCCGGGAGGCGCTGTTTCAATACCGGGGCCTGCCACCTGTTGGCATAGCCGTATCCATGGCGCTGCAGCACCTGGTGGCTATGATCGTGGGCTGCGTGACCCCAGCCATCATCATTGCCAACGTGGCCGGACTGGCGCAGGACCAGCGGGTCCTGCTGATACAGGCATCGCTGGTCATGTCCGCCGTTACCACGCTGCTGCAACTGTTTCCCATCGGTGGGCGCTTCGGCGCGGGGCTGCCGGTGGTCTTCGGTGTCAGCTTCGCTTATCTGCCCAGTATGCAGGCCATCGTCTCCGGCAGCGGCGGGTTGGCCGCTGTGTCGGGCGCTATGATCGTGGGCGGCGCGGTGGCAGCACTGGTGGGCATCTTCATCAAGCCTATCCGCAGGCTGTTCCCGCCGGTCATTACCGGTACGGTAGTGTTCACCATCGGTCTGTCTCTGTACCCCACGGCCATCAACTATATGGCCGGCGGCACCGGCAACACCTATGAATCCGTGGTGGCGCAACAGGGGCTGACGGAGGCGCTGGTATATGGCTCCTGGCAGAACTGGCTGATCGCGGCCCTGACGCTGACTGCCGTGCTGGTGCTGAACCACAAGGCCAAGGGCATCTGCAAGCTGGCTTCTATCCTGATCGGGATGCTGTTCGGCTATGCGGTGGCGCTCTGCTTCGGCATGGTCAGCTTTGCCGACGTGGGAAATGCTGCCTGGTTCGCCCTGCCGGAGCCCCTACACTTCGGTCTGAAGTTCGATCCAGCCTCCTGTGTGGCCATCGGGCTGTTGTTTGCCATCAACTCCATCCAGGCCATCGGCGACTTCACCGCCACCACCGTGGGCGGCCTGGACCGGGATCCCACGGACCAGGAGCTCCAGGGCGGTATCATCGCCTATGGCACCAGCAATATCCTGACGGCGCTGATGGGCGGCCTGCCCACGGCTACCTACTCCCAAAATGTGGGCATCGTCACCACCAACAAGGTGGTGAACCGGACGGTGTTCGCCATTGCCGGGGGATTCCTGCTGCTGGCGGGCATCTCCCCCAAATTTGCGGCGCTGCTGACCACCATTCCCCAGTGCGTGCTGGGGGGCGCCACAGTGACGGTGTTTTCCACCATTGCCATGACGGGCATGAAGCTCATCGCCTCCCAGGACCTGACGGCCCGGAACACCACCATTGTGGGTCTCTCTGCTGCTCTGGGCGTGGGGATTTCCCAGGCCTCCGAGGCCCTCAGCCAGTTCCCGGAGGCGTTCACCATGGTGTTCGGACAGTCTCCCGTGGTGATCGCAACTATCATGGCGGTGCTGCTGAACCTGATTTTGCCCAAGGAGAAATGAAAAAACGAACGCCGGATGGGTTTCCATCCGGCGTTTTTATTTAGGGGGCGGGGCGCTCAGATCTCCCGGCGGCCCTCTAGGGCCCGCATCAGCGTGGCGTCGTCGGCGAACTCCAGATGTCCGCCCACGGGAATGCCGTAGGCCAGGCGGGTCACCCGCACGTCAAAGGGCTTTAAGAGCCTGGCGATATACATGGCTGTGGCCTCCCCCTCCGTATCCGGATTGGTGGCCATGATGACTTCCTTCACCTCGCCGCTGGCCACCCGCTCCACCAGGGATTTGATGGCCAGGTCGTCCGGCCCCACGTGGTTCATGGGAGAGATGACGCCGTGGAGCACGTGATACCGGCCGTTGTACTCCCTGGCCCGCTCTATGGCGGCCACGTCCCGGGGATCCGCCACCACGCAGATAACGGAGCCATCCCGCTTGGGGGAGGCGCAGATGGGACACAGCCCCCCGGCGGTGAAGTTTTGGCACACCGGGCAGCAGGTGACGCTTTTCTTGGCGTCCAGGATGGCGTCGGCGAACTCCTTGGCCTCCGCCTCCGGCAGGCCCAGCACGTAAAAGGCCAGCCGCTGGGCAGACTTGCCGCCGATGCCCGGCAGGCGGGCAAACTGCTCCACCAGTTTTTCAAGAGGTGCGGGGAAATATTCCATGGTCTGATGCTCCTTCAAAGGGTTCGTATCCGGTCTCCGGCCGGGTATGGGAAAAAGAGGCGATCACCGGGGCAGATCGATGGCGAACAGGGCCGCCGTGCCGCCGGTGTGGACAAACAGCAGGTCGTCCTGCCCGTCAAAAGCTCCCTGGCGCAGCAGCTGCATCATGCCGGCAAAGGCCTTCCCGGTGTAGACCGGATCCAGCAGGATGCCCTCCGTCCGGGCCAGCTCCTCGATATAGGGGGTATCCTCCGGATTCGGCAGGGCATAGCCGGGGCCCATGTGCTCCACCATCTGAAATGCATTCTCTTCCGGCTGGAAGGGGCACTCCAGCAGTGCTGCGGCCTCCCCTGCCAGGCGGGGGACGATCTTGTCGAAGGGGCCGCTGTCCACGGCGATGCCGGTGACCTTCACACCGGGCAGAAACAGCCCGGCTCCCAGCAGCAGCCCGGCGGCCGTGCCGCCGGAGCCGGTGGCGGAGACGATGTGTCCCAGCCGCACGCCCGCAGCCATGGCCTGGACGGCGATCTCCCGGGCGCCGCTCACGTAGCCCACGGCGCCGAGGGCTGTGGAGGCGCCCACGGGAATATAGCAGCACTTGTGCCCCGCCTGCTCCAGCGTGCCGCCGATCCGGTGCATCTCTGCATAGATCTCGTCATAGGAATCCATGTCCAGCAGACGCACCTCGGCGCCGAAGAGCTCGTCCAGCACCAGATTGCCCCGGTGCTCCGTGACGCCCCGGCGCTTCAGCAGCAGGATGCACTTCATCCCGAGCCGCGCGGCGCAGGCGGCGGTGAGGGCCGCGTGGTTGGACTGGGCGCCGCCGGTGGTGAATACCGTGTCGCACCCCTGGTCCAGGGCCTCCGCCAGAACGAATTCCAGCTTGCGGACCTTGTTGCCGCCCAGGGCCACGCCGCACAGGTCGTCCCGCTTGATCCAGATGTTCCGGCCGTACTGCTCGCTCAGCCGGTCCAGCCGGTAAAACGGGGTGGGAAACACGCCCAGCCGGACCCTGGGCAGATCGTGCAGATTCCGCATGGCGCGCGCCCTCAGCCCCGCAGCTCCGCGATGCGGGCGGGGATATCGTCAGCCTTGTAGACGGCGCTGCCGGCCACCAGCACATTGGCGCCGGCGGCGATGCAGGTCTTGCAGGTGACGGGATCCACGCCGCCGTCCACCTCCAGCTCGCAGCCGGGGTTCTTCTCATCGATCCAGCGGCGGATGGCGGAGACCTTGGGCATCATATCCGCCATGAACTTCTGGCCGCCGAAGCCCGGCTCCACCGTCATCACCAGCACCAGTTCCACCTCATTCAGGAAGGGTAGGACCGTCTCCGCAGGCGTTTTCGGCTTCAGCACCACACCGGCCCGCTTGCCCTTGGCGTGGATCCTGGCAATGGCGTCGTGGAGCTTTTCCTCCGTGTCGGACTCCACATGGACCGTCACCAGGTCGGCGCCGGCGTCGCAGAACTGCTCCACATACCGGCCCGGCTCCACGATCATCAGGTGAACATCCAGGGGCAGCGCCGTGGTGGGGCGGATGGATTTCACCACCGGGATACCGATGGTAATGTTGGGGACGAACATGCCGTCCATCACATCCACATGGACGTAATCGGCGGTGGAGATGCGCTGGATATCCCGCTCCAGATTGGCAAAATCCGCGGAGAGGATGGACGGTGCGATTTTTATCATGGAAAGCCCCTCTTTTCTTTCATTCCGGCGGCAGACCGGACGGAATCGGGCTGCCGGGCCCTGTGGCGCGGGAAGAACCCGGCGCATAGGATACCCCGAGCGGCAGGCCGCCCCCCAGTCTGCACTTCCGCGCAGCGTCCGCCCCTGGGCGGGGCGCCGCCGCTTTTTTGAATAGGGAGCCGGTGGAGCGTACGCTCTGCCGGCTCTCAGCTTGCGTATATACCGTATTCAGTGTAGCAGACTTCCGGTGCAAAAGCAACGGTCTCTTGCCCGGACGAGCCGGGAGGCCGGCCCTGCAAAAAATTCCAAAAGTGTTGCATAAACCACTTCTAAAATGAGAATATTCTGATAATCTAATACCAGAATCCAAGAGAGAGGCGGTGGAATCGTGGAAGAGCAGATCGACTATGAGGAGCGGGCATCGCTGCTGAAGGCCCTGTCCAACCCCATCCGGCTGCAGATCGTCCACGGCCTGCTGATTTCCGGGTGCCACAATGTGGGCTGCATGGAGGCGTCCACCGGCATGTCCCAGTCCTGCATCTCCCAGCATCTGCAGAAGCTGCGGGCGGCCAATGTGGTGACGGCGGAACGGTCCGGAAATGAGGTATACTATCAGGTGGCGTCCCGGGAGGTGGCCTCCCTGGTGGCCGACCTGCTGGGAGAGGAGGCGGACTCCTATGTCCTATGATGTGCTGGTGATCGGCGGCGGCCCCGCGGGGCTGTCCGCGTCCATCAACGTCCGGGCACGGGGGCGCAGCGCCCTGGTGGTCTCTAATCCCCTGGAGGAAAATCCTCTCTGGCGGGCGGAGAAGGTGGACAACTACCTGGGCCTGCCCGGCCTGTCCGGCGCGGAGATGCTGGCCGCCATGCGCCGGCACGCGGAGCAGGCGGGGGTGGAGTTTCTGGCGGGCAAGGTGCTGAACGCCGTGCAGATGCCGGACGCCTGGTATGTCAGCGTGGGGCCGGATATGTACAACGCCAGGGCTGTGGTGCTGGCGGCGGGCGTGGCCCGCGGGAAGAAGTTTGCCGGCGAGGCGGAGCTTCTGGGCCGGGGCGTCAGCTACTGCGCCACCTGCGACGGCATGCTCTACCGCAGCAAGAAGGTCGCGGTCATCGGGCTCTCGGCGGACGCGCCGGAGGAGGCGGAGTTCCTGCGCTCCATCGGCTGCGAGGTGGAGTATTTCGACGCCGCACGGGCGAAGAAGTACGAGATAAAGGGCGGCGAGCGCGTGGAAAAGCTCGTTGCGGACGGCAAGGAGTTTGACGTCAGCTGCGTGTTCATCCTGCGCGCGGGCGTGGCGCCTGGCTCCCTTGTGCCGGGGCTGGAGCTCGACGGGCCGCACATCAAGGTGAATGCCGACATGTCCACCAGCGTCCCAGGCGTCTTTGCCGCCGGCGACTGCGTGGGCGCGCCCTATCAGGTCGCAAAGGCCGCGGGCGAGGGCAACATTGCGGGTATATCAGCCGCAAAATATGTGGAAAATATACACGAGGAGGAATAAACAATGGCAGTACAGCATCTTACAAGCGCGGATTTTGACAGCGCGATCTCTACCGGCCGCTGCGTGGTGGATTTTTGGGCGACCTGGTGCGGCCCCTGCCGCATGCAGGCTCCGATACTCGACGAGTTCGCGATGGAGCACCCCGAGGTCAAGGCCTGCAAGGTGGACGTGGACGCGGAGCCCGCGCTGGCCTCGCGCTTCGGCATCATGAGCATCCCGACCCTCATCTACTTCGAGGACGGCAAGCAGATAGGCAAGGCCGTCGGTGTGCAGATGAAGGAGCAGATAGCCGACGCGCTTGGCGTATAAGGCCCCAAAAAGCGGCAAAAGCTGTTGACTTTGCCCGAGGTTTGGGCTATAATCGCTTGGAAAGAGGCTGAGACGGGCAGGAGTAGGCGTTTGCCGACGCGAAGAGAGGGGACGGACGGTGCAAGTCCCCGTGAAGCGGCGCCGAAGGTCGGCCCCGAGCCGCCGGGCTGAAAGTTTTCGAGTAGGCCGGACGGGTGCTCCCGTTACAGAGCCGAGAGTGTCGCCCTCTTCGGGCGGAACTCAGGTGGTACCACGCGGTATATTACTGCGCCCTGAGGCTAACGCTTCGGGGCGCTTTTTCATGCCCCGAAAAGGAGGAAACGCTAATGAGAGAACTTCCCAAGGTGTACGACCCCAAACAGGTCGAAAAGAAAATCTACCAGATGTGGCTCGAAGGGAACTACTTCCATGCCGAGCGCGATCCGGCCAAGAAGCCCTTCACCATCGTCATGCCGCCCCCGAACGTCACCGGCCAGCTCCACCTGGGCCACGCCTTTGACGAGACTATCCAGGACGTGCTCATCCGCTACAAGCGCATGGACGGCTACTCCGCCCTCTGGCTGCCCGGCTACGACCACGCGGGCATAGCCACGCAGATAAAGGTTGAGGAGAAGCTCCGGGGCGAGGGCAAGACCCGCTTCGACCTCGGACGCGAGGGCTTTCTCGACGAGGTCTGGGCCTGGAAGAACAAGTACGGCGACCGCATCGTAGAGCAGCTCAAGACCCTGGGCTCGAGCTGCGACTGGGAGCGCCAGCGCTTCACGATGGACGACACCTGCGCCCGCGCCGTGCGCGAGACCTTTGTCGACCTCTACAAGAAAAAGCTCATCTACAAGGGCAAGCGCATCATAAACTGGTGCCCCAAGTGCACCACAGCGCTCTCCGACGCCGAGGTCGAGTACGTCGAAAAGCCGGGCCACCTCTGGCATATACGCTATCCGCTCTCCGACGGCTCCGGCGACCTCATCATCGCCACGACCCGTCCCGAGACCATGCTCGGCGACACCGGCGTCGCCGTCAACCCGAACGACGAGCGCTATAAGGACATCGTCGGCAAGACCTGCATCCTGCCCCTCGTTGGCCGCGAGATACCCA
>OLGD01003351.1_pt1 | contig 15338 bp, 14 predicted proteins | sample 1605311 | NCBI WGS metagenome assembly OLGD01 (sample SAMEA3888917, study PRJEB22519) | human gut metagenome | biome: human gut; feature: human-associated habitat; material: faeces | place: Denmark | collected 2010 | reverse complement strand
CGCCCTTTTCCTGACACCGGGCTTCAAATGTAATCGTCCCTCCATCCGGAGTGAACTTCACGGCATTGCTCAGAATATTAACCAGCACATCTCGCAGACGTACAGGATCCACAAGTACATTTGGGATCTTTGCTTCTTCACGCTGGATCTTAAAGCTGATATCCCTGTTCGTAAGAAAGCCTTTTGTAATATCCAGTGCAGAATCTGTGATACTTTTCAAATCTGCCGGTACCGGATTGCATTTCACTTTTCCACTTTCCACGCGAGCCAGATCTAATACATCATTGATCAGCGACAATAAATGCTCTGAACTTTCATGAATCTTTTCCAGACAATTTTTCACTTCGTCTGACGGATTATTTTTCATTGCAATACCGGTAAATCCTATGATTGCATTCATCGGTGTCCTCATATCATGGGACATCCTGTACTTTGATCATCTGTTACTGAATTCAGGAAATCTGATACGGTTGAATCGCTGTATTGTTTCATCTTTTCCGTAAAAAGTGGATGGTTGTATGTATAATCCGGATAGTACTGCGCTGCATTGTTTTCTGCTATGATCGAATAAACAGCCAGATCTAAAAACAACCCCATGTCACGTGATCCAAAATACTTTCCAAGGATATCGTTCAAGCTGCATTCTTCTATGATCTTACGCAGTACAAAATATGTTCCTACCCTGAGACAGCTGCTTCTGGAAGTTCTGTTTTTGCTTTCCGGAAGCTCTGCATCGGGAAAATATTTCAGGAAATTTTGATTCGGTTTCATGAGTTCCGGATCCGTATCTGACAATTTTCCGATCGTTACTCTTTTGGGAAAAGTATACTTCCGGGATGGATCATAAACCCGGTCATACTCATACTCTATATATACAACATTTGACTTTTTTCTCCGTGTGATCTTGCCTTTTACGGTTGGTACTTTCACTAAAAAATCCAGATACATAGCGCCCTCCTTTTAGGCGGTTATCCGCCTAAAATAATTGTACTATATTTCCCGGCTATCTGAAATGGAAAGCCGCAGAAAACCGGGATTTTTTATGATTTTATTTCGTTCTTTTTTCTTTAGGTGGAAAAATTACTGGAAGTTCACATTAAAACGAATCGATTATTGTCTGGATAATATCATTAGCTTTGGCATTAGTATATTTTGCATACAATGCATCAAAAACATGCTCTAGCGTCTGCTTCTGGTCGACTGTAAACTTACTATTAAGATTCAAAACATTATATTTTGTTTTCTTTTTTCCCATATCCATAAGCAGTGATAACTTACTGAGCAGATCTGTATTGGCAACCGAATCAGAATCATCCATATCATAACTATCTAATTCTGTCCCAAGAGAAATGTCCACTCCATCTACATCCGTAACACTTTCATCAGCCAAAAATTTCTTATCGCTCTGAGTTAAACTTCTTTCGTAAGATCGGTGACGTATCTGCCTTGACATTTCATTAGCCCATTCCGTGAACTGACTAAGCAGTTCTTTATAGGCACTATTTTTTTCATAGTCATCTCGTCTTGTATTCGGAATGATATCTTCATTAAAGACAAGCAACTCTCCAACCATCCAGCTATTAAATCGTTCCTCTTTATAACATTTCCTTAATGTATTCTCGTCACCAATAAGAATATTTCCTTGCCTGATCCTAATTCCCTTTATATCTTTATCCAAAACGGTTCCTAAAAAGTTTGTCTCCGCATACCAAAGCATAGCCGTAACTTTTTCGCCAGAATAAAAGGGCACGAAGTTAATATTTGATATAGAATCATTTATTTTTCTTATCCTATCAGCAAGTATTTTATTCTTGTACGGTTTGCAAATATCTATTACCGTACGGTCTGTTCTCAGCTCCACATTATATTCCGCAAGTTCAACCTCCATCTGGACCAACTTTTGTTTTATCATTGAGCCCCATACAAAGTCTCTAGAAAACGGAACCGGAAGATTCTGTTGTAAATACGGGACCACCTCGGAATCATTCAGCAAATCACTTTCTGGGACTACTCCGTAAAGCTCAACTGAAAAGTAATGCTTATTAATACGCTCGGGTATTTCTTCAATTGTGAGAACACTTGATAAAACTTGATCAATCGAATCACGACTGTCCACTTGTGGAGAGAGTAAGTACTTTAATTTTTCAGCATCATATATAATACAGGATGCCTTTTCTTCTCCATGGATAGATGTCAAAAATTTCAACTTCTGACAATATCCTAATCCTGATAATCTTCCAATTCCCCTAAAGCCTCGACTATTAGAATGTCTTTTCTTGGAATTTCCTATATCTATAAGATTTGAGTAAATATCATTTGCTCCAACGCCAGTTCCATTATCTGAAATCTTTATTATCCTTTCAGATTCTGAAACCGTAATTGAGATCTTTTCTTCTCCTTTCTTTAGAATCCCCTGCTCAAGAGCCTCGTCAATTGAATCGGCTGCGTTTTGTACATACTCCCTATATAAGTCCAACGGAGATACATACAATCCGCTTGTAAGGGACTCTAGTGTGAACTTTCCAATTAATAACTGATGCTCCACTATTCTGTCTCCTATAATTCAAATATACTTATCTGATGATACAGTTCTTTAATCTGTTCTTCTATTACAGAAATTATTTGTGTATCACCAGGCTGAGCGCCATTTGTCTTTATTAATACATCTTTCAATTCATCCAAATGTAATAATAGAATTTTTCTTATTGGCGCCTCTTTTAATTCGTATGCGCTGTTCATAATAATCTGCTCCTCTTGTTTTGAAAGCAAATTACTCACGTGAAAATATGGAATGAACTGTAATAATGAGAAATCAAAATCAACTAAGCGTTTGGATTTGTTTGCCTTTATTAGCATCGTTAATTTATCATTATCATGCCCGCTGAACAGATCGATTTTTTTCAACAAATCTGTACATACTTTTTCCCCAAAATTTTCAAGTATACCGGCGATTACTTTGTATCCCGGTTTCGAACTCAGTATCGTTTCAACGATACGAGAATACATAAACGGGAGTTCTTCTAAAATAAATGTGCTAATTATTCTTTTTGTATCCTCCGTGCAATCCGAGAATACTCGAATTGTTGCACTTGGCGTAAGATAAAGAAAATACAATTTTTTCAGTTCTTCATTTTCAATTTTGTCTAACGTTTCCACGCTAAATCTATTACACCCAATATATTCCAGAACTGTATCCTTCTCGAACATCGAATAATACTTCATCCAGGTGTCGATAAGATGTCTATTTTCAGACCACTGTGTATACCGAATCTCTCTTTCAAATTTCGGCTCATCTTTTCTTTCTACAAAATGACCACGTTTATTTAACAATCTTTCAGGCATTGCAAGATACATCACGAAGTCTTCGGCTGTCTTACCAAAATCTGCCTCAAAGAAGGATCTTCCCTGGATACCTTTTCCCTGTGTTGGTATCAACATGCACTGTAGAGCTCGAAGATATTTTGCATTCCAATTAGCACCAATAAATCCTCTTTGATCATTATCTAGCGGAATATATCTCATAGGGAACGAAAAAATAGCAATTTTTCTTCCCAGCTCCTCGGTTAAATTTTCGCCAAGCTCCATAGTCAGGTGCATGCGATAGAATAAGTCCTCTGGTGTATCCGCATGATAAGAGTGCCCTTTACCAGTGAAATCCTCTCCATTGTATAAAAGGTAATTGGACATATGATCAATCCCTGCCCTTGCACACAATGTAATCGCGCGCACATATACATCTTCATCTTCAATATGATCAAAGGCGATACGTGCTGGTTTTATTGCTAATTCTCCTAACCTTTGTGCTTTATGCTCATTAAGTAAAAATGCATCTAACCCCTGGTTGAAATCAACATGTCTTACAACAGTTTTTCCTGTTTTCGGATTTACAAATGTTGCACCTTTTTCAAATCCTAATGCTTTTATCTCATCAATTATTTGATCAAATTTGGGAGATCTCAAAACATTATTATCCATCAACAAAAGGTCTCGTTTTGGTCCAAACTCTTTATCAATTCTCTTAATACTATCTGAAATAGATACATATGGCTCATATGTAGGTTCCAATGTTTTAACCGCACAAAAAGTACAGTTCATACCACAGCCCCTAGTCATATATGTAAAGTATGCATCCTCCGCAGGATATTTATACTCATCCTTTATATCGTCCAATATCCCGTAATCCAAAGGAAGTGTGTCGATACACTCCTCCCCTTTTAATCCAAGGGTACCTTCGTGATTAAGAAGTCCGGTATTATTTATTACAGTAGGAAATTCCTTTGCAATCCACTCCGGCCGCAGTGTTGCCAGGATACCTCCCGTAAAAACCTTTCCGCCTGGTTTTACTACAGACAGCGCATATTGTAATGCTTTTTTTGTATTTTCCCACTCGAAGGTAAAAAGAGTAGTTACATATACTCTATCCCATTTTTTATTTTCTAGTCCCTCCGGTAATCTTCCCTTTGCGAATCTTACATAATCGTGCATGATATAACGATGAAAATACGCAATTTTCATTAGCCCGATTGGTGGGTATTTATTTTTGTATGCCGGTTCAATTAACAATATATCTTCCACGATTAAACTCCTATGCATAGTGAAACCGTCCTGGAGCGCTATCACCAGAACGGTTTCATTATAACCATTTTCTTTTGATTTGTCGATCCCTGACTTCTCTACTATTTTTTCTTATCAATTTCTTTCATTAACTGAGTTACTGCTGTATTAATTTTTCTCAATGAAAATAATATGTCTTTACTATTGCCAACAGCCTCTTTTTTTAACTCATCGCAAAAATCTTTTTCTGAAATTAATCTCTGAAATTTTTTTACTTTTTCATAGTTGTCACCGCTTCTTCCGGTGGCCTCAAAACGTGCATGGACCTCTTCTAAGTCGATATCACCTTTAATATAATCCTGCATTATATGCGTTGAACTTTTACCCTCATCAGAAGCAATTTTTCCCAGTATATCTCTTACGTCCTGAGCTCTGACAATTTCCCCTGTCTTTACCTGCTTTGCGAAAAACGAATCCATCTCTGGATAAGTGTTTCGATATTGTTTAATGCCTTTGTTCTGTACATACTGCTCATACATATTCCAATGAGATTGATGAGTATCATTATGCTCTACCATCAAGCCATATATCTCACAATATTTTTTTACAGTTATCGCTGAAATACCCACTTGTTTTCCCAAGGCGGAATCCGAACATCCCAATTCCTTCTTTTGTCTATAAATATAGGCGGCTTGTTCAAATTTACTCCAATCCTTTTTAGGATTTAAATGGAATGTACCGAGAAGTGTAAATATATCTGAGTCAGAAATATCCTCTGGTAATATCTGCACCAAGACTCTAGACCATTTAAGCGGGTCATTTTTTGCTAAGATTCTGTATGCTGCCAGGCGGCTATTTCCCTCCAACACAACATATCTATCTTTTCGTTTGACCACTATCAGCGGCTCAATAAGGCCACCATTTTGCATGATTTGTGACTTCAAACTCTTAACATGGTCCAGTGAACACATTATCTCTTCAATTTCTGTCTGAGTCGGATTATCGTGTCCATTTTCATGCAATACCGAATATACTCTAGGATTATCAAGGTAAAACAATAAATCTTGTTGTAATAATTCTGTTTCGGTAACTTCAAACTTTTTCTGTCCAATAACTCTTATTCCCATACTGCCACCTTATTCATCTACTTCTTCAAATCCCAAAATGCTTTTTACAATATCTCCAAAACTATAATCAGCCACGCCTTGATAATCTCCTAAGCTGATATCTCCCTGTGATAATGCCGCTGCATTTTGCTTAGCTTTCAATAATAAGTCAACCCATTCATCTATACTGTCCTTAATAATAATATTATGAACATAGCATGTTTTTTTCTGTGAAATGCGGTGTATTCTATCCTGTGCCTGCAAATAATCATCTAGGCTGAAACCTCTATCATAGAAAATAACATGATTAGCCATTGTTAGTGTCAGACCTTCTTTTGCAGATGCTGGAGTTGCAAAGAGAATACGAATATCATCATCATGAAATTTTTGGACAGAACGATTTCTAGCATACATATTCATTTTCCCATGTATTTTTACAGCACCTAAATCCTGATACTTTTTAGTGAAGTAATCTATATTCTCAATAAAATTACTCCATACAATACATTTTTCACCATTTGCCAATATTTTTTGAATAAGTTCATCCAACAAAGGCTCCTTTGCAGATGCTTCGCATTCCTCGTCTACCAATTTGGGATTTGATGTAACCTGTATTAAGCGAAGTAGACGCTTGACAATTGCAGAGGAATCATCAATATATCTTTCACCATCTCTTACCACTTCAGCATATAATTCAGTTCTTATCCGCTCGTACAACTCCTCTTGCATACGATTGAATTCTGTAACTTCCTGTATATATACTTTATCCGGCAGTGTAATGATTCCACTATTTTTTGTTTCGCGAACTGTAAAAGAACTTATCCTATTAAAAATCTGGGAAATATTATCTTCAAACTCTTCCTGTAAATCAGTATTTCTACTAAGTTTATTGCTAAGGTCTGTTTCCTTTTTAAACTCGTTAAAATCAGCCCCCAGACTTTCTCCAAAGTCCAAAAAATATATCTGTGCCCAGATATCATATGGTCTATTGGCTACAGGTGTACCTGTCATTATAATTCTTCGCTGAAACAACGGAGCCAACTCAAAATAGGTCTTTGTTAATTTTGAATTAGGATTCTTCAATTTTGCAGACTCATCAATAATTATCCCGACATTTCTAACTTTCAAATACAATTCGAATTGTTGTTTTTCTGTTTCTAGAGTCTCAAAATTTGTCAACACCACTCTGTATGGTCCACAAAAAATTCGGTAGTTATTATTTTTATCTGTATTTAACACTGCAGGTTTTATCGAAGTATGGTCTTTAAACTCGTTAACCCAGTTTGCAACCAGCTGTTTTTTGGTAACAATTAAAGCAGTATCCATCGAACACTCTGACAGCCAATATAAAAGCACATCAATGGCAATTTTAGTTTTACCCAATCCCTGCTCATGAAAAATCGCAGCATATTCTAAATCTTTCACCGCATCTACAGCTTCTTGCTGATACGGAAAAGCCTTAAATTTGGCTATATATTTAGGCTCTCGTTTTAACTTGTTACTTTTCATAACTATACAATCATTCCAATCGCTTTTACTTCATAATCCCCAGGTATTTCTTTCTTGATTTTTCCAAGAATATTATTTGCCCTGGCCCGGTCTTCAAGAGGAACTGCCAAAACAAATGTTGCATGTCCCTGGTTTAATGAACATTTTTTCAAGTATGAGTAATATTGATTTATACTATGTTCTCTCAAAATGTCATCACTTGTTTTTGCCTCTCCTATAAACATAACACCGTTGTATTCAAAAAATACGTCTGGTCTGTATCCTTCCATTGTCAATTGAGGAAGCGGTCGTCCATCATTAATATCGGTTTCGATAAAATAACTCAACTCCTCCCCAACGCTATCTTTAATAAATCTTAAGGCGTATTCAACTAAAACCTTATGCTTATTTGATTCTCCCATATCAGTTACCATCAATTTCATCTAAGACTATGCTCTGCACTGTCTCAACTACTTTTCGTAGTGCGTTTAATTTTTCCTCATACTCAGCATCTGTTTTTAGCTTAAGGACCTCCACATGTGTAATGTCAAACATTCTCTTTGAAAGTTCATTGGCCAACATCTCGTAGGTAACATTTTTCAGAGAATCCGGTGTGATATCCTCAGCTTCTAAAATTTTCTTAGCCGCAGCCGTGTCATGCTTTAAAAAAGCCTGCCTTGCTCTTTTACTATTCAGAATCTGTGGTAATCGTCTCACGTCTTCTAATCGAGAGAATTTTTCATCTACCATCCATTGTGCAAAATCAGTTTTGTCATATCCATGTAACTGAAGACTTTCCACAACATTCTTTTTTTGTAATTCAACAAAGCCGGAAAATTTCTTTTGATCGAACTGTGTGTCATCCTCACATAGTGGAGCATATATATCTCTCATATCTTTATATGCTTGAATCATGTAGCGAATTTCTGATGCTTTTGAGGATCCACCACAATACGCCAAAAGTTCTTTCATAGGCATTTTCTCTTCGTCCGAAAGAAAGGTTAAATATTTCGCCTTGGCATAAGCATCCCAATCTCTTGGTCCAACCAAATGTGCCTGTAACCGAATTGAGTGCATTTCATTATTTTCGAGATTCTCATAGATGATAGCCCTGATTTTATTCCAATTTCCTGGCACATTGTCCCTAATAAAATCTCTATATATTTGCAGACGAGTGTTACCCTCGATAACTACGTATCTGCCATCCGGAAAGTGATTTACAATAATTGGATTAATGATTCCACCATGCTCCTTGATAGACTCCTTTAAACTTGCACAACTGTCAGTTCCAGTTCCTAGCAGCATAGCAAGTAATTCTCCTGATCTGCTTTCTTCCGGATAGTTTTGTAAATAATTTTGTATACGCGGATTTGTAAAATCCAAATCTAATAAAGCTGTATCAATCTCAGTATATGAACTCATTTAGCGCCCTCCTCTATCTCATCACTATTTTTTCTTGTACGCCTGGGATCTTCAGGCTTTATCGCATTATCAGGTATTAGCCATGTATTTCCCTTCATAATCGCTCCTTCGATCCGCCCATTTGTACAGTATGTTGTTACTCTTCGTCTGGAGAGCCCCCACTTTTTTGCCATTTCGGTTGTTGTTAAAAGTTCCATATACTTCCTCCATATTACAATGACAACATATTTATTATAATCCTTTAGAGGAACACTTTCAATGGAATATCTTGTACAAATGGTAAAATCCGCGGACACGCTTTATGCCGATAAAGTTTCGGCGCACAAGCAGTTGTCCGCGGATTTTACTTACACCCCTTGTGGAGAAATTCTATATTCTCATAATTTTTCGCTAAAAACACAGGTTCATATCCTGCGATAATCGCCGGAAACCCGCTTAAACTGAGGCTTTTCGCGAGAGTAAACAAACGGTTTCCACATGCTCTGTCGCCGGAAACATATCAAACGGCACTGCACGTACCGCTTTGTATCCGTGCTTTGTGAGATATTTCAGATCCCGTGCCAGTGTTTTCGGTTCGCAGGAGACATACACAATCTTCTCCGGCTTTAAGGTAAGCACAGATGAAAGGAATTTCTCATCGCTTCCGCTTCGAGGCGGATCCATAAACACAACATCGGCATGTTCTCCCGCTTCTGCCATCTGACGCATGAATATGCCTGCATCATTGTGATAAAAACGGACATTTTTGATCCCATTTCGTTTTGCATTTACGATTGCATCCCGCACAGCATCCGGATTCAGTTCCACGCTGATGACTTCCTTTGCCTTGTCGCTGGCGATCAGTCCAATCGTTCCGATTCCGCAATATGCATCGATCACACGCTCTTTGCCTGTAAGTCCTGCCAGTTCGATTGCCTTCCCATACAGTTTCTCTGTCTGAACCGGATTCACCTGATAGAAGGATTTGGAAGAAATACGGAAGGTTTTTCCGCAAAGCTCGTCCTCGATATAGCCCTTACCATAAAGAACTGTCTCCTTCTCTCCCAGGATCATGCTTGTTTTCTGTCCGTTTACATTTAACACGATCGTTGTGATTTCCGGATGAAGCTTACGCAGTGCTTTGACAAAATTATTCTTGGACGGCAGGATCGGTGAACCAAGGACAAGTACTACCATGATCTGCCCACTGTGGTATCCGGTACGGATCAGCACATGACGGAACAGACCATATCCTGTATCTTCATTATAGGTCTTAATCTTGAAGGATTTCAGAAGCCCGCGGATATCCCTGATGATCGCATCTGCTCTCTGATCCTCGATCAGACATTCATCCACCGGAACAATGAAATGTGTTCCCTCCTGATAAATGCCTGAGATTACCGTACCATCCTTTTTGTGTCCAAAAACCGCATGTACTTTGTTTCTGTAATGAAATGGATCTTCCATCCCGACAATCTTCTCTACGGAACAGTATGGTTTCAGAAGCTTTGTCACCTGTGTCTGTTTCTGTTTTAACTGATCCTTATATGGAATATCCAGAAGCTGACATCCTCCACATCTGCCATGCACCGGACAAAGTGATTTTCTCTTCCGTTCCTCTTTCTTTCCCTCGTTTTTCTTGCCCTCAGGCTTTTTCTGGTCTGTCCTTTTTGTTACATTTTTCTTAAACTCCGGTTTCTTTTTGTCCGCATACTTCTTTGTTTCTGACTTACCAGTCCACGGTTTCCCTGTAGATTTTTCCTTAAAAGTTCTCTTATTGTTTTTTTCTGTTCTCATTTTATTCTATCCCCTCTCCATCAAATTCTGGTATAAAACTCTCCTTCGCTGTCTCGCCTTCCTGGATAAAACAATTTGTTACTCCAAGAGAGATGGCATAATCGAGCAGCCGATCGTATTCTCTGTCCGTAACTTTCCTTGATAACTGTGGATCCTCCATCACTGCCGGCATCGGTGTATACTGATTCATCAGACTGATATATATATGATCTTTGTATGTTTTATACAGATATTCCAGCACTTTTCTGGAATTTCTCACATGTCCCGGCAGCAGCAGATGCCGCACGATCACACCCTTTTTCATCATTCCACGATCATCAAATTCCGGCGTTCCTGCCTGCCGGACCATTTCTGCCAGTGCTTCTCTGGCAATTTCCGGATAATCCTTTGCATGCGAATATTTACCGGCAAGATCCGACTCCATGTATTTAAAATCCGGAAGATAAATATCCACAAGTCCGTCAAGAAGCTGAAGCATTTCTGCTTTCTCATATCCACTGCTGTTATATACTACAGGAATCGTAAGTCCCTGCTTCTTTGCCAGGATCAGTGCCTCTCTCACCTGCACAAGAAAATGTCCTGCCGTCACAAGATTAATATTATTCGCCTTCTGCCTCTGCAGATCCAGAAAAATTTCCGCCAGACGTTCCACTGTGATCATTTTGCCGCTCTGTCCTCTTGAGATTGCCCTGTTCTGACAGAATACACATCCCAGTGAACAGCCTGAGAAAAACACCGCACCGGAACCTTCCTTTCCTGAAATACACGGTTCTTCCCACATATGAAGGGCAGCACGCGCCACCATGATCTCTGCTGTTACTCCACAGAACCCCTTCTGTCCGGCCAGCCGGTCTATACCGCAATTTCTCGGACACAGACAGCAGTTTTTCTGTAGTTCCTTTATCTCACTCATAAATTATCTTCTTTCTTACTTTTAGATCATCTGTGAACAGTACTACTATTCTACCAAAAAAGGGCACAAAATCCAAGCTATTCCGTTGACAAACACAGAGAATTCCCGTATAATTATTACAAATTTCGTAGCTGTTCGATAATTTCTCAGAATAGTTACCAGTTTCCAAATAATTTTAAATGCAGTGACGGGAAATAGTACATAATTTTCGGATGCACAGAGAGAAGGTGGCCGGTGCGAACCTTCATGACGAACTTATGGAAGTAGTCCCTGAGCAGTGAACCGAACCATGATCTTGTTCTGGTCAGAGAACCTCCAAGCCGGATCATACAGTAGGCTTCAACGTAGTTTCCACGTTACAGGAAAGCAGTATAGAATTTATGGTAACTGTTCATTGGAATGCATTTTGACCAAGCTACTGTAAATGAAGTGAACAGTAACAATTTATGTACTGACAGAGTGCAGAGTACAGTCTCTGAAGTCAGGTGGTACCACGGAATCATCCGTCCTGAGCATATTTATATGCTTGGGACTTTTTTTACTTTATGAAAGATTACTCCGTAATGTTCCAGTAAAGTAAAAAGTGCTCCGCAAGAATGCAGCCAGATGCAATATGGTGCCAAAATTTATTTATCAGAAGGAGGACTTATATTTGCGACAGATTTCAGGAAACAAGCTTTTGGTAAAAGCTTTAAAAGAAGCCAAACAAAGAGGTATTAAAGTTTGCATACGAGCAGAAAATCGAAAGTCTCTGCCAAGAGAATTGATGTCATTGGCAATTGAAAATACATTTGTAAGTAATCCATTAGCAATCATTGATAAAAAAATCGTTTGGTATGGCATTCCAAGTACACAAGCAGGGTTTAAAGAAGAACGGGTGAAATATCGTCCGATCATCCGATTTAAAGGTGCCAATACAGCATCTGCAATTTATGGATTTATGGAGATGAATAAGACGATAGATGAGAGTAATGCAGAAACAGATTCGGAAGAGGAAGAAACGGATGAAAATACGTTTGCAGCATATATAAGACTACATAAGAAATGCCCGAAATGTGGAAAACCAATGCAATTAAAGAAAAGTCCGAAGGGAAAATTCTTTATAAGTTGTATTGGATACCCTGGATGTAAAACAACAGAATTTGTGAAAGCTGAATTTGTAGAAGAATATTTTAACCGAAATGGTGGGACTGGGCAGAAATGTGTTAGATGTAAGTATTCTTTGACGGCGGAGAAATCACGGTATGGTGGAGGACTGTATATACATTGTTGTGGGTATCCGGTGCATAGTTATCGGTTGGATGAGATATAGAGTGGAAGCTATATCTTGATTAGATAATTAAGAATATAATTCGTGGCGTAATTGTGCATATTTTGAATTGGATGAGAGTGTAAGCCATTATAATGAGAAAAAGAAACAGTATGAACATAAATCGACAAAAACAAAAAGACAACAAGTTCATCAATATCAAACAAAAAAAGTAGAGGTAATGGAACGAAGAAAAGACGAAATATTATTAAGAAAAACGGGTTCCATACATCGTGATACAACAAAAGGTAAAGTATTGAGAAGATGAAGTTTATAAGATTTTAAATGGAAAATGGAAATAATAAAAGGGATTAAGTGGTAAAAGAGATTATGATAAATGATACATGGATAAGAAATTATGAAATTGCAAAGGAATACTATTTAGAACATGGCGATTTAAACGTTCCTTCAAAAACAAAATTGTACTCATGGATTTCAGCTCAAAAATATGCTTATAGAGGAAAGAGAGGGAATATATCAAAAGAGCAAATTTCATTACTAGAATCTATCGGAATTGAATGGAAGAGCCAAAGAGATAAAAAATGGCAGTGGTATTATGAACATGCAAAAGAATACTATTTGATTCATAATCAGTTAAATATTCCATCTTCGTTTGTTGCAGAAGATGGGTGCAAAATAGGGGCTTGGATTACAAGACAAAGAAAGGCATATAGATATAAAGCAGAAAATTTAACTATGAAGCATAAACCGTTAATTACGGATGAAGAGATTTTGTTGTTAGAAGATATAGGAATGATATGGGATGTAACGTGGTTAGGAAGAGCAGTATCGATACCGGAAATAATTGTGTATTATTATATTAAAAAATTTTTTTCAGATGCAATAAAACTTTCGCAAGCGGATTTTTTGAAATGTGAAATTGATATTTATATTCCATCGAAAAAAATAGGCATCGAATATGATGGACAAACATGGCATAAAAATAAAAAGAATGAAGATGAAAAAAAGGGATTATTCTGCAAAAGAAATGATATCAAATTGTTAAGAATTCGAGAAAATGAATTACCTAAAATAAAAAATTGTGAGAAGTCATATTTTGTTAAAGCTAGAGACTATAAAGGGTTAGGGGATGTAATAGAAGAGATTATTTATGATATCAGTGGCAAAGAGTATAAATGTAACCTATCAGATGATATGGGAAATATTATAGAAATGCATAATAATTATAATGATCACAGGTGGGATTATGTATATAGTATTTTGTTAAAAAAATATAGTAAATATGGCTATGTTAATATTAAAACAAATGATGCTACAAAAGAAGGAATTAATTTGTATCAATGGATTAGCAAGCAAAGAGAATTATATAAAGAAGGATTATTGACAAAAGAGCATGAGGGAAAATTATTGGCGTTAATGATTAATTTAAAGCCTCATGAGGATGCATGGAATGAATGGATAAAATTACTTGAAGAGTATAAGAATACATATGGAAACATCAATGTGCCTATTGAATATAAGACAGATGATGGTAAGGCACTTGGCAAGTTAATTGCGCATGTAAGAGAAAAATATAGAAATGGTAGTCTCGATAATGAAAAAAAGAAAATATTAAATGAGATGAATATAACATGGAATCCACTTAAAGAAGATGAGAAAAATAAAAGAAAGTTATTAATTGAATATTATGAAAAATATGGAACGGTTAATATGCCAATGTATACACGGTATCAAGATGTTCCACTATGGGAATGGTTGCAAGGAAAGAAAAAGAAATATAGAAAAGGACAACTTAGTCAAGATGATATCCATTTCTTTGAAAAATATAATATAATTTGGAATGTGCATGATAAGAAGTGGGAAATTGGATTTCTAGCGGCAAAAGAATTTTATGAAGAAAATGGTAATTTATTTGTACCATTAAATTATATTTCAAATAATGGAATTAAACTGGCAAATTGGTTATATCGTCAAAGAGATAGAAAAAGAAAAGGTAAAATGAAAGAAGAACAGATTAAAAAACTGAAAAGTATAGGAATGTGTTGGGATCCATTTGATTATAACTGGAAAGAAAATTATTGGCATTTAAAAAAATATCATGAGCTGTATGGGAACATAGATCTTCCGACTGATTACATATATGAAGATATAAAATTAGGAATGTGGTTATCAACCCAAAGACAAGCATATAGAGGAAATCCTAATTATAAGATAACAGAAGAACGTATTAGATTATTAGAGGAATTGGGAATGGATTGGAAAGGAAAAATAAAAAGTGATTCAAAATGATTTTAATCATAGAAAGTGAAGTTAAAATGAATATAGAAGTTTTTGATACAGACACCCTATGCCAACTTGCCAGATAATCTGATAAAACATGATCATAAAACAGATAGTAAACTTCCTAACTGTAAAGCAGCGACAGAGCAGGTAAAAATCAAAAGTCCACAGTATCTGAATGTATTAAACTACAAATCAAAAAAGAAAGGAAATATGATGTTTTTGTTTCTATAAACATCATACAAGGGTAAATAGTGCAACATATTAATATTTCAGTATCAAACGATGAAAAAAATTTTTATGGAAAAGATGAGTATGGAAACAATAATTGCAATAAAGAAGATTATTTTAATGATATTTGGAATAATTTGAAAAAAATTGAGGAAAAATATTTAGACAAAATATTTAATCATAACGACTATTTTATAACGGATGATGAATCAGAATTATTTTATGAACAAGGAATATATCTGGAAAATATAGAGTGGACGGATGATGATATTAATGATATTCCACCAATTAAAATTTA
>OLGD01003347.1_pt1 | contig 15361 bp, 15 predicted proteins | sample 1605311 | NCBI WGS metagenome assembly OLGD01 (sample SAMEA3888917, study PRJEB22519) | human gut metagenome | biome: human gut; feature: human-associated habitat; material: faeces | place: Denmark | collected 2010 | reverse complement strand
GCGCCGGGCCCCTCTTTTTTGGCATCAGGACTCCCCCAGGCTGACGCCTGGTACCTCCTCATGCCTGTACGCACGCCTATACGCGCCTCATCGCCGGAAAACTTAGTTTTTCGGCGGAAAAAGGCGGACATGCGCCGCCTTGTAAACACCTTGCGGGCGCGCGAGTGCCGCCAAGGGCGGCGCGACGGCGCCGGAAAGCGCCTTTCGGCGCATTTTTTCTTGACAAAAGCGCTGAAATTATATATAATAGTTTAAATAAAAATATGATGGCATAATATTGCAAAAAAGCATGCCTGAAAGGAAACGGGGTCAAAATATTGATACGAAGCATGACCGCTTTCGGCCGTGCGCGCGCCACCACGGAGGCGCGGGACATCACGGTCGAAATCAAAAGCGTCAACAGCCGGTACTTAGACTGTACGGTCAAGACGCCGCGCAGATACAGCTTCCTTGAGGAAAAAATCAAAGCGTATGTTCAGCAAAACGGCGTCAGCCGCGGAAAAGTGGATGTTTATATCGGTGTGGAAACGCTGTCGGAGACCGACACGGAAATTCTTGTGGACGAGGGGTACGCCCGCGGCTATATTTCGGCGCTCGCGCGTCTGCGGGATCTGTTCGGACTTGCGGACGACATCAGCGTGATGCAGGTGGCGCGCGACCGCGACGTATTTACCTTCCGCCGCGCCGACGATGATCCCGAACGTGACTGGGATATGCTGAAGGGCGTTCTGGACGACGCTTTGCGGGGATTCCTTTCGGCGAGAGAGGCCGAGGGACGGCGGATCGAGCGGGACATTACCGCTAAGATCGAGGGCATTCGCCGGCAGGCAAAGCAGATCGCGGCGTTTTCCGAGACCGAGACGGCCGCTTATCACGAGAAACTGACCGAAAGAATAAAGCAGCTTTTGGACGACAACAATATGGTGATTGACGAGGGTCGCCTTTTGACCGAGTGCGCGATTTATGCCGACCGGGTGGCGATCGACGAGGAACTGACCCGCCTTGACTGTCATTTCAGCGCGTTTTACGACATTCTCGCCTCCGGGGAACCCTGCGGGCGAAAGCTTGACTTCCTGCTCCAGGAGATCAACCGCGAGACCAACACCATCGGCTCCAAGACGCAGTGCCTGGACATTACCAGAGTTGTGGTCGATATCAAGGCCGAGCTTGAAAAAATCCGAGAGCAAATTCAGAACATAGAGTGAGGACGTCCAAATGAAATTTATCAACGTAGGCTTTGGAAATATGGTAGCGGCCGACCGCGTTGTGGCGCTGGTCAGCCCTGACTCCGCGCCGGTCAAGCGCCTGATTACTGAAGCGCGCGAGGCGGGGCGGATCATCGACGTGACCTGCGGGCGGCGTACCCGCGCGGTCATTGTGACCGACAGCGATCATGTGATTCTGAGCGCGACCCAGCCGGAGACCATCTCCAACCGCCTGGCCGATGACGATGACGACGAACTGGACGACGCGGATGCGGAGGACGCGGAGTCATGAGCGGCGGTCTTGTATTTATCATTTCCGGACCGGCCGGAAGCGGCAAGGGCTCTGTGGTAAACGAGGTGCTCCGCCGGGACGACCGCTTTATCTGCTCGGTGAGCGCCACCAGCCGTCCGTGTCTTCGCGGCGAGACCGAGGGCGTGAATTATTATTATATTTCGCGCGAAGAATTTGAAGAAAAGATCAAACGCGGCGGCGTTTTGGAATATACCGAGTATTGCGGCAACTATTACGGAACGCCGGTGTCCGAATTTGAGCGCGCGTCGGCGCTCGGCAAGCATCTGATCCTCGAAATCGAGGTGGACGGCGCCACGCAGATCAAAAAGAAGTATCCGGAGGCGGTGCTGATTATGGTTTCGCCGCCCGACGCCGCGGAGCAGAGCCGCCGGCTGCACACGCGCGGGCGGGATACGGAGGAATCGATCGCAAGACGGCTGTGCCGCGCAAAAGAGGAACTGGAGTTTCTTCCGTCGTATGATTATCTGATCGTCAACGAGAGCGGAAAACTTTCGCGCAGCGCGGACGACTTTTTCGCTATTGCGCGCGCCGAGGCGCTGCGCACGGCGAGACGGCGCGACTTTTCAAAGCGCTATTTTGATTCCGAAACGATAGAGTAATGATAGAGTAGAATATAGATTAGGTTAGAGTAAGGAGCATGTAAACATGATTAACAACCCCTCGATTGAAGATTTGACCGCAAAAGGCATCAACCGCTATGAACTGGTGATTGCCACGGCCAAATGCGCGCGTCTCATCACGGACGAGTACGTGGAGCAGCGCGCGTATGCCGAAAAGCTGATTGAGCGCAAGGAGACCGACAAGTCGATCAGCGCGCTGATTGACAAGGACATCCGCGACGAAAAAGCGGTAAAGAACGCCGTGCAGAAGCTGTATGCGGGGCAGTACAAGATTGTGCATGAGGGAGAAGAAGACGCCGAATGATCGGGTCGCGGCAGGTTGTAGGGAGGAGCGCAAATGGCAAAATACGCAAGCGTGTGCCTGTTGGATGTGCCCGCGTCCCTTGACCGGCCGTTTGATTACCGCGTTCCGGAGGGTATGCGCGGCCGGGTGACGCGCGGTTCGGTTGTCTTTGTTCCGTTTTCGCGGGCAAACCGGCGGTATATGGCCGTCGTACTGTCTGTCGGCGACCGGACGGAAAGCGAAAATACGAAGGATCTCATCGGGATTCATCCCGAAATTACGCTCTCGGACGAGCAGATGGTGCTCTGCGCGTTTCTGAAAGAATACACGCTCTGCACCACCGGAGACGCGCTGCGCGCGCTGCTGCCGCCCGCGGTCGCGCTGCGTCCGGCGGCGCGCGCGCAAATGGCGGTGTACGCGCGCCGGACGGGGGCGGAAATTTGTCCGCGGGGCGAAAAACAGCGCGCCTTGTACGAAGCGCTGGACACGGAATTTGCTTTGACAGACGCTTTGTTTGCCAAAACGGGCGCGTCCATGGCGCAGCTTCGCGCGCTCGAAAAGCTCGGCGCGGCCGAGCTTCGGACAGAGCCGCGCTGGCGCAACCCCTACGGCGGCGTACTGCCGGACGGCGGGGAAAATAGACTCAGCCCGCATCAGACGGCGGCCTATGAAAAGCTCTGCCGGCTGTATGAGGAGGAGGGCGCTCGGTGCGCGCTGTTGTTCGGCGTGACCGGAAGCGGCAAAACCCGCGTGATGAAAGCCCTGATCGACCGGGTTTTGCGCGATCGCAAAAGCGTAATCGTGCTGGTGCCCGAAATCTCGCTCACACCGCAGACGGTCGGCCTTTTCTGCTCATTTTACGGCGCGCGGGTCGCGGTGCTGCACTCCTCGCTGTCGGCGGGCGAGCGCTACGACGCTTATCGCCGGATCGCCGCCGGGGAGGTCGATCTTGTCATCGGCACGCGCAGCGCGGTGTTCGCGCCGCTTGCCAACCTCGGCGCAATCATCATCGACGAGGAGCAGGAGCATACCTATAAATCGGACATGAGTCCGAAATACCATGCGCGGGACGTTGCGGCGTTCCGGCTCGGACGCTGCGGCGGACTGCTTTTGCTGGCCTCCGCGACGCCCTCGGTTGAAAGCTACTACAAGGCCAGAACCGGCGTGTATACGCTGGTCGAACTGACCGAGCGCTACGGCGGGGCGCATTTGCCCGCCGTCTATATCGCCGATATGCGCCGGGAGGCGCTCGGCGGCAATCTGTCGCCCTTTGGCAGCCTGCTGCGCGAAAAACTCACCGAAACGCTGTCGGGCGGGGATCAGGCCATCCTGTTTCTCAACCGGCGCGGCTACAACGCCTTTCTCAGCTGCCGAGACTGCGGTGAAGCGGTACTCTGCCCGCGCTGCTCGGTTTCGCTGACCCGCCACCGCACGCAGGGAGGAGATTATCTGCTCTGCCATTACTGCGGGCACCGGGAAAGGATTCCGGACGCTTGTCCGTCCTGCCGCGGGACGCATCTTGCGTTTATGGGCTACGGTACCCAGAAGGCGGAGGCGGAATTTCACGAAACCTTTTCGGGCACGCTGCTCCGCATGGACGCGGACACAACGGTTAAAAAGAACGCCTATGACCAAATGCTGAAGCGCTTTCGCGCCCACGGCGCGGATGTGCTCCTCGGCACGCAGATGGTGGCTAAAGGACATGATTTCCCCGACGTTACGCTGGTCGGCGTGCTGAACGCGGACGCCGCGCTGTATCTGGACGATTTTCGCGCGGGCGAACGCACATTTTCCATGCTGACGCAGGTCATCGGCCGTGCGGGGCGCGCCAAAAAGCGCGGCGCGGCCGTGATTCAGACGATGAATCCGAACCACGAGGTCATCCGGCTTGCCGCCGCGCAGGACTATAAGGCTTTTTATGAGCGGGACATTCGCCTGCGTGAGAGCTTTACATTCCCGCCTTTTTGCGACATCGCGGTGATTTCGGTTTCCTCACGCGCCGAGGCGGCGGTATCGTCCGCGGCGACGGCGCTTTTCGAGGAACTCAGACGCTTGATGAGCGGCGCGTTTCGGGATGTGCCCGTGATTTCGTTCGGTCCGTTTGAAGCGCCGGTCTACAAGGTGGACGCCACCTACCGGATGCGCGTGGTGCTCAAATGCCGGCGCAGCAAGCAGCTGCTTCGGATGCTCGGCGCGCTGCTTGAGACCTTTTCGGCGCCCGCGTACAAAGCGGTTTCGGTCGGCGTGGACATCAATCCCACAAATCTCTGAAATATACGATTCTATTCCGGTTTAATAAAAGAGGTACAAAATGGCAAAACTGCACATTATAAAGGAGGGCGATCCGCTGCTCCGAAAAATCAGCCGTCCGGTCACGGAGATCACGCCGCGGATCCTGACGCTGCTTGACGACATGGCCGAGACCATGCGCGCGGCCAACGGCTGCGGTCTTGCGGCCGTGCAGGTCGGCGTGCTTCGGCGCATTGTGGTTATCGAGACCGAGCAGGGCAAACTCCTTGAACTGATTAATCCCGAAATTATCCGCGCCGAGGGCGAACAGCAGGAAACGGAGGGGTGCCTTTCGATTCCGGGGCGCTACGGCATTACCCGCCGTCCGGCCAAGGTGACGGCGCGCGCCATGAACCGGCGCGGCAAATATTTTGAAGTAACCGGAGAAGACCTGCTTGCGCGGGCGCTCTGTCATGAAATCGATCATCTGGACGGCAAGCTGTATACCGACTGCGTTGTCCGTATGCTGAGCAAGTCGGAAATCGACGAATAAGGCTCAATGTAAACCATGGGAGGTGACAATTTGAGAATCCTGTTTATGGGAACGCCGGATTTCGCGCTGTTTTCGCTCCGCGCGCTTTGCGAGGAAGACGGACAGGATACGGTTGTCGGCGTCCTGACGCAGCCCGATAAGCCGAAAGGGCGGGGGTATGCGCTCACGCCGCCGCCGGTCAAGGTCTATGCAGAGCGGCGCGGCATTCCGGTTTACCAGCCGCAAACTCTGCGCGACGGCGCTATAGAGGATATTTTGCACAAGCTCGACCCGGAACTGATTATCGTGGTCGCTTACGGAAAAATCCTGCCGCGCTACGTGCTTGAATATCCGAAACACGGCTGCATCAATATCCACGCCTCGCTGCTTCCGCGCTATCGCGGCGCCGCCCCCATGCAGCGCGCGATCATGGAGGGTGAAACGGTCAGCGGCGTGACCTCCATGTATATGGCCGAGGGGCTGGATACCGGAGATATGCTGTTTTGCGAAAAGGCGGAGATCCTGCCGGACGATGATTTTGAGGCGGTGCACGACAAGCTCGGCGCCGCGGGCGGCCGGGTGCTGCTTCGCACGCTGGACGCGCTGCGGCGCGGGGCGCTTCATCCGATCAAACAGGACGATGCGCTTGCCACTTATGCGCATAAGATCGAAAAGGAAGAATGCCGGCTTGATTTTGCGCAGGACGCGCGCCGTCTTTCCAATAAAATACGCGCGCTGTCGCCGTTCCCGCTGGCCTATACGACGTTCGCAAACGGAAAAAAGCTGAAAATCGTGCGCGCCGCGGCTGAGGCGGGGAATTTTGACGCGGCGCCCGGAACCGTGGTTTGCGCCGACCGCGGCGGCGTGCGCGTTGCCTGCGGCAGCGGATGTCTGTGTCTGACGCGCTTCCGGCCCGAGGGAAAGGGAGAGCAGTCGGCCGCCGATCTTCTCAACGGGCGGCAGATCGCTGTGGGGGATATTTTAGGCAGAGAGGTTTAAAGGATGTTTTTTATCGACTATTGGTACTATATTCTGGTCGTTCCGGCGCTGATTTTGTCGCTGCTGGCCTCGGCAAACGTCAAAAGCACGTTTGCCAAATACAGCGCCACGCCCTCCGCCGGCGGAATGACCGGCGCGGACAGCGCCCGGCGGATTCTGGATGAAAACGGCCTGTACGACGTGCGGATCGAGCCGGTGTCGGGCGAGCTTACCGACCATTATGACCCGCGCTCCAATACGATTCGCCTGTCCGAGAGCGTCTACGGGGCGCAGACCGCGGCCGCCGTCGGCGTCGCCGCGCATGAGGCGGGACACGCGGTGCAGTACGCGACCGGGTATTTTCCGATCAAGCTGCGCGCGGCCATGATTCCGGTCACGCAGATCGGTTCCAATCTGGCCATGCCGCTTGTGCTGCTCGGTCTTTTGCTCGGCTTTGAACAGCTTGCCATGGCTGGTGTGATCGCGTTTTCGCTCGCCACGCTGTTTCAGCTTGTGACACTGCCTGTCGAGTTCAACGCCTCCGCCCGCGCGGTCCGCTCGCTTGAGGATTCGGGACGGATGGACGAGGCGCAGATGCGGGGCACCCGGCGCGTGCTGACCGCCGCCGCGCTGACCTATGTTGCGGCGCTTGCCGTATCGCTCGCCAACCTGCTTCGGCTGTTTTTGCTGGTCGGCGGCAGAAACCGCCGCCGCTGAGCTATGCCGCAGGTCATGAATGTGCGCAGAGAAGCGCTTCGGCTGCTGCGCGAGGCTGAACAAAAGGACGCGTATCTGTCGCGGATTCTGGACGGCGCGCTGCAAAACAGTCCGCTGTCCGAGCGCGACCGTGCGCTCCTTGCGGCGATTGTATCGGGCGTGACCGAAAAGCGGGTGACGCTTGACTTTTGCATCGACGCGCTCTGCCGCACCGATGAAAAACCAGGCGCGCGTATGCGGATGATTCTGCGTATCGGCGCGTATCAGCTTTTGTTTCTCGACCGCATTCCGCAGCATGCCGCGGTCGCGGAGACGGTTGCGCTCGGCAAGAGTCCGGGCGAGCGCGCGTTTATAAACGGACTGCTCCGCACGATGGCGAGAAAGCTTTCGGCGGGCGCGGTCAATATGAAAGCCGCAGCCGCCGCGCCTTTCGGCGCGGACGGGCAAAGCGCCGCGACGGATGCGCTTTCCGGCAGAGACGAAAAAAGCGATGCCGCCGCGCCTTTCGGCACGGACGGGCAAAGCACCGCGACGGATGCGCTTTCCGGCAGAGACGAAAAAAGCAATGTGACCGCCGCGCCTTTTGGCGCGGACGAAAAAACCGCTGAAGCCGCTGTCCCTTGCGGTACAGATAAAAAAACCGCCTCGGCTGCCGCGCGGATTGCCGCCGTGGCCGATTTGCCGAAAGACCCGACCGCGCGCCTCGGCGTCCTGTATGCCTTTCCCGCCGAGGTGGTGCGGCTGTTTGAGGAGAATCTCGGAGACCACGCCGAAAGCGCGCTTTCGGCGCTTGCGTCCCTGCCGCCGACAACGGTCTGTATCAATACCCTGCGCCTGGATGTGCAAAGCGCGCTTGCGCGCCTTCGCAAGGCGGGGATCGCGGCGGAAAAATGTCCGGACGCGCCGCGCGGCGTTCTGATTCTGCAAACTATCGCATATGCATCGATTGAGGCCGCGCTCGGCGCGGGGAACTTTTTTGTGCAGGACGAGGCTTCGCAGCTTGCGGTGACGGCGCTTGCGCCGCGCGCGGGCGAGACCGGCGCGGATGTGTGCGCCTGCCCCGGTTCTAAAAGCTTTCACGCGGCGCTTTTGATGGAGAATCGCGGACAAATCTTTTCCTCGGATCTCCATGAGAGCAAGCTTTCGCTGATTCAGAGCGGCGCGGAAAAGCTGGGCGTTGACATTTTGAAAATTTCCGCCCGCGACGCGCGGGACGCGCACCCCGCGCTTGCCGGAACCTGCGATTTTGTCATTTGCGACGTGCCCTGTTCGGGACTCGGCGTTCTGGCCAAAAAGCCGGATATCCGCCACCGCTGCGCGCATCTTCCCGAAAAGCTTGCGCCGCTCGGTTATGAGATCCTGTGCGCCGCGGCGAAAAATCTGCGTCCCGGCGGCCGGCTGCTCTATTCCACCTGCACACTTACAAAACTTGAAAACGAACAAAATTATCATAAATTCTTAGATTCCCATGCGGATTTCTCCCCGCTCGATTTTACGGTCGGCGGCGTGCGAAGCCGCGGAGGCTGTGTGACGCTCCTGCCAAACAGAACGCGCGACGGCTTCTTTTTCGGACTGATGGTCCGCGGAGAACAAAATGAACAAAATTGATGTCGGATCCATGCCCCGCGATGCGCTGGAGGCCTATGTCCGCTCCATTGGGGAGCCCGCTTTTCGCGCCGGACAGATCCGCGCGTGGCTCAGCCGCGGCGTGGACTTTGAGGATATGACCGATCTGCCGTTGTCTTTGCGTCAAAAACTTGCAGATACCTGTTACAGCGGCATTCCGAAAATTGAAAAAAAGCTGGTTTCGTCTATCGACGGGACGATTAAATATCTTTTCGCCTTTCCGGACGGGGAAACGGTTGAGTCGGTGGTTATGTTTTACAAGTACGGCACGACCATCTGCATTTCCTCGCAGGCTGGCTGCCGCATGGGCTGCCGCTTCTGCGCTTCCACGCTCGGCGGGCGAGTGCGCGACCTCACCCCCTCCGAAATGCTCGGCCAAATCGCCGCGGCGGGGCGGGACGCGGGCGAGCGCATCGACGGCGTTGTGATGATGGGCATCGGCGAACCGCTGGACAACTACGACAACACGCTTTCCTTTCTGCGCCTGGTCACGTCTTCTGACGGGATGAACATCGGCGCGCGTCATATATCGGTTTCCACGTCGGGACTTGCGGATAAAATCCGTATGCTGGCAAAGGAAAATTTACAGATCACGCTTTCCATATCCCTGCACGCGGCGACCGACGAGACGCGGAGCGCGCTGATGCCGGTCAACAAAAAATGGCCGCTGGATGCGCTGCTGAGCGCCGCGCGGGATTACTTTGCCGCCACCGGACGGCGAATTTCGATGGAGTACACCCTGATTCCGGGAAAGAACGATTCGCCAAAAGACGCTAAGATGCTCACGGCGCTGCTTCGCCGGTATTTTTCAAAAGAGGATGCGCTGCATGTCAACCTGATTCCGGTCAACGCGGTAGCGGAGAGCGGATTTCGGACGGGCAGCCGGGCGCAGGCTCTTCAATTTCAAAAGACACTGGAGCAGCTGGGCGTCGCCGCCACTGTGCGGCGCACGCTCGGCCCGGATATAAACGCCTCCTGCGGACAGCTTCGCAGGGGACAAACCGTGCATACGGAGGAGACAACATGAAATTTTTTGCAATCAGCGATGTCGGCAGCGTCCGCGAGCGGAACGAGGACTGCTGCCTTACGAAGGAGTATGCGGACGGCGCCCTCTTCGCCGTGTTTGACGGCATGGGCGGCGCCAACGCGGGCGAAGTCGCTTCGGCGACGGCGCGCGACGAGGTGGAAGCCTATTTCGATCTGTTTTTTGCAGAAAAGAAAATGAACGAGCCGGCTGCTATACAGGCGGCGCTTGCCACGGCGGCGGACCGCGCCAACGCGAAGATTTTTGCGATGGCGTCGGGCAATCCGGACTGCGAGGGCATGGGCACCACGCTTGTGGCCGCGCTCTGCGTCCGTGAAAAAATCTACATTGCCAACGTCGGGGACAGCCGCGCCTATCTGATTGACCGGGAGGGGACGGTGCAGCTCACGCGCGACCATTCGTTTGTGCAGTATCTGGTGGACATCGGCAAGATCACGCCCGAAGAAGCGCGCACCAATCCGAAAAAGAACATAATCACCCGCGCCGTGGGCGTGGAAAAAGAGGTCAGCGTGGACGTGTTTGTGCTTGAAAAAATGGAGTACACGGGCAAAACGCTGCTTCTGTGCTCGGACGGCCTGTCCGGGTACATTGACCCGGCCGCCATGACGAAAACGCTTGCTGAAACCAGCGATTGCGAATCTTTTACACGGGCGCTTGTAGACGCCGCAAATGCGGCGGGCGGCAGTGACAACATCACCGCGGTAGCGGTCAGCCTGTAAAATTTCCGGAGGAACTGTAGGGGAATGGATGCATACAACAATTATATCGGACTGATGCTGGACGATCGCTACCGGCTTAAACGCTTAGTCGGCGTCGGCGGAATGGCCATGGTATTTGAGGCGGACGACATCTTCCGCAAAACGGTCGTGGCCGTCAAGATTCTAAAGGACGAGTTTGCCTCGGACGAGGTGTCCGTTCAGCGCTTTATCAACGAGTCCAAAGCCGTCCTGATGCTTTCGCATCCCAACATCGTCAAGATTTTTGACGTGTCGGTCAAGGGCGAATATAAATATATCGTCATGGAGTATATCGACGGCATCACGCTCAAGTCCTATATGCAGAGAAAGGGCGCGCTGTCGGCGAAGGAGACGATCTCCTACTCGATTCAGATTCTGCGGGCGCTCGAACATGCGCATCTCGGCGGGGTTGTCCACCGGGACATCAAGCCGCAGAACATCATGCTGCTGAGAAACGGGCAGATCAAGGTGACCGATTTCGGCATCGCCAAGCTGCCCGACGCAAAGACGCTGACCGCCACCGACAAGGCGATCGGCACGGTCTACTATATCAGCCCCGAACAGGCCGCGGGCGAAAAGGGCATCGACCGCCGGACCGATCTGTACTCTGTCGGCGTGTTGATGTATGAAATGATCACGGGGCGCCTGCCTTTTGACGGTGAAAACCCGGTCAGCATCGCGCTAAAACAGATCAACGAGAACGCGAAAGCGCCGACCGAACTGATTCCGACCATCCCGCGCGGACTGGAGCAGATCATTCAGTTTGCGATGGAAAAGGACAAGGACAAGCGTTTTCAGACTGCGACGCAGATGATCGACCTTTTGGAAAAGGTTCGGGAGAATCCGGGCGTTGTTTTCCGTCAGAAGAACACGCCGCCGAAGGACACGCCGGCGCGCGCCAAGCGCGCGTCAATGCTTCCGATCATTATGGGGGTTGTCACCGCGTTTTTGCTGGTATTTATGATCAGCGCGTTTGTTGTGGTCAATGAGCTTTTCTTCAGCGACGACAGCGACGACGCGAACAGCACGGTTACCATTGAGGTAGAGGAATTTACCGGAAAAGTATATGATGAGGCGCTGATCGAGTCGCTGAAGAAAACCAATTACCGCGTGATTGTCAAATATGAGTATTCAGAAAATGTGGAGAGCGGCGTGATTCTGCGGCAGAGTCCTCTGGCCGGTCAGACCCGCAAGGGACCGAAAAATCAGAAATTTGCGGATCTCACACTTTATGTCAGCCAAGGTGAGAAAACGATTGTGATGGACAATTACGCCTATTCCGATAAGCGGCAGGCGCAGATTGATCTGCGCAACAAAGGATTTACGGTCGTCATCAACGAGGAGTACAGCGATGTTGTGCCGGACGGCTGTGTGATCGCGACCGTTCCCACCGCGGGTGAAACGGTTCCCACCGGCGGCACGGTCGTTTTGACCGTCAGCCGCGGAGAAAAAATCGAGACCACCGTTGTGCCGAATTTTGTGGGGGCCACCTCGGTTGACGCCTATGAAATGCTGGTCAAGAGCGATCTGCGTCTCGGTTCGATCAGCTATCGGTATGACGAATACGCCGATTACGGCATTATTATCGATCAAAGCCTGACATCGGGCAGCGAGGTTCCGAAAGGGGTGGCGAAAATCAATTTTGTGATCTCCAAGGGACCCGCGCAGGCCGAGGCAAGCGCGCCTGTGGTTACAACGACCTCACCGTCCGCCGAGACGACGAGCTTTGAGGATTGGCTTGCCGAATGGTACGGACAGTGAGAACCGAGACCGGAAAGATTCTCCGGGGCGTCGGCGGCAAATACGAAATTTTGTGCGGGGATACGCTGTATTCCGCCCGCGCCCGCGGCGTCTTTCGGCATGAACAGATTTCGCCTGAGGTCGGCGACAATGTTACCCTCCGGCTCGAAGAGAGCGGAGAGGGGTACATAGAACAGATTCTTCCGAGAAAGAATTTGCTGATCCGCCCGCCGCTTGCCAATTTGGATCTGATGCTGATCTGCGCGGCGGCGGCAAAACCCGCGCCCGCCCTTTCCACACTCGATAAACTCAGCGCCATTTGCGTGCATTCGGACATTTCGCCTGTGTTTATCATCACCAAAAGCGATATGGACGCAAAAGCGGCCGCGCGTCTTTCCGAGATTTACGGCCGAAGCGGTTTTCGGACGTTTGAGGTCAGTTCCCTGTCGGGAAAAGGCATAGACGCGGTGCGCGCCTTCCTTTCAGAGACGCTGCCGGGAAGGACCGCCGCGCTTGCGGGGGCGTCCGGCATCGGCAAATCCACACTGCTCAATCTTTTGTTTCCGGATCTCGGCCTTGCGACCGGGAACATCAGCGAAAAGATCGCCCGCGGGCGGCATACGACGCGCCATGTGGAGCTTTTTCCCGCGTTTGGGGGCTTAATCGCCGACACGCCCGGCTTCAGTATGCTGGATTTTGTGCGCTTCGATTTTATGGAGGTCTCGGATCTTGCAAATGCTTTTCCGGAGTTTGCCCCGTATCTCGGCACATGCCGCTATGCGGACTGCACGCATCTGCGGGAAGAGGGATGTTCGATTGTCGAAGCGGTTTTGGACGGAAAAATCGAAAAATCCCGTCACGAAAGTTATGTGGAACTGTATACTGTATTAAAGGACAAAAAAGCATGGCAAAAGCCGCCGCGCTTCTGACTTTCTTTGAAAACGGCTTTACTTTTGCCGCGCAGTCATGTATAATCAAAGGCACGAGGTGATCGCATGAAACAAAAAAACGCGCGCGCCGCGCAAAAGGGCGGGAACACGCTTCGTCTGGATATAGACCTGACGCTTCCCGATTTTTCAAAGCTTGGGAAAAAGCTGAAAAAAGCCCGGCGCGATCTGCAATATGATATATCGGCTATCCGTGACCGCGACCCCGCCGCGACGAGCGATCTTGAGGTCTTGCTGCTCTATTCCGGGCTGCACGCGGTCCTTTTCCACCGCGCCGCGCATGCGCTTTACAAAAAAGGGCACACCATCAGCGCGCGCGCGATCAGTCAGGGGGCAAAATTTTTGACCGGAATCGAGATTCATCCCGGCGCGAAAATCGGCCGTGGACTTGTGATCGACCACGGCAGCGGCGTGGTTATCGGAGAAACCGCTGAGATCGGCGATAACTGCACGCTCTATCAGGGCGTGACGCTCGGCGGCACCGGCAAACACACCGGCAAGCGCCACCCGACCCTGCACGACAATGTGCTGGTCGGCGCGGGCGCAAAGGTGCTCGGTCCGTTTGAGGTCGGCGCGGGCGCGAAAATCGCATCCAACGCCGTGGTGCTTGAAGCCGTACCCGAAAACGCAACCGCCGTGGGCGTGCCCGCGCGCGTTGTGCGCATCAACGGGGAAAAGGTCAAGGAAGCGCTTGACCATGTGCATATCCCCGATCCCGTGGCGCAGGAGATCTGCCGTGTGGAGCGGAGAGTATGGGAACTGGAAAACAAACTGAAACAGTATGAGGAGGCGGCAGGCGCCGCCCCGAATGAAGCTGCGGCCGAAGCGCCGAGGGAAGAATAAATTTACGGAGAATACCATGCAGTTTTACAATACGCTGACCAGAAAAAAAGAAGAATTTATCCCGCTTGAGGCGGGCAAGGTAAAAATGTATGCCTGCGGCCCGACTGTATACAACTTTTTCCATGTGGGCAACGCGCGCTGCTTTGTCGTGTTTGACATGCTTCGCCGGTATCTCGAATACCGCGGATTTGACGTGACCTTCGTGCAGAACTTCACGGACATTGACGACAAGGTGATCCGGCGCGCAAACGAGGAGGGCGTGACCTATTCGGACATTGCCGACCGGTATATCGCCGAGTATTTCACGGATGCAAAGGGACTGGGCGTTCGCGCGGCTTCGGTGCATCCCAAGGCGACGGACAACATCGACACGATTATCAGCATCGTGCAGACGCTGCTCGACAAGGGATATGCGTATTCTGCGGACGGGGATGTGTATTTCCGCACGACCAAATTCCCGGAGTACGGCAAGCTCTCGCATATGCCGATTGAGGATTTGGAGGCGGGCGCGCGCATTGATGTGGCGCTGCATAAGGAAAACCCGCTTGATTTCGCGCTTTGGAAAGGGGCAAAACCCGGCGAGCCCGCCTGGGATTCGCCGTTCGGCGCAGGCCGTCCGGGCTGGCACATTGAGTGCTCGGCCATGGTGCGCCGCTATCTCGGTGAAACGATTGACATTCACTGCGGCGGTCAGGACTTGACTTTCCCGCATCACGAAAACGAGATCGCACAGTCCGAGTGCTGCACCGGACATCCGTTTGCGCGTTTCTGGCTTCACAACGGCTATATCAACATCGACAACAAAAAAATGTCCAAGTCGCTTGGCAATTTCTTTACGGTGCGCGAGATCGCGGACGAGTTCGGGTATCTGCCGATCCGCCATTTCATCCTGAGCGCGCATTACCGGAGTCCGATCAACTTTTCCCGCGAGATCATCGCGCAGTCGGCCGCGGCGCTTGAACGGATTTTCAACTGCGGCGCCGATGCGGAATTTTATCTTTCCAACGTCAGGGCAGACGCATCCTGGCCGGACGAGAGCGGCGCGCTGGAACGCGCAAGAGACGCAAAGCGCGCGTTTATCGAAGCGATGGACGACGATTTCAATACCGGAAGCGCGATCGCGTCGGTCTATGATATTGTAAAGGAACTCAACCTCTTAGTCAAAAACGGCGCTTCCAAGGCTTCCGTGGAGGAGGTCAAGGCGCTGTATGACGAATTGACCGCGCTGCTCGGCTTTGTCCGAAACGAGCAGTCGGACGCGGATTTTATCCGTGAGATCGAGGAGCAGATTGCCGCGCGCGCGGCGGCAAAAAAACAAAAGGATTACAAGCGCGCGGACGAAATCCGCGCGGCGCTGCTTGAGCGCGGCGTGGTGCTGGAGGACACGCGCGAGGGCACCAAATATAAGATCGAAAAATAAAGAGATACAGACAGAGACGCCCGAAACACAATGTGTTTCGGGCGTCTCTGTCTGTCAAAAAAGTGAAAATCCGCAAATCAAATACGTTTACAAGGCGGACATGCGCCGCCTTGTAAACACCTTACA
>OLGD01003331.1_pt1 | contig 15425 bp, 14 predicted proteins | sample 1605311 | NCBI WGS metagenome assembly OLGD01 (sample SAMEA3888917, study PRJEB22519) | human gut metagenome | biome: human gut; feature: human-associated habitat; material: faeces | place: Denmark | collected 2010 | reverse complement strand
GTCTGGGGGCGGAGCCGCCCCCAGCCGGGGTCCAGGGGCGCGGCCGCCCCTGGCCATGCGGAGCCAATGCCACAAACTATCTCCCACCACCCCCTATCGGAATTTACGCCTACTCCCGCCTGCATCCCAAAAGGGAGCTTTTTTTGCGGAGAAAATAATTCCTACTGATTTGCTATGGATTCTTGACAAGGGAAAGCGGGTATGCTAAAGTAGGATCGACAAAACAAAGCGATCCGCTTGGAATTGGAGGTGTGACCATGAAGCTGTCTACCCGGGCCAGGTATGGCCTGAAGGCCATGGTGGATCTGGCGGAACGGTATGGGGGCGGCATGGTGAGCACAAGCGCCCTGGCGGCCCTGCAAGGGATCAGCGACGCCTATTTGGAGCAGCTGATCGCGGCGCTGCGGCGGGCGGGCCTGGTGGTTTCCGTGCGGGGGGCCCAAGGAGGGTATGCCTTATCCCGGCCGCCTGCGGAAATCAACGTGGGGGATGTGCTGCGGGCGTTGGAAGGCAGCACGGCAGTGATGGAGTGCGTGGGCACCAGCCGGGTCTCCTGCGGCAACGCGTGCTCCTGCAGCGCCCGACCTTTGTGGCTCAAGCTCCAACGCCGCATTGACGAGGTGCTGGATACCACCACCCTGGCGGATATGGCGGAGGATTACAAACAGCAGCGCCTGCACATTCAGACGCTGGAAAACCATACGGAAGTACGAGGTTAACAGAATGAGAAAGGTGTATTTGGACAATGCGGCGACCACCGCCCTTTCCCCCCGGGTATTGGAGGCCATGCTGCCATACTTTACCCAGTATTACGGCAATCCCTCCAGCGTACATGCCTTTGGCCGGGAGGCCAAGCAAGGGCTGGATAAGGCCCGGGATCAGGTGGCCAAGGCTCTACATTGTGACCCTTCCGAGGTGATTTTTACCGGCTGCGGCACGGAGAGCGATAATACCGTATTGTTGGGGGTAGCCCAGCGGTATGGGAATAAGGGCAAGCATATCATCACCACCAATGTGGAGCATCACGCCATTTTGCATACCTGTGAATATTTGGAGAAGCAGGGGTATTCGGTGACCTATCTGCCGGTGGATCAGGACGGCCTGGTCACGGCGGAGCAGGTGGCGGCGGCCATCCGGCCGGATACCATCCTGGTATCCATCATGTTCGCCAACAACGAGGTGGGCACCATTATGCCCATCCAGGAGATCGGCACCGTGTGCAAGGAAAAGGGCGTGCTGTTCCATACGGACGCGGTGCAGGCGGTGGGGCATATCCCGGTGGACGTACAGGCCATGCACATCGATATGCTGTCCCTGTCGGCTCATAAGTTCCACGGGCCCAAGGGGGTCGGCGCCCTGTATTGCCGCAAGGGCATCCGGTTGCCGTCCTACATTATGGGCGGGGCCCAGGAAAAGGGGCGCCGGGCCGGCACGGAAAACGTGGCGGGGATCGTAGGACTGGGGGCGGCCATTGAGCTGGCCACGGAACAGCTGGAGGAGAACCGGGCCAAGATGACGGCCCTGCGGGACCGGCTGATGACGGGGATCCAGGCGCGGATCTCCGAGGTAAAGCTGAACGGCCACCCTACCAACCGGCTGCCCAACAACGTAAACTTCAGCTTCAAGTATATTGAAGGGGAGTCCATCCTGCTGATGCTGGATATGAACGGCATTGCCGCCAGCTCAGGCTCCGCCTGCACCAGCGGCTCCCTGGACCCCTCCCATGTGCTGCTGGCCCTGGGCCTGCCCCATGAGATCGCCCACGGTTCCGTGCGGCTCACCCTGGGGGACGAGACCACAGAGGAGGATATCGACTACACCATCGACGTATTGGAAAAGACCGTGGCGCGGCTGCGCGCCATGAGCCCCCTATATAAAGGCGAATAGAGGAGAATACCCATGTATACGGAAAAAGTATTGGATCATTTCAGCAATCCCCGGAATATGGGGGAAGTGGAAGGCGCCAACGGCGTGGGCATGGTGGGCAACGCCAAGTGCGGGGACATCATGCAGATGTTCATCAAGGTGAACGACGACGGCATCATTGAGGACGTGGGCTTTAAGACCTTTGGCTGCGGCGCAGCCATCGCCACCAGCTCCATGGCCACGGAGCTGATCAAGGGCAAAAGCGTGGAAGAAGCCCTGAAACTGTCCAACGCGGCGGTGGTGGAGGCCCTGGAGGGCCTGCCGCCCCAAAAGATCCACTGCTCCGTGCTGGCGGAGGAGGCGGTGCGGGCCGCGGTGGAGGACTACGAAAAGCGCAAGGCTGAAGCCAAGGCCAAAGACCAGGCTTGACGCAACGAAAAAGGCCCCCGAAGGGGCCTTTTTGGCTGTCGAAAAAGTGGCTTGCGCCACTTTTTCGAGGTGTTCATAGCTCCCTTGCGCCTACGGCGCGGCCAGGGAGCTATGCAAGGAAACCCTTGCTACGCAAGGCTTTTTGCGGATTTGACGCGCATGTCGCCAAATCCGATTATAGCCTCTGGGGGCTGCGGCCCCCGAACCCCCCGGGGTTTTTCGACAGGCTGAAAGGCCCCCTCAAGGGGCCTTTTTTCATTGGAAAGAACTTAGGCGCTTTGTTTCCTTTTGGCGGCCAGATGCCGCCAGACCCCGGCGGCGATGGCGGCTATGCCCACCACCATCGCGCCCATTTCCAGCAAGGAACGCCCTGCCCGGGACGTCGCCTGCCCCAGCTCCAACCCGTTGTCATAGGAGATCCCAAAGGCATACCAGGGGGTCCCGTGGGCCATATGGAAGGGCTCGGGGAAAACGTAGCTCTGGACCAGCCGGTACTGGGGAAAGAACAGGTGCTTGTCATATACCCGGCACCAATAGCCGTCCTCCGCCTCCCCGGCGAACACCAGGGAATTTGCCGCCTGGGCCCGTTCGCCCGGCTGGCCGGACAGGTCTTGACTTTGCAGGGCCGCCGCCGGGATGGGATACCATGCCACGGAAACCAGCAGCCCGCAGAGCAACAACCCCAGCAGGACGGCCAGGGAAATTAAAAAATAAGAGAACCTTGCGCGCATGATACCCTCCTTTTTCATAGGAAAAAACGAACCTTCCCGGTTGCGGTCCCCAGGGCGCTGGGATGCAAAAGCGCACGCCCAACGGGGCGCCCTGGGATATGCGCCATATCCCAAGCGGTGGACGTATGGCCTAGCAAAGGGCTTATCCTCAGGAGATGGAAAATCATTCTAGGAATCCCCATTCCATGTACAATATCATAGTATCGTAAACATGGAAATTTTTCAATATACTTTACATAAAATTTGCAGGGAATCTCGCATTTAATTCTCTGTTTACTTTGTAAATCCATTCTAAATAAGGTAAAAAAATAACGATGTAATGCCAATGCTCCCCAACGGCCAGGAACCCAGCCCCTCCAGCTCTCTATTGGGTCATGTGCTGCCAAAGCTGCCCATCGGCATGGCCGTGGACAGGCAGGCCGAAATGGCTCTGGTAGGCCATGAGTGCCCGGCGGGTGTCCTGGTTGAAGTGACCGCAGAGCAGGCAGGGGAAGCCCCGCCGGGTTAGCAGCTCCTGCAACAGAAATACGTGGGGCCCCGCATCCCCCAGGGCCAGGAAGGGGTACCCGCGACCGGGGGTACAGGCGGCGCCGGCGGCCACCTCCCCGTGAACCCAATTGGGGGTCAGATAAGGCGGCTCCACATAGGCGAACATGGGGCTTTTGAGGCAAAAGGCGCGGAGCTGCCGCCGCTGCTCCTCCGCCAATTTCCGGCCCATGTCCAGGGCCAAACCGGCATAGTGGGGGGACTGGCCCTTGCCCGGGGGCAGAAAGCAGCGTTCCACATCCACGGGCCCAAAGGCGTCCCCCAGGGCTTCATAGGCGTTTAGCACCCTGCGGTCCGTCCAGGCGATCCCGTCCCGAACATGCTCAAACGCCCGGCCCTTCAGCCCGGCGGGCAACTCGCCTTCCTCTATGCAGCGGAAATCGCCGATCCTATGCTCATATACAAAAATCATCGCCATATGACAGCATATGGCGATGGAAGTACAGGTGTGTATGGGGTTGGGGAAAATGCGCCTATTGTCCCACGGTCCAGGAGCCCGCCGGGTAGACGATGTTCCCGGCAACGTCCACCAGGTTGCCGGCGGCGTCCACCGTCAGGGTCACGCCGTTCACCACAAAGGACTGGCCTACCAGGCTGTTTAGATCCGGAGTGGGGGTGGGCACCATCTGGCCGGTGGCGTAGTAGTAATAGTTGCCGTCCGCCCCCTGGTAGATGGAGGGGGTCCTGGGGGGCAGGGAGGCGCCGGGGGAAAGCACCTTGGCCTCGTCCGGCTCGTCCGCGGCGTCGAAAATGAACTGATGCAGGGCCAGGGCATTGGCGGGCAGGTCGGTGAGGAATACAAAGGAGCCTTCGTAGCGGCCGTTTTCATAGAGGTCGTCCACCGGCAGCCGGTAGCTGAGCAGGCCCTGGGTATTCATGGAAAGGGCGGAGGTGGCGCATTCCAGGATTCGGGCGTTGGTCATGTTGGTCTCCACCAGGGGCAGGATCTCCTCCAGGAAGGAATACTGCTTGGTGAGGCTGGCGTCCTTGAACTTGGCAAACACCGCGTTGAGCACCTTAAACTGCCGGTTGGTCCGGGAAAAATCGCTGTCGATCTTCCGCACCCGGGCATAGCCCAGGGCTTGCTTGCCGGTGAGCTTCACGTTCCCCGCCTCGGCGAAGATGAACCCATCCCACAGGTCCGCGATTCCTCGCTCCTTGTTCAGGCCGGCAATGCAGTCGTTGGCCGCGCTGATCTCCTCGGCGCTCATGCGGACCGTAACGCCCCCCAGGGCGTCGATCACGTCCTCAAACATGTTGAAGTCCACCAGCACATAGTCCTGCAAGTTCATGTGGAAGGCTTCGTTGATGGTGGCCAGCAGCAGCTCTACCCCGCCCACGGCGGCGGAACGGTTCATTTTGCCATAGCCGTTATCCGGAATATTCACCAGCATGTCCCGCATGAGGCTGGTGAGCTTCAGCCTGCCGTTCTTTTTATCGATGGTGGCGATCATCACCGTATCCGCCCGGCTGTTCCCGCTGCTGCCCCGCCGGTCCACGCCGATGAGCAGCACGTGGATAAACCGGCTGTCCTGGAGGTTGGCATCCATGTAGTCCAGCTGCTCCTGGGTCAGGATGGTTTGGTTATACAGCTCGCTCAGGGGCAGGGGCGTGGGAATGGGGGTGGGCGTAGGCGAAGGGGTCGGCCCGGAGGTCAGGGCAGGGGTAGCCGTGGGGGCAGGGGTGGGGGTATAGGTGACGGCGTTCTCATCCTCAAAGGTGGTGCTGCCGGTCCTGTCCAGCTTATTGAGCAGGTTCAGGCCCAGAAAGGCCACCACCGCGCCCATTAAAAGCACGATGCTCAGCAGGATCAGCAGGACGGTACGCAAAATATGCTTAGGGCGCTTCCCAGGGGTATGCTCCTGGGGATTGCCGGCGTTTGGAAGTTGTTCCATGAGGCGCTCCTGTCTTATTATGATAAATATAGGCGATAAACCGCCCATAGAGTGAGTATACAACCAGCCTGCTGGGCTGTCAACGCGGCTTTTCCTGGATAGGCTTGCACCGGCTGGCAATATGTTGTACTATAAGATGATATGAAGAAAGGGGCGGTGACATAGGAACCCATGGGTCCCTTTTCGGCCCATTTGCCCCGGCATTGGCCGGCTTTGGACGGGGGCTCGCCCTGCCTGCGGCCGCCCGCTTTGCGCCGGAACAAATGGGACGGAAATGGACGCTGCGCCCCTTCCGGGCGATGGGTCCCTATGCTGCCGCCCCGAATGGGAGAGTATGCCATGCAAGAGGCTTACGGCGGGTTTGCCGCCCTATATGACCCCCTGATGCAGGATGTGGATTATGACGGCTGGGCGAAATACCTGGCGTCCTTCCTGCCGCCTGGGGCAATGGTGGCGGATTGCGCCTGCGGCACCGGCGCCATCACCATCCGGCTGGCCCGAATGGGATTTTCCGTGATCGGGGTGGATATTTCCCCGGAAATGCTGGAGCAGGCCGCTTCCAAGGCCCGCAAGGCGGGGCTGCGGATCCCCTTCGTTTGCCAGGATATGGCCGGGCTGCAGCTGCACCGGCCCTGCCAAGGGATCGTATGCGCCTGCGACGGGGTGAACTACCTGGATAACCTGGAGGATGTGGAGGCGTTTTTCTCCGCAGCCCATAGGGCCCTATGCCCGGGCGGCTGGCTGCTCTTTGACGTATCCTCCGCCTACAAATTGGAAACCATCCTGGGAAACAACACCTTTGCCCAGGCGGAAGGGGATTGCGCCTACATCTGGGACAATGCCTTCGATGAAGAAAGCCGCTTGCTGGAGATGCGGCTCACCTTTTTCCAGCGGGAGGCGGATGGCCGGTACCGGCGCTTTGCCGAGCGGCATATCCAGCGGGCCCACTCCCAGGAGGAGCTGGTCCATGCCCTGGAGCGGGCGGGGTTTGCCGCCCAGGTGTTCGACGCCTTTACCCGGCAAGCCCCGGGACCGGAAAGCCAGCGGCTGCAATTTGTGGCCCAAAGGAATCAAACATAGGAGATCGTATGCAGGATAGTATGATACGCGGCCTTCTAGGCCAGGATACCGCCCGGTTTACCGCCATCAGCGGAAAGGAACTCTGTGAAAAGGCCCGGCTTACCCACAGCCTGTCCCGGGTGTGCACGGCTGCCCTGGGCCGCACCCTGTTGGCCACCGTGATGATGGGGGCGGAGCTGAAGGACTCCCGGGACCGGCTGACCACCATCGTCAAGGGGGGCGGCCCGGCGGGGAATATCGTGTGTACCGCGGGCAACGCCGGCGCGGTAAAAGGCTATATCGAAAACCCGGGGATCGAGCTGCCCCTGGGCCCGGACGGGAAGCTGGACGTTTCCACGGCGGTGGGTTGGTTTGGCGAGATGACCGTGGTGCGGGACCTGGGCATGAAGGAACCCTATGTGGGCCGGTGCAACCTGGTATCCGGGGAGATCGCCGAGGATTTCGCCCAGTATTTTGTCATGAGCGAGCAGCAGCCTTCCCTGGTATATCTGGGGGTACGGGTAGACCCCCAGTCGGGGGCGGTGCGGGCCGGCGCCGGCCTGATGATCCAGCCCCTGCCCCAGTGCCCGGAGGAGGACCTGGACGCCCTGCAGGCCCGGGCGGAGGGCATCAAGGCCATGGCGGGTATGCTGGATGACGGCATGGAGCTGGAAGCGGCGCTGGCGCAATTGTTCCAAGGGCTTGCATGGCGGCAGACCGGCAGCCTGGTGCCGGCGTTCCGGTGCGATTGCAACCGGGCGCGGCTGGAGCAGGCGTTGATCTCCCTGGGCCGGGCCGAATTGGAGGATATGATTCAGACCGAGCATGGCGCCCAGCTTACCTGCCATTTTTGCAATACAAAGTACGATTTTAGCGAGGCCGACCTGCGGCGGCTGCTGCAAGAAGCAACGGAGGACGGAAAGAAGAAAGCATGAACCAAACGGGATACAGCAAAGGACCGGGGCGGGTCCTGCCTTTCAAGGGGACGGGGGTACATTATTTCCGGCAAGCCCTGTCCAAGGCGGACAGCAACGATCTACCCGGCGCTTGCGCCAGCTATCAGATGGCCCTGCGGCTGGAGCCGGACAATCCGGAATACATCCTGGGCATGGCGGAGATGCTCACGGGCATGGGTCGGTTTGACGATTCCAATCGGGTTCTGCTGCGGTATTTTCCCGAGGAGAAGGACCGGCCGGCGGAGTGTTATTTTGGCATGGGCTGCAACTTTTACGGCCTGATGGAATACGGAAACGCCAGCAACGCCCTGGAACGGTATTTGGATCTGGAGCCGGAAGGGGCATTTGTGTACGACGCATACGACATGCTGGACGCATTGGAGGCGTATGCGGGGGAAAATATGAGCGAGGTCACGGCGCTGCAAAAGGAAGAGGCGCTGGAAAAGGCCAGGGAGCGGATGGCGGCGGGGGAGCTGGACCAGGCGGAGACCCTGCTGGAAAAGGAATTGCAGGCCCGGCCGGACCATATGGCGGCCCGGTGCGATCTGGCGCTGGTATGGTATTGCCGGCAGGAGAAGAAGCGGGCGGCGGAGGCTTTGGAGCAGGTGCTGCGGGAGGAGCCGGGGCATGTACAGGCCCGCTGTACCCGGGCGCTGCTGCGCCAAAGCACCAAGGATATGGAGGGCGCCATGGAGGATGCCCAGGTGCTGCGCAGCCTGCCCATCGAGGACATGGACGATCTGCATCGGGCCAGCCTCACCCTGATGGAGCTGGGGGATTTTGCGGGGGCGCAGCCCTTTTTGCGCAAGATGGCCCAGCGTGCGCCCTATGATACGGGGATCCTGCACCGGCAGGGGGTATGCGCCTACGCGCTGGAGGCGTATGACCGGGCGGCCCATTATTATGACCTGCTGGCCAAGATCGACCGGACGGATACCATCGCCCGGTATTACCGCAGGCTATGCAAGCGCACAGCCGCCGGCGGGAAAAAGAAGCAGGGGCTGCCACTGCACTATCAGGTGCCAACGGACGAGGTGGTGCAGCGGGTGCGGTCGCTGAATAACTACATCCGCAAATCCAAGGAAGCCCAGCAGGCGGAATGGGGGCCGGAAGGGGAATTGACCGGGCTCGCCCAGTGGTGCCTGACCCTGGGGGAGGACGATATACGCCAGGCGGCGCTGCACTTGATCGCCAGCTTCGGGGATGTATGGAGCGAACGGATCCTGCGGGATTTCGCCCTACAGCGGGAGCCGGACGCGGAGATCAAGCGCAGGGCGTTGGGGCTGCTGAAGCATATGGGGGCGAAGGAGCCCTATCTTACCTACATCGACGGCCAGATGATGGAAAGCCGGGTAAGCCTAATGCCCGGCCTGCCGGAGAACCTGCCGGCCGCCTACCGGGAGGTGCTCAAGACCTGCTTGGACGGGATGCGGGGCGCTCGAAGCGAGACGGCGATCCAGCGGGCGGGAAAGCTATGGCAGGGCTATCTGGAGCGGGAGAAGCACTATTCCCATTTGACCAGCGCCCAGGTTGCAGCCCTGGCGGCGGCGTTGGAATACGCGGCTTGCCAAGCGTCGGAGGAAAAAGCCACCAAGCTGGAGCTATGCCGTAAATATGGGGTATCCATGTTGCGCTTTAATGGGGCGCTGGCAAAATTGAACGGGAAGGAACCAAAGGCATGAGATATATCGCCACCTGCAAGCTGGGCCTGGAACGGGTCGTTTCGGGGGAACTGAAGGGATTGGGCATTCAAGTGGACCAGGTGGAGGATGCCCGGGTGCTGTTTTCCGGCGGGCCGGAGGATATGGCCCGGGCCTGTATGTGGCTGCGCAGCGCGGAGCGGGTGCTGCAGGTGGTGGGCAGCTTTGCGGCGCGCACCTTTGACGAACTCTTCGAGGGGGTCAAAGCCCAGGACTGGAAGGCATACCTGGGGAAAAACACCTTCATCCACGTAAACGGGAAAAGCGCCAAGAGCACCCTGTTCAGCGTATCGGATTGCCAAAGCATCACCAAAAAGGCCATCGTGGAAAACCTGAAGGCTGCGTATGGGGTATCCATCCTGCCGGAGAGCGGGGAACGGGTCATCGTGGAGGTAGGGCTTTTGCGGGACCAAGTGACGCTGGCATTGGACCCCTGCGGGGCAGGGCTGTCCCGCAGGGGCTACCGCACCTATAACGTAACGGCGCCCATCAGCGAGAGCCTGGGGGCGGCTATTTTGCTGCTTTCCAGATATCATGGGGACCAGCCTCTGCTAGACCCCATGTGCGGCAGCGGCACCTTCCCCATAGAGGCTGCCATGATCGCCCAGAATATCGCGCCGGGCCTGCACCGGAGCTTTGCCGGGGAGACCTGGCGGTTTTTACCGCCCGGCCTTTTCGACCGGGCGCGGCAGGAGGCCCAGGATCGCATCGCCCCGCGGCCGCTGGCCATTTTGGGCAGCGACATCGACAGCCGGAGCATTGACCTTTGCAAAAAGCACGCAAAAAAAGCCGGAATCATGGTGCAATGGGCTGTGCGGGATTTTCGGGAATACGGAAAGGACGCTGCCCTCCTGTCCTATGCGCACGGCCAACCGGGGCTTCTGGTATGCAATCCCCCCTATGGCGAGCGGATGGGGGAGCGCAAGGCTGCGGAGGCCATATACCGGCAGCTGAGCGCCTTGGCCAAGGAGATGACAGGTTGGCGGCAAAGCATCATCACCTCCCACCGGGACTTTGAACGGTGCTATGGCAAACAGGCGGACAACCGACGTAAATTATCCAATGGCGGTATGCCCTGCACATTATATCAATTTTTTAGAAATTAACCCTTTACAAATGCAGTGCCATCCGCTATAATAAATACCGTTCCCGGGAAACCGGGCGCGAAATGGGGCATTAGCTCAGTTGGTAGAGCGAATGACCGTAAAACACAGAAAGTCCTTTTTACCAACAACGTGGGGCATTAGCTCAGTTGGTAGAGTGCCACACTGGCAGTGTGGATGTCAGCGGTTCGAGTCCGCTATGCTCCACCAAGGAAAACCAAGCATCCAAAGGGTGCTTGGTTTTTTACATTGGCAAAGCGGACGAGAACCGCGCAGCGGTGAGATACCGGAGACTGGAAAATTGCGAGCGATAGCGAAGAAATTTTGCTAGTCGGAGGGATGCGGAGCGCAGCGCAGAAGTCCGCTATGCTCCACCAAGAAAAGCCGCCAAACTTCTAGGGTTTGGCGGTTTTCTTTTCGCTTAAAACCGCCGAACATCTACCCTGCCAGTGTGTCGCCTGCCCCGATTTCAACCGAAGTATGCTAATTTTTTTCGGGTGTTTTGCCCATGAATTGGGCATAGGATACGTTGAATTTTATATCTAACGTATAGTCGCTGGATACCGTGACCCGCTCAATGAGGGCGGAAGCGATCATCTTTTTAACCGGTAACTCCGCTGTAGCATACAGTGCGCCCCAGCTTTGCAACTGGGTGAACTGGGCCGCCGTTTCCTCGCAGAGAACATCCACCCGCCGTATGTTTTCGGCGGCTTCCTGGTTGCGGGCGGTGGCGGCGGCAACCTTTTCCTCGGCAACCCTGAGCATCTCCGCCAATACGCTTTGCGGCAGCTTGCTTTCGCCTCGGATGATTTTGAAAACCTCGGTTTGCAGCTCCTTCATCTCGGCGGTAGCCGCATCCAGCTCCGCCTTGGCCTGTTGCTGTAAGGCCGTCGCTTCCGCGATCTTTGCCTCGCAGCGCATCTTGACCAGCGGCTCGGCGGGCGTATCGGTGAATTTGGAGAAGATGCTGTAAAGCAGCCGGTCGATCACTTCGTCTATCCTTTTCGCCGTGTAGCCGCTTTGGCCGGTGCATAGGGCGCGGTGCCGTACCTTGTTGTAGCAGGCATAGCGATGAATCCGGCTTACGGTGGTGCTGCCATCGGCATTTTTGTACTTCTTGGGGTTGGTGGTTGCTACCAGTTTGCCGCCGCAATGGAAGCCGGGGTAAGGGGCTCCCGCGCCTTGCGTGCCACCGGCTCCGTCTTTGGCGTGGGCTGGCAGGCGCTCAGAAGCAATGCCCCCAGGGCAACATGCCCGCATACCCGTTTCCAACCTTTGGCCATGTTGCCCACCTCCTATCATCCTTCGTCCCAACTTGCCTTATGGTATCCCCAGCCGCCTTGTCAGCCGGTTCATCGCCATTGCCGCTGCAAAGGCTGCCGGCACAGAACCCATAGACCTCGCCGAACAGCCAAACGGATGCCGGCTGCCTTACGAACCCGACAGGTAGTCGTTCATGCATTGCTTTACCTCCGCAGGGGTGGCTGTTGCGGGAAAGATGATCTCCTCCGTGCCGATATAGGCCGTTGCGGATATCCACGCCAGATACACTTTGCTTACATCTTCATTGGTAAAGGCGAACAGGCGGATATCATAGCCTTTCCCGTTTTCTGCCGTTTCCCGAATTACGGCGTAGTGATAGTATGCAGGATCATCCAAATATAACATATCCTGGAAGGAAAGGGGCTCCGCTATCCCGCTTTCCTTTGCCGCGGCAATGATCTCCTGCAGCAATTCTGCATCGTTGCCGAGCGTTGGCGCGGTGGCGAGCATGGTAGGCTCTGGCGGAATGCCATATTCGATCCATGCGGGGAACAGGGCGTGCCAGGGAGGCGTCTCTTTTCGAAACGGCTTTAGCCAAAGCATAAGGCCCAGCCCCACGGCCGCTATGACGCATAGAAGAATAAGAACCGTCTTTTTTTTCTGCATCTGTATGACACTCCCCTTGATCTCTATATCGAAAACAGGAAGCTGGGCCCGTGGGCTTTGCCCCGCAGCGAAGCGTATGGGCGCAAAGCGGTTTCGGGCCGCTACAGGGCTTTTGATTTCCCCTGCTCCCGAGTGGCCTTTTGCCGGCATGTCCGATCCCATACGCTTCGGCCAAGCATATACGGCTTACTTCATCCGCATCAGCCTTGCGAACTTGTTCACCACGATCACCGCAACGATTATGGCGATGGCCGCGAAGGCCACCAATACGCTGATCCACCATTGGCTGGCGGCCCGCTTGGCTTCCGCCTCCGCTTGCTTTTCCGCCTCGGTCTTTTCCCCCTCGATCACCGGCTGCTTGATCTCGGTGGAGACCTGGGTCTCCTCCGCGTGGTTAACCCCCTGGTCGTCCTGGTACGTGACCGTGTAGGTGCCGGTGGTGGGGCCGTAGCTTTCCGTATAGCCCTCGGTCATGGATAGCATCCCAATGAATACCTTCATTTCCCCATAGCCCGCTTCTCCCGGTGGGATGTCCCCCAGGAATACGCTGCTGGTGGGGAACAGCCCGGCCCCATTCAGGGTCACCGTCACGTTTCGGAGGGTGCTTTTCCCCAGGTTGAACACGTTGGCCGGCAGGGATACCGTCTCCCCTGCGGCGATCTCCTTGGGCAGGGTCACCGGGTCATAGCCCATCACGGCGGGCTGGGTCACCTGGATGAGAAAGGTCCGGGTATTGGTGTAAACGCCCCCGTACAGATCCACATAGTCCAGGGTGATGTAAAAGGGCTGCTGCCCCGCCAGCACATCCTTGGTGGTCTTCATCCGAAAGGTCACCTCTGCCCTATCCTCGCTGGCGATGTTGGCAACATGCAGGGCATTGTTGGTCTCCGCCGGCACGATCCCCGCCGCCTCGCTGCCGTAGCTCAGCCGCACCGACCGGGCCCGGATCGCACCGATGTTGTCTATGGTAACCGCAACGGAAAACTCCTCCTCGCCGCCCACCGTCTCCGGCTCCACCTTGCAGGCGGAAATGAACAGCTCCGGCTTTTCCACCTCCTGCCGGGGGACTTCATTGGGATCGGGCGGGGTCTTGCCGTCGGTTATGGTCACATATACGGGGAAGGTCTGGCTGGCCTGCTTGCCCGTCACGTCCAAATAGTCCGCCCGCAGCTCCACCGGATAGGTGCCGCTGTACCGCTCCATCAGAAGGGGGATCTCCAGGCCAAAGACGTATTTCCCATACCCCGTGACGGTCTGGCTGTAATTCCCGTAAACAAAGGGGCTGTTCTGCAATTCCCCCAGGTTGGCCGTGACGGTCACCCGGTTATCGTAGGTCTGGCCCAACAGGGGCAGCACGATATATACCCGGCCGTCCAGCACAGTAGGCACATACCCTTGGGCATAGGTGAGGGCCATGCCGGGGTACAGGGTATGGCTGTCGATGGTCAGCTGGCCCGCCACCGGCTGGGGCGTGGGGGTAGGGGCCGCCCAGTTGGGGTCCTGGCCGTCGGAGATGGTCACCTGGTCGGTGAAGGACTGGGTATAGGCCGCGCCGCCGGCGTCCGTATAGGCGCAGCGGAATTCCACCGGGTAGGCGCCGTTCTTCCGGTCCGCCTTCAGGGGCAGGTTCAAGGTCACCGGGAAGACCCCCTTATCCGGATCCCAGCTTACGTTGAATTCGTAATTTCCATAGGAAAAGGGGCTGTCCGCCCCGGCATCGAATACCGGGGTGACCCGCAAAGGCGAAAGGCCCGTTTGGCCGGTGGTAAGGGGCAGGACGATATGGGCGGCATTGTTGCTAACCATGGGCACATAGCCGCTGCCGTAGGTCTGGCCCTCGATGGCGTAGTCCGTATCAATAGACAGGGCGCTGCCCTCCGCCGCCAGGGCAACATGGGCGAAGCCCAGCAACAGGGCGAAACATACAACAAACCCAACGATCCTTTTCTTCATCCTTCATACCCCCTTATGGCAGTCATGACCCCGGCGTCCATTTCGCATACCGTGTCGCACAGGGCGTCGATATCCCCCTGGTTATGGCTGGCCAGCAGGATGGTCTTGCCCGCCGCCTGTAGGCCCTTGATCAGCTCCCGCATCTCTTTTACCCCGTGCTTGTCCAGCCCGTTCAAGGGCTCGTCTAAGATCAGCAAAGAGGGATCTTCCATAATCGCTTGGGCAATGCCAAGACGCTGCCGCATCCCCAGGCTGTATTTTCCCACGGGCTTTTTCAGTATCGGATCAAGCCCGACGCGGCGTATGGCATCGGCTATTTCCGAAAGCCCTATTTTTTTGTTCAGGGCCGCCAATATCTCCAGGTTCTTCATCCCGCTATACTGGGGCAAAAACCCCGGCGTCTCGATGATCAGCCCCAGATCCGGAGGAAAGTCCACATCTTTGCCGACCTGCCGGCCGTTCACAAACACCGTCCCTTCGGTGGGGAGGAGGAACCCGCAGATGCACTTCATGAGCACGGTTTTGCCGCTGCCGTTGTTGCCCACGATGCCGTGGATCTTCCCCCGTTCAAAGTCCCGGGTCACACCATGAAGCACCCGTTCCTGTCCAAAATCCTTTGATATGTTTTGAACGCTAATGGCGATCTCCATGTATCAGCCCTCCGTTCCGGTAAAGTTAAAATTATAGTTCCGCACGCCCCGTAGGGAGAGGAAGAAGTTGAGGCCGATGAGCAGCAGGAAGATACCGTAGGTCTGCCACAGCCTTGGCAGCAGGTCATAGCCGAAGTTGTGCATATGGTAGGTAGCGTGGTTCAAGGGGGACAGCCAGCCCACCGCCACATTGGCCTTATACATCAGCTCGTCCGGGAGCTGGAAGATGGCCTGGATGGTTTGGGGGTTGAGCAAGAACCCATACAGGGAAAACCCCACTGCCCCGGCCACGCCGCCCAGCTGGCCCTTATGGAGGTTGCAGGTCAGCATGACGAAGGCGAGCAGCAGGGCGTACAGGAGCATGAGCAGGAAGATGGCGGCCATGCACTGGTAGGGCCGGCTCATCTCCAGGGTTTTGACCAGGGCGGGCAGGGCAACGGCCTGGCCTGCCCCGGAATAGCCCAGGATGGCCGCGGTCTCCGACCACATGTTCCCCACGAAGGATTGGCGCATACAAACAAGGGCTGTGGAAATTAGCACGAACAGCAGGTAAAGGAAGGTGGACAGGGCCACATAGATGGCCTGGCCCAGGAGCCAGGTAGCCCGGT
>OLGD01003327.1_pt1 | contig 15447 bp, 13 predicted proteins | sample 1605311 | NCBI WGS metagenome assembly OLGD01 (sample SAMEA3888917, study PRJEB22519) | human gut metagenome | biome: human gut; feature: human-associated habitat; material: faeces | place: Denmark | collected 2010 | reverse complement strand
GCAAAAATCGGGCGGTTTTGCTTATCTTCATGCCATTGCCCCGCCGGGAAGCCTTTTTCTTGAATCGCATCACAGAATATTGACCTTTACGTCATCGCGGAACGAATAGCCGACCCGCCGCTTGGCGGCGATAATGTCCACCTGGCAGACCGTTTTCAGCTTTTTGCGCAGATAGTGCATATAAACGTCCAGAACATTGCTGTCCGAATCGCCGAAAAACGCGGCCGCCTCTTCGCGTGTCAGCGTTCCCGCTTCCTTAAGCGCCATAAAAAGCCTGAGTTCCTTTATAGACAGGTGAACGTCCCCGTACGGACCGAACACGCGCCGCGTATCCATACTGACGGCCAACGTGCGCGCGCGGCGCATGTCGCGGGTCTCCTCTAAAATTTTGGTCACGGTCTGGCGTATGAACCTCGCGTCGATCGGCCGCCCGAAAAACAAACTCACAATTCTGGACTTTTCCGGATCAGAGGAAAATCCGATCACATCGGCGGGAAATTCCGTATCCGGCGGGAGAAAATCCAAATCACATATATACAGCTGCGCGGGCATGGAAAAGTTTTCGCAAACATGGACATCCACACCCACCTCTTCAAGCTCCAGCACAAGAAAACGTGCGATTTTTTTATCATTGGTTACAACACATACATCCAAGTTAAGGTACCGCCTTTCTTTTCAAGCAGCTAAAATAACAGTTCTATCACATATATCATCATACATTTTTCCCAGTAAATTGTCAATAAAAATGTGCGAAAAGACGCTGCCTTTTTTTCGACAAAAAAACGCGCGGCAAAAGGCGTTTCGAGCGTCTCTCCGCCTTTTTTTCTCGTGATTTTGCAGCCGAACCTATATCCGATCACCGGCCATTTGTTCACGGTTTCACGGCTCGAATCAGCGGCGTATGGTCGTCATTCGGTAAAAAACCGACGACCTCAACCCGATCAAATCCGCCTCTCTTTAGAGCGCTGATTTCATGTTCAAGCGTCAAGGGCGTATCGAAATGCACAAAAACGCCGTCCGGTATGCCGTCTCGCCTGCGCCGGCGCTCACACTCGGCAAACGCCGTATCCTCGATTTCCTGTGATAAAGCAATATAATCGCATTCAAGATACACGCCGCCTGGCCTGAGACTTTCATATATTTTCCCGAAAAGCTCCGTTTTTTTCTCCACCTTGAAATGATGCAGCGTTTCAAAGGAAACGACCGCGTCATAGCGCCCTTTTCCCATATCAAAGCTGAAATAATCCGCCCGGATAAGCGTGAGCGCTTTATCGGGATGCTTTCGGCCAAGTTTTGCGAGCATTTCTCCGGACAAATCCACACCCGTCGCGCGCAGATCGGGAAAACGCTCAAAAATGCAGTCAAGCTCAAGGCCGCTTCCGCAGCCGATGTCCAATAGATCGGTCATGCGCGGCGGCAAATGCTCCGCCATCCAACGGTAGTGTCCGCTCCAGCGCGCCATATGCGCCTCATAATCACCGATTCGCGCGTCAAAAAAGCCCGCCATCGTCTCAAGCGGTTCCTCTTTTGTCTCCAGAATCCATTTTTTCAGTTCCGCAAAGTTTTTATCCATTATCGCTCCCATTTTCAATCGTCTTTTGCGCACAAATGCCGTTCGGCGCTGAAAAAGCAAGCGCACCGCCGCCAAAGCATTCGAAAACCGCCCGCTTCACGCCGTCCATAGGGGTCACGCATCCCGATGCGCGCTCTCCCGATTCATCGTCTCCACAAAATCCGCGGGCTTTGCGGCAAGCTCGACCCACGCGGGGTAAAATCCGCTGCGCAGCGCATTGCGTACCGAGCGCAGATTCGACCATGCGGCGCAGTAAAACGGAACCTTGCCGCGCTCAAGAACAGCCAGCGCAAGACGCGAGGTCAGCGCCGAAGCGATCCCGTGCGTCCGATACGCCGGCAAAACGTCCACGCCGATCTGCCACATGTCCGCGCAGTCGGCGGAACAGGCCGCAAGTCCCACAAGGCGCGCCCCGTCGTACGCACCCATGCCGAGCACATCCAGTTCGCGCCGCTTTTCGCAGAGCGCATTGCTCCACTCAGGCAGATACAGGGACGCAAAGTCGTCCGCCGTCATCCGCTTTACCGTAAAGCCGCATTCCAAGGGGCAAACGCGCGCGGGATCCGGCAAAAAATACTCGGCCATAAAGCATACGCGAAAGCCGTGTTTTGCCAGCGCGTCCTCCAGCACAAGCAAATTCGGCGTTTCAAAGCAGTGCGCCGCCGCATAGCGCGAAACATAGTCGCGCACGACCGGAATAAGCGTATCCGACGCATTTGCCACGACGTTGCCGCCGTAGGAAACCAGCGCGCAGGCCTGCGGCAGCACGAGATATTTCCGAGCCGCCGGGTGCGCGGGCGCCGCGGGCAGTACAAGATTTTCGTCCCGGACAAAATCCGCCGGCGCGCAGCCGAGTTCTGCCGCCGACTGCCGCATGGCGATTTCAAGGCATTCCTGTTTGGTCAATTTTAAAGTCCTCCCTTTTCCGAGCGCGCGGCGAAAATCCGCCGCAGCGCTTTCAGTGTACCACATCCGCGCGCGTAAAGCAAGCGCGTCTATTTTTCATTTTTATCTTTCTTTTTTCCGATTTTATGGTATGATAGAACAAAACAGAGAAAGGCAGGGATTCTTATGGATCATCCAAATGCAAATAAAGAAAACTCGGCGCCCGGCACGGAATCGTCTCCCGTCCGCTCGGTGCTCTTTTTAGGGAACAGCTATACCTATTTTAACGATATGCCGAGCATGTTCGGCGCCGCGTGCGCCGCGGCGGGGTATACGATCAAGGTTGAATCGGTCACGCGCGGCGGCTGTTTTCTCCGGCAGTTTGAGGATTCCGAAGATCCGCTTTACGAAAAGCTGCATAATCTCTTAGAGGCAAATCGCTTTGACACGGTGTTTTTGCAGGAGCAAAGCGTACTTCCGGCGTCGAATCCGGCTGCGTTTTTGGCAGCCGCGCGCGCACTCTGTAACAGACTTCGCGCGCACGGCGCGCGCATATATCTGTACCAGACCTGGGGACGCAAGGAACCGAGCGAAACACTGACAAAGCACGGCTGGACAAACCGATCTATGACTGAAAAGCTCGCAAATGCGTATACCGCCGCGGCAAAAGCGCTTTCGTGCGGACGCTCGCCCGTGGGCGCAGCCTTTTCGGCGGTCGGCGAGCATTTTCCGCAGATTGAACTCTACAACCCGGATCATTCCCACCCCTCGGCCGCCGGAAGCTATCTTGCGGCGCTCTGCCATTTTGCCGTCCTGTTCGGTATATCGCCTGCGGGACTTGCCTATACGGCCGATCTGCCAAAGGAAACGGCGCGCATTCTGCAAAGCGCGGCCACGGCGGCCGCGCTTGACGCGGATAAAAACGAATAAGCAGGGCGCGTTCCCCACAAGGGCGAGAACCCGCCGCGGCGCGCGGCGCTTACGGCCGCTTGCCGCCGCCCATGTCGCCTCGGCCTCCGCCCATTCCGCCAAATTGCCCTCCGATCCCGCCGGAATGCGCGCCCATTCCCCCGGATCCGTAGATCAGGCTGCTCATCACAACCTCCTGCGTCACGCCGCCGGCCGATACCGTATAGGTTTCTCCCGCTCTGATTTCCGGGCAACTCAGCACAACGCAGTCAAACGCTTTCGGCGCCGTCCATTTCAGCAGTTCGTTCCCGGCGCTGTCCGTTACGATAACCGTATCGCCGCCGGAGCGGGCGCCGACCGAAACGAGCATCGCCCCCTGCGTGGAGGACGCGCCGAAGTTCTGCGCCATCCCGGAAGCGCCTGCCGCTATGAAGACGCCGCCCGTTATCACGGCGGTTCCCGAATAGTCGAGCGCGCCGTTGCCGCTGTTTGTCGAACCGGAAACATACGTCGTCCCGCCTGAAACCGTCAGGCTCCCGTTGGAATCCACGCCGTCTCCCGAAGCGTTGATATTCAGCGTTCCGCCGCTAATCTCAATGCCGCTGCCGGAAGACGCGCCCTCTCCCCTGTTTCCGTCAAAGCCGCCGAACCCGCCGAATCCGCTTTGATCGTTTCCGCCGGCCGCGTTCAGCCCGTCATCGCTTGACGTTATGCTGATCTCCCCGCCGCTGATGAAAATATTCTGCCCCTCGATCCCCTCATAGCTTTTTGAAATCACGATTTTCCCGCCGCTGATTTTCACCGCGGCGTCGGCATGAAAAGCGTCGTCGCCCGTTTCGATTTCAAAGCTTCCGCCATTTACCGTAAGATCGGCGTCTGTATGAAAGGCGTCGTCTGCGGAATCGACAACAAAGCTTCCGCCGTTGATTTGCAGCGTCCCGGCGGCTTTCACGCCTTTCGCGCTGACGGTATCCCCGCCGGTATCCGCCGCGGCCGCGCCCGGACGCGCTAAGGACCAGCCGCCCTCCGGCGTCTGCGTCACATTGGCGCTTCCTCCGCCCGCAAAAATGGTGAACGTCCCGTCCTCAATCAACAGGCTGCCTGAGGCGCTGATCCCGTCTCCGCTTGCCGTGACTTGATACGTCCCGCCCGCGATATAGGCAAATCCCAGCGCCGTATCCTCGGCGTTTTCCGCATGAATGCCGTCTTTCCCCGCCGTAATGTCAAAGCTTCCGCCCGCGATGCGCACGCTGTCCTTTCCGCAAAGTCCGTGCCCCGCGGCGGTCACGGTATACGTTCCGCCCGTTACGGCGAGATTATCCTTTGAAACGACGCCGTGTCCCGACGGAGATTCTATGCGCAGGCTTCCCTGTCCGTTTAGGGTCAGATCATCCTTTGAAAAAATCACGGCGTCGATGTTGGTGTCGCCGTCCGGCGTAAACGCGCCGCCGTTGGAAAGCGTATTGACCGAATCCGGCGCAAGGGTAACCACTACCGTTTCGGCCTGTTTGATATAGAGAGCCGCCGAAGCGCCGCTGTTTACGGTCACGCCGCTGAATACAAGCTGAAGCGTATCCGCGGACTCCGCGTCCACGACGATCATCCCGTCGTCCAATACGCCGGAGAAAATATAGGTGCCCTCGTCCAGCACGGTAATAGTCGAACCGGATATTTTTACAGCGTCGGAGTCGCACTTCGCCGTGCTTCCCTCAAGCGTTATGACCGCGCTCCTGTCCTCATCATATCCGACCTCGTAATCCCGACCGGAAAACATCTCCGTGTCCTCCAATAAAATTTCCGCGTCGGTTTTGCCGGCCGATCCGTCCGTTTGCGCGCCGTCTTTCACGGGCGCGGCGCTTTCGCATCCCGCAAGCAGCAAAAGAAACGCCGCAAGCAGGACACCGGCAAATACGCTTGGTTTCATGTATCTTTCCCTCCGTTTCTCAAAGCTCTGACGCGGCGGTTTCCTGTCTGGAAACGCCGATTTCCAAATTCCCGTTGCGGCAGCGCAGCGCGTCGATCAGTTCTTTTTCTACATCCGGGCGGCGCAGCACAATATGATAGGTGAGTTTATACAGGCTGCCCATGTTGGTGGTCTTGACGCTCTCAAGCTCGCACTTTGCGGTATAAGCGGAAAAAAGGTCGTCAAACACGCCCGTGTAATCCAGATTTTCCGGGATTGTGATGCGAAGCGTCCTGTACAGCGCGTCATTTTTTCTCAGGCCGAAATCAAACCGGCTGTACAGCATGGTTGCGCCGCCGAGAACCGCGGTAAATAAAAACGCATAGCCCAAATACCCCATACCGGCAATCAGGCCGGCGCCCATCGCCAGAAACAAAACGCCGATCTCTTTCGCCGTTCCGGCCGCCGAGCGAAAGCGCACAAGGCTGAACGCGCCGGCTACGGCCACGCCGGTTCCGACATTGCCGTTCACCATCATAATCACCACGCAGACGACCGAGGGCAAAAGCGCCAGCGTCAGGGCGAAGCTCTTTGTGCACCGGTTATTCGCCATATAAGCAAACGACAGCAAAAGACCGAGCGCGAGCGAACAGAAAAGACAGAGTAAAAAGTCCGTCACCCCGATCACTACGGTCATATCCGTATCGAAAATGCCTTTAAAAACAGAATCAAGCATAGTTTTTTCCTCCTGCCGGTTTTTGAAACAGAATCTTCTGATAGGCCGCGCCGTATTTGGAAAAGGAGGTTTTGCTAAGGCGCTGCTCGGTAAGAAAATGCGTCATCCACAGCGGAATGCCGCCCGCCGTTTTGATCTCCATCAAAACCTGATCGGCGTCCAAAAGCGGCATTCCCCATACATCCGCTCCAAGGGAAAGCGCTTCCCTGCGGCACAGGATGTTCTCGTCAAAAGTGACGCGGAAATCGCCGTCGTCCGCGGCATAATAGGCTTCCCGCTCATAGCTGAGGAACACCGCCGGGCGCAGCGGCGCGTAAAACCGGCAAAAATAGTCGATCTCGCCGGCGATCTGCGTCTGCGCGGGCGCAGAAGCGCCGCCGCAAAGCCAGTCCTCCGCCGCTCGCGCCGGCAAAATCATCCGCCGCTTGTATACGACCGATTGGTATTTCTTTTTCAGTTCCGCGAATACGGGACTGTCCGCATCCGCTTTTTCGTAGCTGCGGATCCGCAGCTTTTCCTTGTAGGCTGGCTTCTCGATCGACTGCCGGATCAACCGGTATGTATCGGTATCATAATAAATATTGCGAATGGTGGAACGGCCGTACCGATCGGCCGTCATAAACGGCGCCATGACTTCCAGTATTTGATTTTTTTGCTCTGTGCTGAGCAGGTATTTCATTTCATACCGTTTAAACACGGTCTGGTATCCCATATCCGACACTCCTTTTCGTAAAATCATGTCAAAGCCGCGCGCACAGCCCGGCTCTTCTGTAAATCAGTATAGCCGGTCAACTATAACCGAAGCTTAAAATCACAAAAAGTTCATATTTCTTTGCCGCATCTGTGCTATACTATAAAAAAACCATACGATTGACAGATTCTTTTGAATCTATATTTTTGAACTCGAATGTGCTAAAAAAATTAAGAGTATGCAATGTGCAAGAACAAAGTTTGTTCTTGCACAACCCGACACAATGGAAAGAAAAGCACGCTAAATTATATTTAAGCGATGATGACTTGCAATATCTTATTCGTTTTGTTCTCAAGAGGCATGTTTCTTGTTGAAAATATAGAAACAGGGGTAACAATAATGAATACATTTAAAAATATTTTTAAAAACACAACCGCATATTTTTTTCAAATTTTGATATCAATATGGCCGGCCTTCCTTATTGGAAATGGTCTTGTCGGGCTTCTGCTTTCTTTGATTTTAGAGAATCAGAATCGCCTGATTATCCGGCTTTGTGAAACAGTTGCCTGCGTTATCATCGTGTGCGTCTGTTTATTCATGATTGCATATCGAAAGGGATACAAAAACGCGCAATTTAATCTTTTACATTCGTTGTTATCTCTGGTGTTTGCGCTTGGACTGCATTTGATATACGCGAATATATTTCACTTTACAGAGTACACGACCGGCGGGGCGTATTATTTGGCTCATATATTCTACGCAGGGAGAAACCAATCGATTACCTTTATGTATTCCGATGTGCCGCCATATATATACATGCTTTCAATATGCATTACAGATTGTTTCTACATAGCGGCTTCAATTTTAGGAGAAAAAATTGGGCAAGAGAAACGATTAGATGACCGAAATGCTCTGCATGGGGTAAATAAAAGAGATATTTTATAACAAGCAAAGCGGTTTGTAAACGCAAAGGATAAGTTGGTACGTTGCAAATTTGAATAATTTATATAATGGAAATTGATGAAATTGTCCAAGAATTTTTTAGATTTATAGAAGAAAAATTATAGGTGCAAATAATTCCGCTAAATTTTTATAGGGTTTGGGCGTATCATAATCAACAAAATGCGGCGGATTTTACAAAAAGGATACCCCCGTTTTTGAAACTCAAGAAAAACCGTATTTTTAACCCCGGTTAATGTTCATCGGGTATTCTGTATCCGTACTTTTTGAGGCATAGGAGGAACACGGTATGAGACTTCTGCTTGCGGAGGACGAACGGTCGCTCTCCAAGGCCATTATCGCCATACTGAAAAAAAACAACTACTCCGCAGACGCGGTTTATAACGGGGAGGACGCGCTCGCCTATCTTGAAACCGGCAATTACGACGGAGCGATCCTCGACATTATGATGCCGAAAACGGACGGCATCACCGTGCTGAAAACGCTGAGAGCGCAGGGGAACCGGATTCCCGTGCTGATGCTGACCGCAAAATCCGAGACAGACGATAAGGTTCTCGGTCTGGACAGCGGCGCCAACGATTATTTAACCAAACCCTTTAATACCAAGGAACTGCTGGCGCGGATCCGCGCCATGACCCGCAGTCAGTCCGCCCATTCGGACGCCCTGATAAAATTCGGCAACATCACATTGGACAGCGCCGCCTACGAACTATCATCGCCGAGCGGAAGCTTTCGTCTGGCGAACAGAGAATATCAGATGATGGAACTTTTGATTTCCAACCCGCGCTGTCTGATCCGCACGGAGCGGTTTCTGGAAAAAATCTGGGGGTATGACAGCGACGTTGAAACCAACGTCGTTTGGGTCTATATCTCCTATTTAAGAAAAAAACTGTCGGCGCTCGGTGCCGACATTCAAATCAAGGCGTTCCGCAACGTCGGATACGCACTGGAGGACGCGCAATGATTCAGAAGCTGCGAATCAAATTTCTGGCGCTGGCTATGGGCTTGCTTTTCCTTGTGCTTGCGGTGATTATGGGGACTGTGAATCTGCTGAACTACCGGCGCGTGCTGACCGAAGCGGATTCCACGCTCGAAATTTTGGTGTCAAACGGCGGAAGTTTTCCGGACAGACGCGACCCCGAGGACAAGTTCTTCGACCGGGAAATCCCGCCTGAACTGCCCTTTGAAACCCGTTTCTTTACGGTGCATTTGAATGCGGACGGAGAAATCGGGTTCGCCGATACCGGAAAAATCGCCGCCGTTTCCACGGAAACGGCCATCGCGTACGCAAAGCAGGTCTGGGATTCCCAAAAGCCCAAGGGATTTATCGGCGAATACCGCTACGCCCTTCACGTTTCCACAGAGGGCGGCATGGCCGTGTTTCTGGACTGCGGCCGCGGGCTGCACGCCGCGCGTTCTTTTTTACGGACCAGCCTCGGCATCTCGCTTGCTGGTTTTTCCGCGGTTTCTCTTTTGCTGTATCTGTTTTCCGCGCGGATCGTGAAGCCGATCTCCGAAAGCCATGAAAAGCAAGCGCAGTTCATCACCAACGCAAGCCACGACCTGAAAACGCCGATCACCATTATCGACGCGGATGTGGACGTTTTGATTATGGAGCAGGGCGAAAACGAGTGGCTGCAGGACATTCAAAAGCAGACGGGGCGGCTTGCCGAACTGATTCGGGAACTGGTGTATCTCTCCCGGATGGAGGAAAAGGACAGCCGCTTTCAGATGATCGACTTCCCGCTGTCGGACGTTGTCAGCGAAGCCGCCGCCTCCTTTGATTCTCTGGCCGTCTCCACGGGAAAGTCGTTTACCGTGCAGATACAGCCGATGCTCTCCTTTTGCGGAGACGAAAAGGCTTTCCGGCAGCTGATCTCTGTTTTGCTGGACAACGCGCTGAAATATTCGGGCGAGCAGGGCGTTATCCGTCTGACCCTCGAAAAAACCGACCGTTTTATCCGACTGTCCGTATACAACACCTCAGAACCGATTGCACAAGAGGACATCAAACGCCTGTTTGACCGTTTTTACCGCGCGGATAAATCCAGAAACGCGCAAACCGGCGGATACGGAATCGGTCTGTCTATCGCAAAAGCGATCGTCTCGGCGCATAAGGGAACGATTTCGGCCTCGTCCGCCGACGGCCGTTCGCTGACGGTTACGGCCAAATTTCCCGCGTAGGCAAGCACAAAATACCGCTTCGATTTCTGCATACCGCTTTTGAAAATATACTTGACAAAGCGATACTTTCCCCGTATTTCAAACCAAATCGGGGATAAAAAACGTCATTTTCATACGTCAAACATATCCGGCGGCACGAAAAAAACGTGCCGCCGGATTTTAATCTCTCCGTAAAGCAGGCTCTGCGAAAGAAAAATCGCGGAGGACCCTCCTTTTTCAAGCCGTTATAGCCCGCTTTTGCCCTGTAATCTGTCTGTTTTGTGAATGTTGCGGCATATTTTTGAAAGCGGCTTGATAAAAAAACGCCGATGTAGTAAAATAATACTATACCAGACTTCCCGCCGGTCAAACGCGGCGCCGCGTCTGTTTTTATATGTTTTCGGATGGAGGATGGCTATGTTCGGTTATGTCAGGGCGGCGCGCCCCGAACTCACGGTACGGCTGGACGGCCTGTACCGCGGCATTTACTGCGGACTTTGCCGCGCCATCGGACGCTGCACGGGACAGTGCGCCCGAATGACGCTCTCCTACGACATGGTGTTTCTGTATCTGGTCCGCGCCTCGGTTTTAAAAATAAAGCCGCAGTTTGCGTATGGCCGATGCGCGCTGCATCCCCTGCGCCGGCGTTTATTTCTACAGCCGGACGAAGCGCTCCGCTATGCGGCAAAAGCCAACGCGCTCCTCTTTTACGGCAAGCTCCGCGACGATCTGGCCGATGAGCGCGGCGCGCGCAGAATGCTTTTGCGCCTGCTGAAATTTCCCGCGCACCGCGCCGTCCGGCGCGCCGGACTTCCGGCGCTCGAAGCGGAAATCGCGGCGCGGCTCGCCGAGCTTTCCGCGCTGGAGGCCGAGCGGCTGCCGAGCGTGGACGCGCCGGCGGATCTGTTCGGCAGGCTGCTTGGCGCGGTATTTTCGCACGATCTCTCGCAAAAAGAAGCCGCCGTGGCGCGCGAAATCGGATTTCGCACCGGGCGCTGGATCTACACGCTGGACGCGGCCGACGACATGGAGCGGGACGCAAAGCTCGGCGCCTACAATCCTTTTTTGCTGCTGTACGGCGAAACACTGGACGCCGACCGGCGCTCGATTGTGGAAATGACGCTACGCTATGACCTGCAGGCCGCGGCCAACGCTTACGCGCTTTGCAGCGACGAGGGCGACGGCGATCTCGCGGAAATCACGCAAAATATACTATATCTTGGAATGCCGCAGCGGGCGCACGCCGTCCTTGGGCATGGCAAAGGAGAAGAGCTTGAGCAGAAATCCATATGAAGTTTTGGGGGTGTCCGAAAGCGCGACGGATGAGGAGATCAAAACCGCCTACCGCGCGCTGGCCAAAAAATACCACCCCGACAAATACATTGACGAGGATCTGAAAGAAATCGCCAATGAAAAAATGAAGCAGATCAACGAAGCGTATGATGAAATCAACGCGCTCCGCTCGGGCAAGGGTTCAGGTGCGGCGCACGGCGCAAATACCGCCTACGGCTCAGGCCAATCCTACGGCTCCGCCGGTTCCGGTTCGTCAGACCCGCGGTATGCGCAGATTCGGCGCATGATAAACGCGGGCGCCTTTTCGCAGGCCGAAGCGGCGCTCGACGCCATACCGGTCGCCGCGCGGGACGCGGAATGGAATTTTCTCAAGGGCTGCGTTCTGCTTCGCCGCGGCTGGTATCACGACGCGGCAAAATTTTTCGACACGGCCTGCCGCATGGACCCGTACAACCAGGAGTACCGCAGCGCCCGCCTGAATCTCGAACGCATGTCCGACGCCTATTCCAATGAGGGACGACATGTCTGCGGCACCGGCGACTGCGACTGCTGTCTCAATTTATGCTGCGCCGACGCTTGCTGCGAATGCATGGGCGGCGACTTGATTCCCTGCTGCTGATATGAAAAAAACAAAAAAACTTGTATTTTCCGCAATCCTGTCGGCGCTTGCGGTGGTATTTATGTATATCGGCGCGCTGTTTGACGTGCTCGATCTCTCCGTGGCCGCGCTCGCCTCCATGTGCGTCGCGCTCGTGCTGGTCGAACTCGGCGCGCGCTGGGCATTTTTGGTTTACGCGGTCGCGTCGGTACTCTCCTTTCTGCTTTTGCCGGTCAAAACGCCCGCGATCCTCTTCTGCGGCTTTCTTGGGTTTTACCCGATTGCGAAATCCGTGTTCGAGCGGCGGCTGCACGGCGCTTTGCAGTGGCTTGTCAAGCTGATTCTCCTCAACGTCTGCGTCGGTGTGATGCTGCTCGTACTGCGCCTGTTCGCGGTTTCAACCGCCTGGTTTGAGGCGCTCACCCTCGCGCTCTCCAATTTCGTTTTTATTGTGTACGACATTGCGCTGAGCCGCCTTTTGCGCGCGTATGTGTTCGCCTGGCGCAAAAAGCTGAAAATTTCCTTTTGAGGCAGGCGGGTTTTCCCGCAGACCCACGTATCCGGGCACAACGCCCCGCCGGTATACGCGCCAAAACCGACGGCGCGCGTTTCAAGGCGGTTAAGGTCTCTTTCGCCTCAATCGAACCGTACATTTTTGACCCGAATCATAAAAAACGTCCGCGGGGGCCGGAAATTCCGGCGCCGCGGACGTTTTTTTATGCATAGGGGAAGAAAAAATCAGTTGAACATTTCGCCGTATTTGAGCAGACGCTCGTACTTCGCCTTCGCGGCCTCTTCCGCCTTTGCAAAGAGCGTTTCGGCTCTTTCGGGGAACTGCTGTGCCAGACGGCTGTAACGGGTCTCGCTCGTGATAAAGTCACGGTAGGACGCGGTAGGCGCCTTGGAATCCACAGTCAGCGGATTCTTGCCCTCGGCCTTGAGCGTCGGGTTGTACCGGAACATCTGCCAGTAACCCGCTTCAACCGCGCGCTTCATCTCAAGCTGGCAGTTGGCCATCGTGCCCTTGATGCCGTGCATTTCGCAGGGTGCATAACCGATGATCAGGGACGGTCCGTTGTACGCTTCCGCCTCGGTGATCGCTTTCAGGGTCTGGTTCATATCCGCGCCCATCGCGATCTGCGCCACGTAAACATAGCCGTAGGACATGGCGATCTCCGCAAGATTTTTCTTGCCGATCGCCTTACCCGCAGCGGCAAACTGCGCGACCTGGCCGATGTTGGAGGCCTTGGACGCCTGTCCGCCGGTGTTGGAGTACACCTCGGTATCGAAGACCATGATGTTGACGTTCTCGCCGGACGCGATCACATGGTCAAGTCCGCCGAATCCGATGTCATAAGCCCATCCGTCGCCGCCGAAGATCCATACGGACTTCTTGGACAGATAGTCTTTCTCGCGGAGGATTTCGGGCGCAGCCGGGCATCCGGCAGCGGCAGCAGCTTCGAGCGCGGGAATCAGCGCCTCGGTCGCGGCCTGGTTGGCCTCGCCGTCGTCCTTGGTTGCAAAGTAGGTCTCGATCAGCGCCTTGGTCTCGGCGGGCGTCTGCTCAGCCGCGGCCATTTCCTCAAGCTTCGCCATCAGGCGCTCGCGGATCGCTTTCTGACCGAGCGCCATACCGAGTCCGTGCTCGGCGTTGTCCTCAAAGAGCGAGTTTGCCCACGCGGGACCGCGGCCGGTTTCCCGGTTGACGGTGTAAGGTGTTGCGGGCGCGCTGCCGCCCCAAATGGAGGAACAGCCGGTCGCGTTGGAGATGTACATTCTTTCGCCGAAGAGCTGGGTGATCAGACGCGCATAGGAAGTCTCCGCACAGCCTGCGCAGGAACCGGAGAACTCAAGCAGCGGCTGCTTGAACTGGCTGCCCTTGATAGAGGTCTTGTTGACAAGTTCCTTTTTCTCGGATACATGCGCTACCGCATAGTCGAAGGGCGCCTGCTGATCCAGCTGGGAAGCCTGCGTGGTCATTTCGATTGCGGACTTCTCAGGCGTGCCGTCCTTCAGCGCTTTGGCCGTTACGGGACATGCCTTGACGCAGAGCGTACAGCCCATGCAGTCCATCGGAGAAATCGCCATCGTAAACTTATAATCGGTTTTGAGAACCGGTTTCGCCGTGAATTTGGTCGCAGCGGGCGCCGCGGCGGCCTCATCGGCGGTCATCGCAAACGGACGGATCGCCGCGTGCGGACATACGAACGCACAGTTGTTGCACTGAATGCAGTTTTCGGGATGCCATACGGGAACATTGACCGCAACGCCGCGTTTCTCATAAGCTGCGGCGCCCTGCGGGAACGTGCCGTCCGCGTAATCCATAAACGCGGAAACCGGAAGCGCGTCGCCATCCATCTTGGAAACCGGCTCAACGATGTTCTTGACGAATTTGACAAGCTCCGGACGGTCGCCGGTAGCGGTGCTCTCCTGTGCTTTGATTTCAATCGTCTTCCATGCTGCGGGAACGGCGACCTCGGTCATTGCGTTTGCGCCGGCGTCGATCGCCTTGTAGTTGAGGTCAACCATCGCCTGTCCCTTTTTGATGTAGGACTTGTACGCCATCTTCTTCATATACTCTACTGCCTCATCCTTCGGCAGGATGTTGGCCAGTGCAAAGAATGCAGACTGAAGAACCGTATTCTTAACCTTTGCGTTGCCGATCTGCTTGGAAGCGATCGTCGTGGCATCGATTATGTAGAACTTGACGTTGTTGTTTGCGATATAGGATTTAACCGATGCCGGCAGGTGCGCGTCGAGTTCCTCAGGCGTCCACTGGCAGTCGAGCATGAACGTGCCGCCGGGCATTACGTCCTCAACGATCTTGTAGCCCTTGAGGATATAGGAAGAATTGTGGCAGGCAACGAAGTTTGCCTTGGTGATATAATAAGGAGACTTGATCGGTTTGTCGCCGAAACGGAGGTGCGAGATCGTCACGCCGCCGGTCTTCTTGGAGTCGTACTGGAAGTACGCCTGAATGAATTTATCGGTATGGTCGCCGATGATTTTGATCGAGTTCTTGTTTGCGCCGACCGTGCCGTCGCCGCCAAGACCCCAGAACTTGCAGGAAATCGTTCCGGCCGCGCTGGTATCGGGCGCGGGCTTCTCCAGAAGAGAAAGTCCGGTCACGTCGTCTACAATGCCGATCGTGAAGTTCGCTTTCGGCTGCGCGGCGGCGAGGTTTTCATAAACGGCGAAAACGCTTGCGGGCGTCGTGTCCTTGGAACCGAGTCCGTAGCGGCCGCCGATAACCTCGGCCTTGACGTTTTCTTTATCGAGCGCGGCGACAACATCGAGATACAGCGGCTCGCCGAGCGAACCGGGCTCTTTGGTTCTGTCGAGAACCGCGATCTTCTTGACGGTTTCCGGCATGACGTTTAATAAGTACTTGGTAGACCATGGTCTGTAAAGATGTACTTCCACGATACCAACCTTCCGGCCTCTCGCGTTGAGGTAGTCGATCAGTTCCTCCGCGCATTCGCATACGGAACCCATCGCGATGATAATTTCCTCCGCGTCCGCCGCGCCGTAATAGTTGAACGGTTTGTAGTCTGTGCCGATCTTGGCATTGACCATTTCCATGTATTTGTTGACAAGATCCGGCGTTTCCAGATAGGCAGTATTGCAGGCTTCTCTGTGCTGGAAGAAGGTTTCCGGCTGCTCTGCAGAGCCCATCGTATGCGGGTGGTTCGGATTCAGCGCGTTCTGCTTGAATCTCTTGAGCGCGTCCCAGTCA
>OLGD01003325.1_pt1 | contig 15456 bp, 10 predicted proteins | sample 1605311 | NCBI WGS metagenome assembly OLGD01 (sample SAMEA3888917, study PRJEB22519) | human gut metagenome | biome: human gut; feature: human-associated habitat; material: faeces | place: Denmark | collected 2010 | reverse complement strand
GATTGTCCTTGATGGTGCCGGAGAACAGCACGTTCTTCTGCAGCACCATGGCCACCTGGTCCCGCAGGGCGTCCATATCGTAGTCCCGGACGTCCGCGCCGCCCACCAGGACGCGGCCCTCAGTGGCGTCGTACAGACGGGGGATCAGCTGGACCAGGGTGGTCTTGGAGGTGCCGGTGCCGCCCAGGATACCTACGGTCTCACCGGACTTCACCGTGAGGTTCACGTTCTTCAGGCACTCCTTGCTGGGGTCCTTGGCGTAGGAGAAGCTGACGTTCTCAAACACCACGGAGCCGTCCTTGACCTCTTCGATGGGCTGGGAGCCGTTCTTCAGATCGCTCTCCTCGTTCAGGATCTCTGTGATCCGCTCTGCGGAGGCCCGGGCCATGATGATCATAGTCAGTACCATGGAGAGCATCATCAGGCTCATCAGCATCATCATGATGTAGCTGAACATACTGGTCAGCTGGCCGGTGGTCATGCTGCCGCCCACGATCAGGTTGGCGCCGATCCAGGACACGGAGATCATGCAGGCATACACACAGATCTGCATCAGAGGCATATTGAAGGCCAGGATGCGCTCCGCCTTGGAGAAGTCCATGTAGATCTCCTGGGAGACCTTGCCGAACTTCTCTACTTCATGGTCCTCCCGAACAAAGGACTTCACCACCCGGATGCCCAGCAGGTTCTCCTGCACCACGTTGTTCAGGTGGTCATAGCGCTTGAAGACCCGTTCAAAAATGGGGTGGGCCCTGGTCATGATGAGCGCCAGGCCGATGCCCAGGATCGGGATGACCACCAGGAAGATCAGTGCCAGCTTGGGGTTGATGCGCAGGGTGAGTACCCAGGCGCAGATCAACATGATGGGGGACCGGACCGCGATACGGATGACCATCATAAAAGCCATCTGGACGTTGGTCACGTCTGTGGTCAGGCGGGTGATGATGCCGCTGGTGGAGAACTTGTCAATGTTGGCAAAGGAGAACTTCTGGACATTCCGATACATCTCCCGCCGCAGATTCCGCGCGAAGCCCGTAGAGGCCTTGGCGCCGAAACGGCCGGACAGTCCGCCGCAGATCAGCGCCAGAACAGCCATTCCCACCACGGTGAGGCCGTAGGCGGCAATATGGTGCATGCTGCCGGCCTTGACCCCCTCGTCCAGCAGCTTGCCGGTCATCAGGGGGATCAACACGTCAAACGCCACTTCGCCGATGACGAAGATGGGCGTCAGGATGGCGGCTGGCCAGAACTCCTGAATACAGCTGGCCAGGCTCCTTTTTTTCTTCATAGAATACCTCCTTGTGTCTTTGCTGTGCCGGGGGAAGCGATTGAGCCGCTTCCCGGCGGGGCCCGGTTGGTCAAATGAGATTTTGCTTCAGCTTTTCCGCGATGGCCAGGAACTGGTCAATCTCCTCCTGAGAGATGCCTCTGGTCAGCGTCGCCTCTGTGGCGGCGATCCGCCGCTCTGCCTCCTGATTCAGCGCCTGCGCCCGGAGTGTGGGCGTGATCCGCTTCATCCGGGCGTCCCTGACCCCCATAGAGCGCTGGACGAGGCCCTCGTCCTCCAGCCGCTTCAGCAGCCGGGAGGCGGTGGAGCTGCGGATGCAGAGGGCGCGCTCCAGATCCTTTTGATAGATTTCCCGGCCCTGGCTGTGGCAGAGATAACCGATCAAAACGCCCTCGATCTCCGTCAGCATGCTCTGGGGATGGTCGGCAGGCCCCCAAAGCCGTCTGCGCAGGAGATTGGACAGTGCCTTGATCTCATACCCGACGTACCGCTCATGCTGCATGGAAACACCTCCTCCAACTGAACAGGATTATATTTTAGTTAGCAAACTAGCAAATGTCAAGAAGCAATCTGCCAAAATTTCTACGGGTCTTCCTTTAAAATTCGGCAGGCACCGAAAGAGAAGGAGGCGCCCCACACCGAAGGGCGGGGCGCCTCTGAAAAAACGGGTTGGAGGCTGCTGTTCAGCGGCCGCCCCGGGGGCGGTCCGGCAGGAAACAGAGGCAACCGGCCTGACGGCTGGCGTTCAGGTCGATGAGCCGCTGGTTCTTGCTGCCCCGGAACTTTAGCTCCAGGGAGCGCTGGGCCTCCAGATAGGGGCCGTCCACCAGCACGTCCGCCTCCCGGAGCAGGCCCTGTACGGCCGGGTCCTCCATGGCCCGCAGCGCCTCCAGGGTGTAGCCCGTATAGGCCCATACCTGCTTCCCCAGGGCATGGGCCCCTTGGGCCAGCGCCAGGCAGGCCGCCGCCTGCTCAAAGGGTTCCCCCCCGGAAAGGGTCAAGCCCCCGCAAAGGGGATTTTGCCGCATCCTGGCCAGGATGTCCTCCGTATCCATTTCCTGGCCGGCGTTGGGGTCGTGGGAGCCCGGATTGTGGCAGCCCGGGCAATGGTGGGAACAGCCCTGGACGAATACCGCCGTCCGCAGCCCCGGCCCATCCACAATGGAATCCTGCACCAAACCGAATACCCGTATCCGCATGGGGCGCCTCCTATAGGGAATGCTTCACCCGCTGGGCTTCTTCCGCCCGCTTGGCGTCGTTCCATTTATCCATGGTGCCCACCAGATACCCGGTGATCCGCCGGATCCGCTGGAAGTGGGGGCCTTCATGCTCCGCCCTGCCGCACCGGGGGCAGGTATCCCCGATGATGCCGTTATAGCCGCATACCCCGTCCCGGTCCACCGGGTGGTTGATGGAGCCATAGCCGATGCCCGCCTCCTTCATGCACCGCACGATGCGCTCGAAGGCCTCCAGGTTCTGGGCCGTATCCCCGTCCAATTCCACATAGCTGATGTGTCCCGCGTTGGTCAGGGCATGGTAGGGGGCCTCCAGGCGGATCTTATCGAAGGCGCCGATGGGGAAATACACCGGCACATGGAAACTGTTGGTATAGTATTCCCGGTCGGTGATGCCGGGGAGGGACCCGAACCGCTTGCGGTCCAGCTTCACAAACCGGCCGGATAACCCTTCCGCCGGGGTGGCCAGCAGGGTAACGTTCAGCTTGCGGGCCTGGGAGACGTCATCCAGCCGCTGGCGCATGTGGGAGATGATCTCCAGGCCCAGGTTCTGGGCCCGCTGGCTTTCCCCGTGGTGCTGGCCGATGAGGGCCTTGAGGCATTCCGCCAGGCCGATGAAGCCCACGGACAGGGTGCCGTGCTTGAGCACCTCCCCCACCTCGTCGTTCCAGCCCAGGTTCTCGCTGCCCAGCCAGCAGCCCTCCCCCATGAGGAAAGGATAATTGCATACCTTCTTCTTGCACTGGATGGCGAAGCGCTCCAAAAGCTGCTCCACGCACAGGTCGATCTTCCGGTCCAGCTCGTCGAAGAACCATTCGATGTTGCCGTTGGCCAATATGGCGATCCGGGGCAGGTTGATGGTGGTAAAGCTCAGGTTGCCCCGCCGGGGCGCGATCTGGTTCTCCGGGTCGTACACGTTCCCCATGACCCGGGTGCGGCAGCCCATATAGCCCACCTCGGTCTCATAGCGGCCGGGCTTGTAATAGGCCAGGTTAAAGGGGGCGTCCAGGAAGGAAAAATTGGGGAAAAGCCGCTTGGCGCTGCACCGGCAGGCCAGGCGGAACAGGTCGTAGTTGGGGTCCCCGGGGTTATAGTTGACCCCCTCCTTGACCCGGAAGATCTGGATGGGGAAGATGGGGGTCTCCCCATGGCCCAGGCCCGCCTCGGTGGCAAGGAGCACGTTTTTCATCACCATGCGGCCTTCGGCGCTCACGTCCATGCCGTAGTTGATGCTGGAAAAGGGCGTCTGGGCCCCCGCCCGGGAATGCATGGTGTTCAGGTTATGGATCAGGGCCACCATGGCTTTATAGGTCTCCCGGTCGGTATCCTCCAGGGCCTTGTCCCTGGCAAAGGCCTGGGCCCTGGGGAAGGCTTCCCCGTCCACACCCGCTTCCAAATAAGCCGTCGCCTCCGCTTTCAGGTAGCCGTTGCCGTCGTCCAGGCAGGGGGAAAGGCCCAGGGCTTCCGCCGCCTTTTGGCCCGCCTCCACCGCCGCCTTGTCCAGCCCCAGCAGCTCCAGGCTCCTGGCCAGGTGCCGGGTATAGTTCTGCCGGTAGGTTTTGGCCACGCCGGGGGCCAGGCCGTAATCGAAATTCACGATGCTCTGGCCCCCATGCTGGTCGTTCTGGTTGGACTGGATGGCAATGCAGGCCAAGGCCGCATAGCTGGAAATGTGCTTGGGCTCCCGCAAAACCCCGTGGCCGGTGGAAAACCCGCCGGTAAACAGCTGCAATAGGTCGATCTGGCAGCAGGTGGTGGTCAGGGTATAAAAATCCAAATCGTGGATATGGATATCCCCCTCCCGGTGGGCCCGGGCGTGCTCCGGGTGCAGGACGAACATCTCATAAAACTGCTTGGCCCCCTCGCTGCCGTATTTGAGCATGGAGCCCATGGCGGTATTGCCGTCGATGTTGGCGTTTTCCCGCTTGATATCGCTGTCGCTGGCATCGGTATAGGTGATGTCCTCGTAGATCTTCATCAGCCGGGTATTGGCCTGGCGGATCCGGGTGCGCTCCGCACGGTATAGAATATAGGCCTTGGCTGTGCGCACATGGCCGTTATCGATCAACACCTGCTCCACGCAGTCCTGGATCTGCTCCACCTCCGGCTGGGTCAGCCCCGCCTCCTGCAGCCGGGTGGCTACCTGGGCGGCCAATGCCGCCGGATCCTCCCGGTGTATTCCCGTGGCCGCAAAGGCCTTTTCAATGGCGGCTGTGATCTTCCCCAGGTCGAACGCCACGATCCGGCCGTCCCGTTTTTTAATGCTGTCGATCATGTCCCTGCTCCTTTGTCGATTCCCGCGCCCCGGGCTTTCCCCCAGGTGGCACAACATATAGTATGCGTTTGCCTATCTAGTATACATATTTGGTAGCCCCTATGCAAGCCCCAAAGCGCCCGCCGCCGCAATTCGACATCTTTTCATCCAAGCTCCCGGCCGCAGCCCCGGGTCCGGCCGCCCCATATTGCAAAAAGCATCCCCCATACAAAAGGACGGCATGGCCGCCGCCATGCCGTCCCCGTTGGATGCTGTAGGGGCTATGGGACCGCCGGGCCCCATAGCGGGGAACCATCTATATAGATCAATATTCCGGCTCGATCAGGCCGTAGTTGCCATCTTTGCGCTGGTACAGGACGTTTACATGGCCCTCTTCCGCATTCTCAAACACATAGAAGGAATGGCCCAGCAGCTCCATCTGCAAAATGGCCTCCTCCACGCTCATGGGCTTGATGGCAAACCGCTTCACCCGGACTACCTTGCGATCTTCTTCCTCCGCGTCCTCCAGGGGGGCGTACACAGGCTCCGCCCGGAAGGCGCCCTGCCGCAGATTCTTTTCCAACTTGGTGCGGTGCCGGACGATCTGGTGCTCCAGCTTGGCCAGCACGCTGTCCACGGAGGCATACATATCGCCGGAAGCTACTTCGCCGCGAATGATGCCGCTTGCATAGGGGATCGTAACCTCAACGATGTGGCGGTTGCGCTCGACCGCCAGGGTAACATGTGCCTCGGTGTCCTCGGGGAAATACTTGTCGAGCTTGGATACCTTTTTGGTTACGAGATCCGAGAGGTATTCCGATACCTCAATGTTCTTGCCCGTGATGGTAATACGCATATTCTCATTCCCCTTTCCCGCGCCGGCGCCGGGCCGGGACCCGGACGGACGACGCACTTTCTTCTATAGTCTTAGTATAACATAAAGGGGAATGGATAAAACAGGCTTTTCTGTGAAATGTTACGGGCAATCTTTTCGATGTCGGTCCGTAACGGCGCTAGGCCATAAACAACCCCAGGAAGGCATAGGCCAGGAAGCTGGCCACATAGGCCACGGCGATCTGCCACAGCACGGCAAAGGCGGTCCAGCCCCGGCTGTTCAGCTCCCGCCGCATGGTGGATACGGCGGCCACGCAAGGGGTATAGAGCAGCACGAACACCAGGAAGGCGTAAGCGGCCCGGGGGGTAAAGGTATTGGACAACGCCGCCGCGATGGCGGTATCCTGGGCGGATAGGGAAAAACCATAGAACATGGCCAGGCTGGAGACCACCGCCTCCTTGGCCACGAGGCCCGTTAAAAGGGCCACAGCCGCCTGCCAGGTGCCAAAGCCCTGGGGCTTGAACAATGGGGCCAAAAGGCCGCCTAGGGCGCCTAGGATGCTTTTTGAGGCGTCTGTAACCAAGGTGAGCTGGAAGCTGTAGTTCTGCAAAAACCACAGGATCACGCTCATGGCGAAGATGATGGTGCCGGCCTTTTGCAAAAAGTGGGAGACCCGTTCCCAAACATGGGTAAAGGTGTTCCGTGCGGTGGGGATGCGATAGGGAGGCAGCTCGATGACAAAGGGAGCGTCCTGGCCCTGGAAGAGTTTTTTCTTAAACAGCAGCCCGGAGAGAATGCCCAGCAGGATACCCAGGCCATACAGGGAGAAGATCACCAGCCCTCTGCCCTTGGCAAAGAACGCCCCGGCGATCAGTCCATAGACCGGCAGCTTGGCGGAACAGCTCATAAAGGGCAGCAGCAGGATGGTCATCCGCTTGTCCTTTTCATTGTCCATGGTACGGGCGCCCATGGCGGCGGGCACGGTGCAACCAAAGCCCATTAAAAGAGGGATGAAACTTTTGCCGGAAAGGCCGAAACGGCGCATGGGCTTATCCATGATAAAGGCGATCCGGCTCATATAGCCGCTATCCTCCAGCATGGACAGGCAGAAAAACAGGATGGCGATCTGGGGCAGGAAGGTGAGCACGCCCCCCACCCCGGTGAGGATGCCGTCGCATACCAGGCCGGTGAGCCAGGTAAATGCGCCGGCGCTCTCCAAGGCTTGCCGCACAAAGGGGATCAGCAGGGAACCGATGGATTCGCTGACCAGGTCCGAAAGCCAGGCGCCCACCGTGGAAAATGTCAGGGCGAAGATCAACAGCATGATTCCCAGGAATATGGGCATGGCCCATATTTTATGGGTAAGGATGGCGTCGATCCGGTTGGCGGCGGAAAGCTCCTCCGGCCGTCTGGCCCGCTTGAGGGCGGCGGCGCATACCCGCTCCACATACCGGTAACGGCTGTCCGCCACCATGGTCTCGTTGTCCCCCAGGGGGCTGGCGGCGGCGTATTCCGCCACCACCGCATCCACCTGCTTGGATATCGCCTCAGGCAGGTGTAGGCTTTCCCGCAGTAGGCCATCCCCTTCCAGGATCTTGATCTGGGCCCAGTGAAGGGGCAAGCCCGCCTTTTTTACATAGGGTTCCACCAATTGGCCGATCCGGTGATGGGCCATATGGGTCAGGTCGTCGTACAGATCGTCCGGCTCGATGTTAAAGCCCTCGTGGAACTGGGTATGGATGGCATGGATGAGCCGCTGGGCCTGGGCCAACAGCTGGTCGATCCCCAGTCCGGTCCGGGCAGAGATGGGGATCACCGGCACCCCCAGCTCCAGGGAGAGCCGCTCCACGTCGATCCGATCCCCCTGCTTTTCCACTTCATCCATCATGTTCAGGGCGATGATCATGGGCCGTTCCAGCTCCATGAGCTGTACGGTCAAGTATAGGTTCCGTTCCAGGTTGGTGCCGTCTACAATGTTGATGATGGCGTCGGGCTTTTCCTCCACGATGAACCGCCGGGCCACCAGTTCCTCCATGGAATGGGGGGAGAGGGAATAGATCCCCGGCAGGTCCACCAGGGTAATGTCATGGCCATGGGTGCAGATGGCGTCCTGGCCTACCTGGCCCTGGTTGGGCTGCTTGACCCGGCCTTCCTTTTTTTCTACCGTTACCCCCGGCCAATTGCCAACATATTCCCGGCCGCCGGTCATGGCGTTGAACAGGGTGGTTTTGCCGCAATTGGGATTGCCCACCAGGGCCAGCTTCACCGGCTGGCCATCTCCATCATCCGTTGGCTCTTGCCCTGGTTTGCTCCCAGAAGGGTCCGCATATCCCTCGCCATGGCCGCTGGTAAAGGATACTGTCAGCCGGGCAGCCCGTTCGTGGCTGGCCTGGTCCGTATCCGAAGCATGGCCCAACTGGCTGCGGGAACGCTGCTCATGGGCCTTCAGGGCTTCCTGTTGCTTGTGCCTGAGGGTTTGCGCTTCGTCCTCGTCCATAAGGGTGATCTGCAAAGCGTCTTCCCGCCGCAAGGACAGGGAATAACCCCGCAGGGTGATCTCGATGGGGTCCCCCATGGGCGCCGTCTTTATGATGGTGATCCGGGTGCCCGGGGTGATCCCCATATCCACGATCCGCCGGCGCATCCGAGGGTCGCCTGCGTTTACACTATATACATAGCCGCTTTCCCCAGGGCTTAATGCCCCCAGGGTCCTGCGCGTCGTTGCTCCATCCATACGCTATTTACCCTTTCATCAGCCATACCAATTCAGGATAAGTATAGATTTCCTGCCGCGGCCTTGTCAAGAGGCTGCCTACATCCATTGCGTCCAGGTTTGGAAAGCTGTATAATGGCTAGGAAATCCTGGCCCCAGGCAGCGGGCCCGGGCCGGGGTCTCCACTTATTTTGCGCAAGGAGCTTCTCCTTTTTTTTGCGCCATGCTAGGAGGGAAACCATGAAGGAAATTCTTGCCCAGGCCCAGGCGGCTATTGCGGAGCTTTTGTCCGCTGCGGTCACCCTAAAGCCCGGGGATATGATGGTGGTGGGTTGTTCCACCAGCGAGATCTGCGGCCAAATGATCGGCACCGGTTCCTCCCAAGAGGCTGCCAAGGCAGTGATGGATGCCTTGTTGCCGACGGTTAAAGCCCATGGCCTTTTCTTGTGCGTCCAATGCTGCGAGCACCTCAACCGCAGCCTGGTGATGGAACGGGCCTGTATGGAAGCCTACGACCTACAGCAGGTCTGGGTCCGGCCCCAGCTCCATGCTGGGGGCGCCATGGCCCTGGAAGCCATGGCCCGCTTCCAAGACCCGGTAATGGTGGAGGACCTACGGGCGAAAGCCGCCGCCGGACTGGATATCGGCGGTACCCTCATCGGGATGCACCTCAAGCCCGTGGCGGTCCCCGTCCACGCCAAAACCCGCCACATCGGCCAGGCGACCTTGGTGATGGCTTGGACCCGTCCGAAATATGTTGGCGGCCCCAGGGCCCAATATGACCCCATCCCCCAGCATTAGGCAGAAAAAATAAATGTTTTCAGGCTAGTCCGGTAAAATATTTGTTGTGTTTTTTCGCCACATAGATTATAATAGCCCTTAGGTTGTTCGGATTTTTCGGGCTGTGGTTGCAAGTCGATGCCAGTCGCAGGCGAAACGATCCACGTAAGCGGGCCAAAGCGCCCGTGAGCATGGTGCGGCTTAGATGTAAGTCCGTCCGCATCCCCTTTGGGGCTGCGAGAGAAGTAGTAGTGGGCGGCACATTGCCTAGTAGCGAACCTTCCAGACGGCGGGTGTGGGGTCAAAGACCAGGTCAGCCGAAAAATACGAATGATCGGAAAATATTTTTTACAAGGGGATTTGTACACAATGTTCCAAGACAAGACTTTGGTATGCAAGGATTGCGGCGCGGAGTTCGTTTTCTCTGCCGGCGAGCAGGAGTTCTACGCTGAAAAGGGTTTCCAGAACGAGCCCATCCGCTGCAAGGCATGCAGGAACGCCCGGAAATCCCAGCGCAATGGCGAGCGTGAAATGTACGATGCCGTTTGCGCCGAGTGCGGTGCGCCCACCAAGATCCCGTTCGTTCCCAAGAATGACCGGCCCATCTACTGCAGCGCTTGCTTCCAGAATCACCGTTAACCCTCTCGACGCTCTACGAGCAAAGGCTTCCTAATCCCCTATTTCCCCGCACTGCGGACGAATTTGGTGCATTAGTAAAAGCAACAAAGGCCTCGGTTCCGAGGCCTTTTTGGCTGTCGAAAAAGTGGCTTGCGCCACTTTTTCGAGGTTTTCATAGCTCCCTTGCGCCTACGGCGCGGCCAGGGAGCTATGCAGAGAAACCCTTGCTACGCAAGGCTTTTTGCGGATTTGCCGTACACGCCGCCAAATCCGATTATAGCCTCCGGGGGCTGCGGCCCCCGAACCCCCAAGGGTTTTTCGACAGGCTGAAACGGGCAGCCTGATAGGCTGCCCGTTTTTCTTTGCAAGGGGGGGACAGGTGCGTCCCGCCCTGCCGGGGGATCATCGGCTGGAAACGCCGTAGGTTTCCACCACCTCTTTTAAAACGGCAAAGCTGCCATCCTCCACCCGATAGGCGCGGTTGGAGGCTAAATCATACAGGGTGCTGCTGTCCGAGAGCAGGTGCAAGTCCACCAGCTGGTCCTCCGCCTGCAGGGTGATGGAAAGACTATCCGCCCCTGTACGGTAAAGGACGCACACCTCCATGGGGAGCCGAAGCCGACGCCTACAGGATAGCTGCCCTAGGGCTTCCGCCAGGGCCTGCACAGCAGGATGCCCAGGCGCTGCCGTCAGGTTCACTCCAGGGTGAATATAGGCGACGCTGCCGTCCGGCTGTTTCTGGGGGAGGGAGCACAGCAGGGTGGCGTTTACCTGATAGCTGGCGGCATCCTGGCGCAGCAGGCTGCTTATGGGCCGGGGCCGCCCCCAAAAGAGCAGGCCTCCTATGACCGCCAGCCCGACCCCCAGGCACAGCCAGCGGCGAGTAGATGGAGCGAGATGCATAGCGCCTCCAGGATAGGGGTGGAAGGAAACGGCAAGGGCATCGCCTATGGCCTTTTGGTGGGTCCAGGGCTGCAGCTCCAGCCAGCTCGAAGGGGATTTGGCGGAGTATCCGCAAAAAGCCTTGCACAGCAAGGGCTTCCCTGGGCGCCTCCCTGGCGGGGAACTGCGGGGCCAGGGGCGTCTGGGTACAAGCCTTAACGGATTAGCCCTGGTGGGCGGCGGGCCAGGCGGGCAGGAGGGTGGCGTAATAGTATTCGTCGATGCAGTCTCCCACCCGGTCCATGACCAAGGCGGCCGGGTCGTTGGCCAGCTTGCCGCTGCGTACCCGGGGGTACTGCATGGGCATGTATTGGCTGATCAAAGGCAGGGGAATGGGGTTCTGGGACAGGTTTGCCATCAGCCGGGAGATGGCCGCATCTACAGCAGGCTGGGGCAGGTAGTACCGGGCCCGGTCAGAGAAGCTGAAGGCCCGGGCAAAGCGGGTGGCGTTGCCATCTCCGTGGTAATGCTTTTGCCAGTTGCCGGGCAGGGCCAGCATGGTATGCTCCAGCACGGCGCGAAAATCGCTCAGGTGTACGCCGGCGCCCGCCAGCATTTCCCGCTCCATGGCCTCCAGGGCAAAGAACCCTTCCCGCAGGGCAAAGGTCAGGGCAGGGCCCACCTTTAGGATGGCAATGCCGTCCCGGCACATGCTCCGCAGGCTGTCCGGGGTCTGGTAGTCGGTGGAATGGCCTTCAAATACCAGGGGCAGCGCCTTAAGGCAGGCGATCAGGTCCGCGGCCTTGGCGCTGTCGTAGATGAACACATCCCCATCGCCGAATTCTACGCCAGGCTGCACCACCAAGCCGATCACCCGCTGCCAGGCATCCGCGAGGCCCTCCTCCAGGAAGGCCTGATGGAAGGTCTCATAGGTGGCCATGCAGTCTGCAGGCTTGGTCACCGAAATGGAATCCTCCGCTTCCTGGGCGCCGCCGGGGATGGGCACCTCGCTACCAATTACGTATACCGGGGCAATGGCGTCGGGATGGGCCTGTAGGCGCTTGGCATAGGCGGCTTCCGCAGCCTTGCACAGCCGGGCGCCCCGGCGGGCGATGGTGGCATCGCTTAACCGGGCGGTTTTACTATCGGAGGCCAGGCGCATACTGGTGTCCAAATGGATCTTGGTGAACCCGGCCAGGGCAAACTGGGAAACCAGCTCTTCCGCCCGGTCCATGGCTTCCGCCTCATTCAGGTCCGTCCAGGTCAGGGGCCCCAGATGGTCGCCCCCCAGGATCACCTGGTTGGGCTCCAGGGGATATTCCTTGGCCAGGTCTTGGACAAAGCGGTAAAAATCCGCTGGGGTCATATTCATGTAACCGCCATATTGATTGACCTGGTTGGCGGTAGCCTCGATGAGCAAAGGGGTATGATAGGCGCTGGCCCGCTGTAGGGCCGCCCGCAAAACATAGGTGTTGGCGCTACAGCAGGAATAAATGCCGGCAGGGACGCCTTGCTTCTGTTGTTGCAGGATGGTTTGCAGAGGATGCATGGTACAAATCTCCTTCTATAAAAAATGATATTGGAAATCAAGGGTTGTGGGCGGAAAAGACAGCGGCGTCCACCTCGGCCCGCAGGGGGATGGAGGGGGCGGCGCCGGGCCGGGATACCGAAATGGCAGCGGCCCGGGAGGCAAGCTCCAGGGCGGCGGCCACCGGGGAACCCTGGTCGATGGCCGCCAGGAAATAGCCGGTAAAGGTATCCCCGGCGGCGGTGGTATCCACCGCCTTGACCCGATAGGCAGGCTGGAAGATGGGTTCACATTGGCCGTCCGCATACATGGCCCCGGCTTTGCCCAGGGTCAGCACCAGCTTACAGCCAGGATAGCGGCTATGCAACGCCTGGCAAATGGGTTGGGGGTCCTTCTCCCCAGTGAGCAGATGGCCTTCCACCTCGTTGAGGATCAACCAATCCACAAAGGGGTAGATGGCAGGGTCCAGGGCCACGCCGGTGCAGGGGGATGGATTGAACACGACTTGAAGCCCCGCTTTATGGCATTGTTCCAGGCCATAGGCCAGGCTGCTGGTTTCGTTTTGGAACAGGGCGAATTCTCCCGGCCGGGCCTTGGACAGGGCCTGGTCGATGAAATCCGGGGTCAGGCAGCCGTTGGCCCCCGGGTAGATGATGATGCAATTCTGGCCGGTATGGCTGTCCACCTGGATGATGGCATGGCCGGTGGGGGTATCCGGCTCCACCCCCACGTGGGAAACATCCGCCCCCGCGTCCAGCAGCAGCTGGGTCAGCATGGCTCCATCCGGGCCAACCTTGCCGGCGTGGTAGACCTTTGCACCGGCCCGGGCCAGGGCGATGGACTGATTCAGCCCCTTGCCTCCCGCGAAGACCTGCCGGCCCAAAGCGGCCATGGTCTCGCCGCCCTGGACGAAATGGTCCACAGAATAAACATAATCCAGATTCAGCGAACCGAAGGAATGGACAGGCATAATGATTTCCTTTCTCATTTTTTCATAGGAGTGAACTTACTTATTTTAATAATACGCCATTTATATTGTAGCATGTACCCGGGGCAATTGCAAGGGGATGGGCGCCGAAACCCTGCAAAGGGAAAAATCGCGCAGAATCTGGTATAATGGAGATAAGAAAAACCGAGAGGGGGAATGGCCATGGAGCGGCTGATCTTTCATGTGGATGTAAACAGCGCCTATCTATCCTGGGAAGCGGCCCGGCGGGTAGCCCGGGGCGAAGCAGACCTTCGGCTGATCCCTTCGGCCATTGGAGGGGACCGGGATAAACGCACCGGCGTCATTCTGGCCAAGTCCATCCCCGCCAAGGCGTTTCATGTCACCACCGGGGAGCCGGTGGCCGCCGCCTTGCAGAAGTGTCCCCAGCTGGTGCTGGCCAAGCCGGATTTCCATTTGTATAAAGCCTGTTCCCGGGCATTTATGGAGATCTGTAGCCGGTATGCGCCGGTGGTGGAAAAGTTTTCCATCGACGAATGCTTTTTGGATATGACCGGCACGGACCGCATGTATCCCGATCCGCTGGCCGTTGCCTATGCGATACGGGACGCCATCCGGACGGAGCTGGGTTTTACGGTAAACATCGGGGTCAGCCGCAACAAGCTTTTGGCCAAAATGGCCAGCGACTTTGAAAAGCCGGATCGGGTGCATACCCTTTTCCCGGAGGAGATTCCGGAAAAGTTTTGGCCCTTGCCGGTGGGGGAATTGTTTTCCGTGGGGAGCGCCACCGCGGGGAAGCTGAATGCCATGGGCATCCATACCATCGGGGACCTGGCCCATACCCCTTTGCCCCGCCTACAGGCCATCCTGGGGAAAAAAGCCGGGCGGCATCTCCACGCCTATGCCAACGGCCTGGACGATACTCCCGTGTTGGCCGTGCCCGAGGAGGCGAAGGGGTATAGCATCTCCACCACCTTGGAGCAGGATGTGCGCAGCTTTGGGGCGGGGGAGCGGATTCTGCTGGCCCTGGCGGACAACGTGAGCGCCCGGATGCGCCGGGACGGCATGAAGGCTTGCTGCGTGGCGGTGACCATCCGGGCCAACGATTTCAAGGACCGGTCCCATCAGCGGAAATTGCAGGAGCCCACGGATATTACCGGGGAAATATACGCCCTGGCCAAGGGACTGTTTCGGGAGCTGTGGGATGGGCATACCCCCTTGCGGCTGCTGGGCATCAGCCTGACCCAGGTGACCCGGGAGGCCTATGCCCAGCAATCCATGTTCCCCCAGCCGGATAAGGAACGGGCCAGAAAGCTGGATCGGACCATTGACGCCATCCGCCAGCGGTTTGGCCCGGATACCATCCAACGGGGGGGCATCCTGGGCGCCGGCGGACAGGTGGGGAAAAAGTACCGGGAATAGGCGGGCGGCCCGCAAGGGGGCTGGTTTGCGTTGCGCCCGGCCGTGCCCGCTGCGGTTTTCGGCCGGCCGTGCGATAGAAAAACGTAGACGCTCGCTTTTTTGTGCGCGTCTACGTTTCTTTTACAGGCGCAGGGCCGGATCTGCCGTCCCCGTTTCGGCGAAGGGATGCAGGGCTACAGGCTGCGGCGCAGCTTGAGAATGGTCATGGTAATGCTGCCTTCCCTGCCGGTAGCGGAGCCGGAAAAGGTCAGGGTAAACTCCGTGGCAGAAGGCGCCCGCAGGATGAAAAAGGCGGAGCCGCAGGCGCTGGAGCCGTCCGCACTGGTGGCGAAGTAGATTCCGGTTTCCAGGTGGGAGGCGCCGTTATAATAGGGCGTCACCTGCATGTAGTTGGGCGAGCTGAATATCAGGGAAACTTCATAGGCGATCAAATAATATCCGGGCGCCAGGCGAATGTGCTCCAGATCCGTGAGCACGATGTTGCCCGTGGTGTCAATGGTGGCGGGGAACATGCTGATTAGACTCCCAGGCGTCAGCTGCATCTGGTAGTTGTTAAAGGCAGCAAAGGAATCATTGGGAACCGTTCCGGTTGCCCCGGTCGCCCCGGTCGCCCCGGTTGCCCCGGTTGCCCCGGTTGCCCCGGTTATCCCCGGCTCCCCCTGAATGCCTTGCACCCCCTGCACCCCCTGGGGGCCTGTGGGGCCGGCTGGGCCGGTGGGGCCGGTGGGGCCGGTGGGGCCGGTAGGGCCGGGGTCCCCCTGGATGCCTTGGATGCCCTGCACGCCCTGGGGCCCGGTTTCGCCGGCGGGGCCGGCAGGGCCGGTAGGGCCGGTCGCACCCGTTGGGCCGGCGGGGCCAGGCTCCCCTTGAATGCCCTGCACCCCCTGTACGCCTTGGGGCCCTGCTTCGCCGGCAGGGCCGGTGGGGCCGGTGGGGCCGGTGGGGCCGGCAGGGC
>OLGD01003303.1_pt1 | contig 15564 bp, 14 predicted proteins | sample 1605311 | NCBI WGS metagenome assembly OLGD01 (sample SAMEA3888917, study PRJEB22519) | human gut metagenome | biome: human gut; feature: human-associated habitat; material: faeces | place: Denmark | collected 2010 | reverse complement strand
CTCCCCCCCAGGTATTACAGAACAAATCGACCAGCTCTCCTGTTGTAACACAATCTTTTTCATCCGGTCCTACATTATAAAATCCCGCATAGCTTTTATCGTTATACTGTTTCTCTACAATCATCAAATAAGCGGCCAGCGGCTCCAATACATGCTGATATGGTCTTGTAGAATACGGGTTCCGGACAATGATTGGCTGCTTCTCTATCGCTGCTCTGACACAGTCTGGAATAATACGGTCATTTGCAAAATCACCGCCTCCAATCACATTACCCGCTCTTGCTGTAGATACTGCTGTTCCATCTGCTTCAAAAAAGGAATGAATATAACTATGCGTCACCAGTTCCGAACAGGACTTACTGTTGGAATATGGATCATATCCATCCAAAGCTTCATGCTCCCGGTATCCCCAGACCCACTCTTTATTCTCATAAACCTTATCCGTGGTCACATTTAAAAAGGATTTTACACACGCATGTGTCCGCACACACTCACAGATGTTTACGGTTCCCATAACATTCGTTTCGTACGTATACACCGGATTTTTATACGACTCTCTTACAATCGGCTGTGCAGCCAGATGAAGGACAATTTCCGGCTGAACCTCATCGAACACCTGATTCAAATGCTTTAAATCCCGGACGTCTCCAATGACCGAGTTCATAGAGTCTCCGATTTTTATAATCTCAAACAAATTTGGAACAGTAGGCGGATTCAATGAATATCCAGTCACTTTTGCCCCCGCATCAATGAGGATTTTACAGAGCCAGGAACCTTTGAAACCTGTATGACCGGTAATAAGCACTTCTTTATTTTTATAAAAATCCAAACTATGCATAATTCCTCCTGTCTCGGGTTAATCTTTCCATTTTTTCCAAGGAGCCTGATTTATCGCCCAAAGTTCTTCCAGTTTATCCTTTTCTCTCTTGGTATCCATACACTGCCAATATCCATTATGACAGTAAGAAACCAACTCTCCCTCCTCTGCCAGTTTCTGCAGAGGTTCTTTCTCAAAAACAGTACTATCGCCTTCTATATAATCGAAAATTTCGGGATTCAACACCATGTATCCTGCATTAATTCTGCTTCCGTCATCATTCGATTTTTCCCGAAATGCTCTTATCGTATTATCTTTTGCTATATCTAGAACACCAAAACGCTGCGTCACATTAACCGATGTTAATGTAGCAATCTTTCCATGTGTCTGATGGAATTCCCCAAGCTTCATCAGATCAACATCACATACACCATCACCATAGGTCATAAAAAATGGTTCGTTGCCAACGTAAGGCTGAATTCTTTTAATCCTGCCTCCAGTCATTGTATTCAGACCTGTATCAACAACCGTAACTTTCCACGGTTCCGAATATTCCCTATGTACAATCATCTTGTTTCCCTGTGTGAAATCAAAGGTAATATCACTGTTGTGAATAAAGTAGTCGGCAAACCACTCTTTAATCACATATTGTTTATATCCTGCACAAATGATAAATTCATTGATTCCGTAATAAGAATATTCTTTCATAATATGCCAGAGAATCGGCTTTCCGCCAATCTCAATCATTGGCTTCGGCTTAAACTCCGATTCCTCAGAAATTCTTGTTCCAAAACCACCGGCTAATATTACAGCTTTCATTATGCTTATCTCCTTTTATACGGTATCCCAAAAATTACAATGTTCCGTATGATTCTATCATTCTTTCTCTATAAAATCAACGTTTTCTCTTTGCTATGTTTGAAATGATGAACAAAAAAGCCCAACTGCCCTACAGCGTGTCTGAAAATTTATTCCTGCAAACTTGCAGAAAGCAATTTTCAGACACACTCTAAAAGCAGGCAGCTGGACCCGTCATTTTTCTATTTCTGCTATCTAGAATATTATAATTCTTCCTCTTTGATAATGGTTTTGTACCATTCTACTACCTTTTGAATCCCCTGTGAAAATCCTACTTCCGGTACGAAACCCACATCTTTTTTTAGTTCCTCACTATCCGCACATAAATACATAACCTGTTTTTTTCCATAAGGGAGCACCCCAATCGCAAGGGGTGCTCCCGGCCTCACCGCATCTCTGATCGACCCTATATATTCTGAGAGTCTGGAAACCTGTCCGCTTCCTAGTACATAGACCTTCTGATCAATCCCCCGCTCTGCCAGAAGCCAAAAGGCCACAGCCGCATCCTTGCTGTATAAATAATCCCAGAGCTGCTCACCCTTTGTAAATTGCGGAACCTCTCCGCGCAGAAGCTTATGAATCGTTGACATCACCATACTATTTTGGGCATCATACGGTCCATATACACTTAATATCCTCACCCATATATGTTCTATGCCCAATTGTTCAGCCAGTACTCTGGTCATCTGTCCTGCACAAAGCTTCGCCATACCATATCCGTTTTCCGGAAATACCGCCGTATCAGCTTTCAGTTTTCCCTCAACTCTTCCATACTCCGCCTGGGAGCCGGCGCCGATAAAGATATGGCAGCCAAAACGTTTTGCTGCTTTTACCGCCTCCAGAGTATATTTTACATTCTGATTTTGAAGCATCATTTGATTCCGTGACTCGCCTGTCGTTCCCTGCCATGCAAAATGATAAAACACATCATACTGCTTTCCTGTTGTGTTCTGCACCTCTCCTAACTGGCTTAAATCACAATACAAGATACTTACCATAGGATGCCTGGGAATTCTGTCGTTTCTCTCGGAATTTTTCCGACAGAAAACCAACACTTCCACACCCTGGTTTACCAGTTCTTCTATAAGTGCCATCCCTATCGCACCTGTTCCACCGGTTATAATAGCTCTTTCAATCGTTCTTTTTTGCATGCCTTTTCACTGCTCCTCAATCGGCTTAATGTACATGTTCCTTAACAGTTCTTCCTTGCTTAAAAATGGTGCAAGATCTTCCAATGGAGGACTCACAAGCGTTCCTTCTTCCAGACGCTTCGTACTGCTCTTTTGTTCCCATACCTGTGCAGTATCCTTAAAAATCTCGCTGAAAACAAATGGTGAGCTTTTCAATTCTGCTGGATTGATATCAACCATAATAGATCCTTATTTTCTATTCTCTTTTCGTCAATGATATTACCCTGCATTTTTATCCTTCCCTTGCGCAAATTATGATGTAGTCATTCAACTTTTCCGACTGACCACAGTTTTATCCCTTTGTATATCTCCGATATTATAACAAACAAATGTCAAGTAAACAACAGGTAAATTCTTGCTTAGCAGGTGAGTTTCTGGTTTACTGTTTCCAAGGCCGCAGCTATCACTTTGTCCATATCATAATACTTATAATTACCGAGACGTCCTCCGAAGATGACATTTTTCTCCTTCTCTGCCAATTTTTGATATTGTGCAAAGAGACAATTATTTTTCTCATCATTTACCGGATAGTAAGGTTCCATCCCGACTTTCCATTCAGAAGAATACTCTCTGGAAATCACCGTTTTCGGCTGTTTTCCAAATTCAAAATGTTTATGTTCAATAATCCTGGTATATGGAACTTCCCGTTCTGTATAATTAACAACTGCATTCCCCTGATAATTATCACAATCCAACACTTCTGTTTCAAACCGCACTGAGCGATATTCCAATGCCCCAAGCTGATATCCGAAGTATGCATCAATCATTCCGGTAAATACTATTTTTTCCGCTATATCCGGATTTTCTTTACGAAACTCAAAGAAATCTGTATTTGTACGCACTTCGATGCCTTCCAACATCCGCTCAACAATCTTTGTATAACCCCCGACCGGAATTCCCTGGAATCTGTCATTAAAATAATTGTTGTCATAGGTAAACCGGAAAGGCAGTCTTTTAATAATAAATGCCGGCAGTTCTTTACAATCTCTGCCCCATTGTTTCTCTGTATAGCCTTTAATCAGTTTCCCATAAACATCTTTTCCTGCCAGGGACAATGCCTGTTCTTCCAGATTACCCGGTTCCCTGATATCCAATTCCTTAATCTGTCTCTGAATAATCTCTCTCGCCTCCTTGGGAGTACGAATATTCCACATTTTACTGAACGTATTCATATTAAACGGAAGATTATAAAGTTCATCCTTATATACAGCAATCGGTGAATTAATATAATGATTAAATTCCGCAAACCGATTCACATAGTCCCATATTTTTTTATCTGACGTGTGGAAGATATGTGCTCCATACTTATGGACCTGAATTCCTTCTATCTCTTCCGTATAAATATTCCCTGCTATATGATCTCTTTTGTCGATCACTAAAACCGATTTTCCCTGCTCTGCCAATTCATGTGCAACTACCGCACCAAATAATCCTGCACCTACTATAAGATAATCGTATTTCATTGTCTTCTCCTTTTCTTCTGATGTACAGCACTTACAATAATCAAAATAATACCAAGCAAAATGAGAGCTGCCAAAACGCCGATTGTAATATATACTCCCAATCCAGCCCTTCTTTCCGTCTGCTCTTGCTTTGTAACTGCCTCATTGGTAAAATTTGTTTTATCCGTGACCTCTATCGGTTCTTCGGTTGGTGTCGGTGTAGCAATTGCTTCCTGATATTCCGCTTCGGTCAATATCTGATTCTCATAGACATACTTACCATCAACGGTCTGTACCATGCCTTCCTCAGTCCTCTTAAAATTCGCATATCCATAATCCAAAAGCTGTCTTGTGTCCTCATACACCGCATCATCACCCAACCCGTACATCACTACGGCAATCAGATCCATTCCATCTCTGCTGGAAAATGTCACCAATGTACTTAAAGAGGCGTCCGTATAACCAGTCTTACCTCCAATACAGCCGTCATAATACCATCTTTCACCCTCCAACATCATTTTATGATGATTGGTATAATCCCTTGCTCCCGAAAGATTGGTAGACGGTACCACATAGTGCGGAGTAGATACTACCTGCCGGAATGTCTCATTCTGCAGTGCTGCCTGTGCAATCAACGCCATATCATGAGCTGAAGTATAATGATTTTCATCTGGTAAACCGCTTGCATTGTTAAAATGTGTATTTGTACACCCCAGTTCAGCAGCTTTCTGATTCATCATATCAATAAAATTCTCAACACTTCCGCCTATCGTTTCTGCAACCTGTGTGGAAACATCATTGGCTGATTTGAGCATGATCATATAGATACATTGCTCCATGGTAAATGTTTCGCCCAACTGTGGGATAATATTGGAACTTCCCGAGTAAGCATCTGCCATACCGGTCTCAGTAAAAGTAACCTGAGCATCCAAAGTACTGTTCTCTATAGCCACCAACGAAGTCATAACTTTTGTAATACTGGCAGGATACCGCTGATCATCCATTCCTTTATTATATAAAATCTGTCCCGTTCCGGCATCCATCAATACCCCGGTTCCGCATGATATATCCGGAGCCTGAGGCCATCCTTTCCACGTATTTGATTCTACTGTACAAACATTCCCGTTATTTACAGCGGCACAAACCGACATTTCCGCCGAAACCCAAATGGTAAGCGTGGACATGATAACCACACTTACCTTCTTGATTCCTTTTCTTAACCGCATATCGCCTATTCTCCTAACCCACTCTCTATTGCCTGAACCAAAGCCTCTAAAGCCTCATTTTCATCTTCTCCGTCACAGCAAAGTTCTATTTCATCACCAGTTTTTACACATGCCCCCAATACGCTCAAAACACTTTTTGCATTTGCCGTTCCTGTCCTTTCCCGCTCTTTATATTCGAATGTAATCAGTGCTTTATAACTCATCGCCTTATTACACAGAATACCGGCAGGTCTCAAATGGAGACCCGACGGATTGACTATCACTACCTTTTTACTGACCATCATACTCCTCCTGTTTTGTTACTGAATGTTACACCTTGCTGTTCCAAGAAATCCGATCCGTCTCAATCTCCATCCGTCTTTGTGACCTCCGCTTTTTTCTTGAGATGAACGACTGTTGAAACCCGATCTACCAGTTCATATCCCTCCGGCAGACTCACGTTCACCGTTACCGGGTAATCACCCTCTCCCTTATTGGACAAATCTATAGATGCCTGTACCATTGCTGCCGGATCAAATTGATCCAAATTATGATCAGATGCCTTAATACGAATAGGAACGGTGGACTGATCATAGGATAAAGTCAAATCCTCTGCCAGATTCATCTTCTGTATCTGTTCAACATCCATCAGAAACTCCTGACTTCCATTCGGCAGAACAGTTACTACAACCTTAATCGCAGATGTATTTTCCGCAACTCTGATCTTGGTCTCATCCAACACCTTATCTTTCATTAAGTCGATGGAAAAGTCATCCCTGTCCTGACTGGCATAATCAATATTAACCAGTTCTCCCGGAATTGTAATCACATTACCGGCTTCCGCCAATTCATCTAAGGCTTCCTGACTTCCAACTACGGTCACTTCCGACGGCGTAGCTGTCACTTCCCCAACCTGGAATCCCTGAGCAGGCTCCCCGCTGTATTCCACCCTTATTTTTACTTTCTCACGCTTTTTCCATAAAGAAATTTCAGCATTGATCTGCGGAGTCATTCCATTATCAAAGGTCAGATAATCCATGGTTTTTTCTGTAAATTCCGTACCGTTTTTATCATATATTTTAAATTCGGCCGTCTCAATTCCATCTTCTTTCATACCGTTTACATTAATTTTCGCCACCACTCTTCCAATAATATCAATAATAGACTCTGGTCCTGATATATTTACCGTGGCTGGATTTAAGGAAACCGTTCCCACTTCGTAACCGCTTCCCGGTTTGCCTTCACAATCTGCTTCCACATCAAATGTGGCATTCTCAATATCTTCTATTGTAATCGGAATCGTAGTTCTGGATAACGTTATGTTCTTTTCATCTATGCCAGTAAGATCCACAGATACATTGACCGGAACATAGACGGGAGAAGATGTCATATCTACAATCTGAGTTAAATCCGCAGTCAACCTGATTTTCGATACATCCAACTTTTTAAGTGTGCTTTGATTCGCTCCAACAGTTACCCGCAACGTGCGGTACTGATCATCAATGCGAAACGTCTTTTTCCCCGACACAATGTAAGATTCGTTCAAAATCTCCACCGGCACATCATAAGGCTGCCGTGTATAAGGATTACTGACTTGTACTACCAGATACCAAATCAACACCGCAACAATGATGGAAAGAATCTTCAAAGCCCAATTATTTGTCAGAAACTTCTTCATGTTTCACCCGTCCTTTCCACCGCTTGAATCTGGAATTCTCCTGCTGCACAGATAATTTCTGTATCTTATACAATTGTTCCTTCAATTCACTTGGCGTTACACCCGTAAACAACTCTCCATTCAAAGCATAAGACACTTTTCCTGTCTCCTCGGAGACAATAATTGTAAGAGAATCACTGATTTCACTAATTCCAACACCTGCACGGTGTCTTGTTCCCAGATTTTTGTTCAATGCCATATTATCTGACAGCGGAAGGTAACAGGTCGCCGCCGACACTCTGTTATTTCTTACAATCACTGCACCGTCATGAAGAGGTGTATTATGTTCAAAAATATTGATCAGCAACTGCCCTGTCAACACTGCATCGATTGGAATTCCCGTCTTCTCATAATCCGACAGAGAAATATTCTGCTCTATTACAATTAATGCCCCTGTCTTTACCTCTCCCATCTCAAAACTGGCACGTACCAGTTCATTTAATGTCTGGTCATCAAATCTCAGATTATCTTCCACATTCGTAGTTCCCAATGACACAAGAGAATCGAAAAAATTCCTGTCGCCAAGCTGTTCCAACACCCGCCGAAGTTCAGGCTGGAAGATAATAACCACAGCAGTAAGTGCCGCTACACTCACCATCTTAAATATCTCCATGATTACATCCATATGGAAGACCCCTGCTGCAAGTACAAAGACACAGATTAATATAACTCCTTTTAACAGCAGATATGCCCTCGTATGTTTTACCCACAAAATCAAATGATACACAAAATATGCAATAATCAATATCTGCACAATATCAATAAATTCAATATTCTTAGGAGGCCGTAACGAAAATGTTGAACTTTCAAGCTGCATTTTCAGCCAGGTAATAAACTCGTCCATCTCATCACTTCCTTTCTCTAAAATTGTATTCTGTTTTTCCTGATTTCTTCGATTTTCCTGTTCACCTCAGATGCTTCAGAGATTCTTCCAGTTTTTCCGCTAAATCAATCTCAGAAAACGCTGTCACTGCCTGCTCTTCTTCCTGCCAGTTCAGATTTGCTTCAGTGGGAGATCCTTGTAAGTTCTGCCCTTCTTTTGTATGCTCCCGGTAATCCCTCTCGGCTCTGCCTGATTGTTCCCTCACGTAAGTTCCTTTTGCTCTGTTTCTTACCTTCTCTGCTTTTCCATCTACCCCAATTTTAGGAACCGCTTTTACATAATATACATATGTATCATCCTGATACTGCAAGAATTCTGTCTTTTTGTAATCCACATGAAAACAGAAAAGCTCTAATATCAAAGCAATCACACAAGAACCAAGTGTTCCAAGTAAAATGCCTCCAACTGAAAAATCCGCCTGCAAAAAAAATGCTCCGCCGACAGCCAGCAGTATATAGCAGGCGGCTCCCAATGCAATCGCAATATACCATGCATAATCGATGCTGAATTTTCGAATCAGCGCCATGATAATCACCACCGCTGCTCCCGCAACCATCCCAACAAACATCTCACGATTCTCCAGAACGCCTCCGATCAGCGCCTGAATATTTTCCAGAAGGTTCTGCTCTTTTGCCTCTTTTAATGGTTCAACAACATCTTTTATCACCTGCATATAATAGAACGTTACTGTTCCCATACATGTTGAAACCGCAGATACCGGCTCCCTCAAAAGCCCCAATCCCATCGGAACTGCACAGGGCATGCCAATGGAACAGGCTGCCGGGGCCAGCACAAACGCAAGCGCATCTTTTGGCACAATGCGAAAATAAAGAAGATACATCAGTGTAAAAAAAATCAGAGTCACTGCTCCAATTTCCATCCCAAGTGTAAAGGTGTGGGCTATAATCATAATTCCTCCAAACACTACGATTGTGTTTAAAGGAAGAATTGCGCATAACAGTGATATAATTAAAAGGATAAAAATATTATCCAACAGTTTCAGATATCCTAATGTATGATTAATATTAAAAAACACAAAAAAAGCCAGCAAAAACTTCAATACCGGCAGGATATAACTACTGTATCTGCCAAATATCTGCATGATTTTTTCTTTTATTTCCAGTAATACTGTCATCGCTTCCGACCTCCCGCTTCTTTATAACGATCATTCCGCTCCTCTTTTTCATAAAGTTTTTCCAGCTTTTTTAAAGTTCTGTCGTACGCTTCCATGCTTTTTCTTGCTTTGGTATAACGAATAGAAGCAACCGTGTAGACAATGCCGGAATATATCGCCAGCACAATCATATACCCTGCAGCTGCTTCCAATATCATAGGTCGAATATTCAAATCATTCAGATTGCGCATAAATGCTTCCATCCGATACAAAAAGACCAGTATCAGAATAAGGATATAGGCAATTGTGGACGCAAAAAAGTTCTTCAGCAGAGCGATTCCAATATAGTCACTGCGATAATATTTACTGATTTTCAAGTATCTTTTTTCCTCTTTTTGCTCATAGCGAGCCAGTTTTGTCATCAGCCGCACTTTTTCTTTGTTTAGCATAATTGCTCCTTTTTTCTAAATTTTCCACAATTCATATGAAATATTGTACCATATATCGGAGGCTATGAAAAGAAATTTTCTATTAAAATCCGTGACAACTCTGTGAAGGGAGGAGAGTTTTTTGTAAGACGGACGGAAAAGAGCGGCGGGGGAAGGTCTGCTGAGATTCGCTTGCTTCTGTGCTTCTCCTCAGCTAACTTGCGTTCTCACTAAGTTCATCGCCAATGGGCTCTTCACTAAGTGTTCACAGCAAGTGGATCTTCGGACGCGCTCCGAAGTCAGCGCGAACTCCAGCAGACCTTCCCCCGCCGCCCTTTTCCTGATTTCTGCTCCGAAAGATACATCCATTGCTTCACAAATGGGGAAAAGTTTTAAAGATTATCTAGATAAGCAATAAGCAGAACTGCCTTCCTCAAAATTCTTATTTAACAGGAAAAGCACGTTCTGCTTATATACCGTTTTTTAATTAAATTTTAGTAATATTGCTTCAGGTAACGCTTTCATTGGGGGGACATTTAATCACGATAGTACTTATCTAATACTTCCTTTCTCAAATGTCTATACACTTCCGTATCCTCCAGGAACGTATAATGATCTGTTGAAAATGTTCTGTTTTTCACACCATATATTGGTTCTTGGGAATAACGCCCTCGCTCAGCACCAATCAGATAATGCCTGTTATTACTTTCATCCTCACTGTTACCTAGAAAAAATACATATTCACTTCCAATGTTGGAAGGGAGATATCCATTAAAGCTGGCCAGTTCTGCCCCATCATTCTCATAGTAATATAATTCCGTAATATTAATAATATCTCCGGTGCTTACATCACCTTTATATACTGTCTGTACTTTAACGTCCGTGTAGGTTCTTCCCATTCTGACACCTTCTATATGAGGAACATTTTCAGAACCTGGCAACACTGTTGCTTTAACGATAATATCACTCAGCTCCTCAAGTTGCTCTAAGTTTCGTATATCATAGGCATTGTCAGCCCAATACTCTACGATTTCTAAATCCACTATTTCCTGATTGCTGTTTTTGTATACCATAAGCCCGCATAATATAATAACTACAGATGTCAGCGACAAAGCAATCTTTTTCCTCATTCATTTTCCTCCCTAATTATATTTTGAAATCAAATTGTGAACATCATGAGCAGTAACATTCGTACTATTAAATGTATTTCCATATCCTTGATGCATAATTGCCGTGTCTGAACAAGTAGGATGTGCAAGCCCTAATGCATGACCAAACTCATGCCTAATTGTTTTTATTCTCCTATTCTCGTCTGTATAGGACAATAGTCCTTTATCCGTTCTACTATCAAGATAGATAACTGCTTTCGTATATGAACTTGTATCATTGAAATAGTCTGTTACTCTTCTCTCATCATGATACACATGACAATAAGCCAGCGTAGTATCTATCATTTCTTCTGTAAATACATCTATCGTACTATTTGTACTATTATTATGAGTAGAATATGTAGGTTTAGCAAAATTGACCCTACTCGTCCTGTTATTCCAATCCAAATAGCTTGATAGGGTACTTCTTTCATATAATTCTGCAGCAGATGCCGATATATTCACTGTAATATTGGCAGGATCAGATTGTCTCCCTGCCCATAAATCCGTATTTTGTGGTACCTCTAAACTCGAACTGGCAGTATTGTTCGTTTTATTTGATTCTGTTATAAGATTATTTGGATCAACTACCATACGCACAGTATGAGTTCCTGAATGATAAAATTTCACGCCAAAATAAGAAGTATATTTATGGTATGAATCAAGTCCATCCACATTCATCGTTCCGGCTTGTTCACCATCTATATATATCGCTACCTGAAAATTCCCTGCCGGTGCTGTACCTACATTTGTAACAGAAAAGATAAAGATTGTCTGTTGAGCTGTTTCCTGTATCTGATGCGCTTTAACCTCCGCAGCTACCAGGTCTATACGACCAGTTGCATTAAATGTTTTATAAATACTATTATTATTTCTGTTAATATCCGGCAACTCGTTATTTGGATCAAGTACAATAGCCATTACATTTGCACCATGTTTAAGTCCACCATATGTAAAATTAACTGTACCACTTGAATTACCGGGTACTGTACCGATATTAACGGTATCTATTATATTGGAATTGTGTATAATTCTCATTTTCACATTAGATGCAGTGGTACTTCCTGCATTGCTGATTGATACAGTATAACTATATTTTTCATATGGTATCAACGGCGTACTGCCTGATATCGTAAGATTATCCACTTTTAAATCAATACCTGCTGCAAAAGCAGAAATTTTATCTTCTATTCCTATATCCATATTTTCAAAATCATTTTTCGTAATTTCTATTTCTTCCGCCAACGCCTCCTCAATTTGATCCATAGCAACCTGATCGTCACTTCCTTCAAAGAACTCGATTTCCACATCAGCTTCTTTCACGCCAGACGCATACACATTGTCACTCAAAACAATACAGCAAATCAGCACTAATGTTAATACATTTTTCTTAAACCTCATATCCATTGCTCCTTTCTTTAAACGCAACAAATAAGTTTCACATTTCATTTGTATTGTAGCATTTTGTATCAAAAAAAGCAAGTACTTTCAATTTTTTTATTATTTTTCACCAACACAACCAGTGTATGAATCTAATAAAATTACATTTTATATTTACGCCCTTTCTCTCAGTATTTAATAATTAAGACACTGCTTAACAGAATCGACTTCTTGTCAAATTCCCTTTCCGATACAGACCGTTATAAAATATACGTTTTCCACTCCATGTTCTTTCAGAAGCTTTGCAAGGGTATCCACAGTACTTCCGGTAGTGTAGATGTCATCTACAATTAAAACACGGCGGTATTTTACGGGATGAGTCATTCTAAATGCTTCTTTTAGGTTTTTTCTGCGTTCTTTGTTGTCCAGATTTTTCTGGGCTCTTGTTTTTTTGGCTCTTTTCATGCAGCGGCTGTCCATGGGAATTTTCCAGATTTTGCTTAATTCCTTTGCTAAAACCTCTGCCTGATTGTAACCTCTTTTCCTTAATTTTGCGGCATGTACAGGAACTGGAATCAATACTTCCGGTTTCCATCGTTCCACCCATTTTTGTGCGAACAAATTCAGCATCTTTGCATAAAACAGTCCGTATTCCTGTCTTCCGCCGTACTTGAACCGCATCAGTGATTCTCTGATTCTTCCTTCATATAAAAAAGCAGCAACCCCCTGGTCATAGGAAAACTTTTGCTGCCCGCAGTCCAGGCAGAGTTCCTCCGTATCACCGTCCAAAGGTTTACTGCAATGCATACATCGTGCTCCCTCAATGGGCATAATCCATTTTCTGCACGCAAAACAAACCGGATACTCCCGGTCATCAATAATTTTATCACATAAAGCACACCGCTTCGGATATAAAATATCCAGTAAATTCATCCGAGTCCTTTCTCCCCGATGACTCTCTTCCATTTCATTTCTAATTCTTCCATGCAGGCGTGTGTTTAAAAATTGCTTCCTGCACAAACACTCAGAAGAATTTTAAAACTCTGCAATCCGCTCTGCCAGCGTGGTATATCTGCTTTCTTCCTGATGATTGTCAATCATCGCCTGAAAGGTCACATCACTGCCTACTAAAGTAACGCATTTTCTCGCCCGGGTAACTGCTGTATACAACAGGTTTCTGGTCATCAGCATCCTGGGACCGCCCAGTAATGGAATAATAACTGCAGGGTACTCGCTTCCCTGAGCCTTATGAATGGTGGTGGCATAAGCAAGTTCCAGCTCATCCAGTTGTTTATATGTATAATCGACAAAACGATGTTCGTCGTATTCCACAGTCAATAATTCAGCAAAGGGATTAATCTGTCGGATGATTCCCAGATCACCGTTAAAGACACCCAATCCTCTTTCCGCGGCAATTCCATACTGACCGCGCACTTCCCATTCCAACTGATAGTTATTCTTGATCTGCATAACTTTGTCACCCTCACGGAAGACGGTATTTCCCACTTCTTTTTCCTTCTTTTCCTGATCCGGAGGGTTCAGGTAACGCTGCAGAATTCCATTCAGATTCTCTACACCCAGTGCGCCTTTCCGCATCGGAGCCAACACCTGAATGTCTAAAGGATCTGCATCCACATACTTAGGCAGTTTCTTCAAAATCAAAGTGACAATCACCTGCTGAATCAGATTTGCATCATACCGCTTTAAAAAGAAAAAATCCAGACTTTTATTATCCAATACAATCTGCTCGCCCGCGTGGATTTTATGGGCATTGACAATGATATCGCTCTTTGCCGCCTGACGGAAAATCTTTGTCAACTCCACTACTTTGAAACAGCGCGAACGAATCATATCCCGAAGAACACGCCCCGGTCCCACACTTGGCAGCTGATTCATATCTCCAACCAGAATCAGACGGGTTCCGGGGAGAATTGCAGCCAGTAAAGCATGCATCAGATGAATATCTACCATCGACATCTCATCAATAATGATGACATCCGCCTCCAAAGGATTTTCTGCATTCCGCTCAAACCGCACATTTGCCGAAGATTCCTCTACAACACCAGATAATTCCAGAAGCCTGTGAACGGTACACGATTCGTAACCGGTAGCCTCCGTCATTCGCTTTGCGGCACGCCCTGTCGGGGCCGCCAGCAGAATATCCAGCCCTTCTGAAGCAAAATAATGAATCATTGCATTGATGGTGGTTGTTTTTCCGGTACCTGGTCCTCCGGTCAGAATCAGAAGTCCGTTGCACACAGCTTCCACGACGGCTTCCCGCTGAATCTCGTCCAACTCTATATCGCTGTTTTCCTCAATCCTGCGGATTCTGTGAGCCACCTGCACCCTGTCATCCTCACATACGATATTTAACTCATGGAGCATACGGGCAGTATTCAGTTCCAGATAATAAAATTGGCTCACATAAACAATGGGATACGGTTCGCCGTTCGAATCCGTTTCCTCCTTCAGAACTACTTTTCGTTCTATCGCCATATCCATCAGGTATTTGTCCATGTCATCAGAACGAACCCCCAACATTTCTTCCGCTCTGGCAAACAGCACGCTTTTCGGAAGATAGATATGTCCCTGGGCACCTGCCTGAGACAAGACATAATATAAACCGCTTCGGATACGAAATTCCGAATCCACACGAATTCCCGCCCGTGCTGCAATTTCATCGGCAGTCTTAAAACCGACTCCCGGAATATCCTCCGCAATCTTATAAGGATTCTCGCGTAAAACGCGGTAAACATGATCGCCATACTGACTGAAAATTTTGATTCCGAGAGCCAGTGATATACCATATTGGGACAAAAAGATAATAGCATCCTGCATCTCGGATTTTTCCGCCATCTGCGCAGCGATCTCTCTCGCCTTTCGCTCACTGATTCCTTTGATCTCAGCCAGACGCTCCGGTTCCTCTTCTATAATACGCAGCGTATCTTCACCAAATCGCCTTACGATTCTGGCCGCCAGTGCCGCACCTACTCCCTTAATTGCCCCGGAGCCAAGATAACGTTCAAGTGCCATGGAATCCTGAGGAATCTTTGTTTCATAAGATTCTACCCGGAACTGCTGTCCGTAAACCGCATGATCCGTATATTCCCCCTGCGCTTCCAGCATCTCTCCTTCGTTCACACTCTGAAATGTACCGACACAAGTCAGTTCACCGCCGTCCACAGTCAGATTCAATACCGTATAGCCATTTTCTTCATTCCGGAAAATAATATGCTCCACATATCCCTCTATTTTTTCTTTCATGTTCCCTCTTCATCCGTCAGTCCGACATCTGTCTGATATCGGTATCCATACCCGCTTCGATATTAAACGGACATGTCTGCTGACGCAGACATCACCATTCATGAAAGTCGATTGCTCC